>Ga0334882_1000671_pt1 | contig 49985 bp, 32 predicted proteins | sample GraSluR1_MG_5_FD_207226 | JGI IMG/M metagenome (GOLD analysis project Ga0334882, IMG submission 207226) | Sludge microbial communities from methane-producing bioreactor in Wageningen University, Netherlands - Granular Sludge_15_04-R1 | ecosystem: Engineered > Bioreactor > Anaerobic >... | reverse complement strand
TAGACCTACAAAAGATCAGAACGGGTGCTCGCCCACCATGAGCTCACGGATTCAGGCATCACAACATCATGCCATATCACAACGTCATGCCATATTACAAAATCATTCCTGCGAAGCTATTAACGTCATTCCCGCGAAGGGAATCCAGTCTAAATGCAGATCGCGCCACAAAGATCTCTCCACCCTGGATTGCGTTGATCTATCCATTCTATCCATTCCTTCCACCACGCCCCGGCTCGTGATGCAATACCCGCCCCACCAAATTCGATCTTACGCCGACGCACAGCGTACCGTCTGCCTGGCATGAATGTATACGAAGAATTGTCTTGTCATGCACAGTCAGCCTTTCTGGATTCCAGCCTTCACGGGAATGATATTGTAGTAGAAATGACATTGTAGTAGGAATACCGTTGTAATAGGAATGGCATTGTGGTGAGAATGACGTTGTTGCAGGTCTATTCCACCTTTGTGCGACAAAGGAATGTATTTGGACTGCATGGGCTGTTGGATGGTTCTGCGTGCAAATGCCCGGGAGGAAAGACGAGGATGATGCCGTTATGCATGATTTAAATCTGCTCATCATGGTGACCTGGAAGGAGGAAGGGAAATGGCGGCTCTACAGGCTGTTGAAATCTCGGTGCAGGAGCGTGGACATTCTGCAGCCGTTCCTTCTGAAGGAAGGTGTGCATCCATGGATAAAACGGTGCTCCAGGCTTCTTTCAGAATTCTATCTGCCTGTAATCGCATGGAAAAGAAGAAAACATTGCGATTTCATCATTTCCTGGACTATGAGATTCGGCATCTGTTACGGGGTCCTGAACAGGCTGTTCCCCTCGAAGGGAAGCGCGAAGCATGTTCTGTGCGATTTCCACATCAATCCGACTCGTAAAGATCCCGTCTACCGGCTGAGGCTGAAGCTATTGTCTCTTTCCGTTCCGGGGATCGATTTCTTCCTGTGCACCTCCACGAGGGAAGAACGAATCTATTCCGAGATGTTTCGCATCCCCATCGATGCGATACGTTTTTTTCCCATTGCCCCTCCAGGTGATCTTCCTGGAAGCAGCACATTTCCCGTCGAGGATTACGTCTTCTCCTACGGAAACAGTGATCGGGATTACGAAACGCTTCTTCGAGCGGCGAAGGATTTTGATGCCAGGGTTGTGATCGTGTCCCAGGCGTATTCCCCGAAGACGGCCTTGCCGGACAGCGTGGCTCTGCTGCAGGACAAAGTCGCATGGCGCGATCTGGTGAGGCTCATCGCAGGCGCCCGGGTGGTGGTGATGCCTCTCCAGGATTTCAACATATCGGCAGGCCAGACCGCCATGCTCGAAACGATGATCATGGGACGCCCCCTCGTGGTGACCTCGAACATGGCAACAGTTGAATATGCCACACATCTGCAGTCGGCGCTGTTCTGCGAAGCGGGAGATGCGGATCAACTGGCTTCGCACGTGAGATTTCTGCTGGAAAACCGGGAACTGGCCGAAGAGATGGGCAGGAAGGCCGGGTGGGAGGCCGGCCGATTCCTTGATCTGCAGGCATCGATCCTGCTGGATGTCCTGCAGCGGTTGACGGAGGCTCGCGACCCGAAGTGAAAAGCAGCCAGGGACCCGCCACAAAACGGGTATCATGCCCCCGTTCTCCTCAGCATTCGGATCAGGCCGTAGCAGATATCGAGGCAGTCTTCGAGTTGTCGAGTCTTGAGAAGCCGGATCATGAGAAGGTAGAGCAGGCCGACGAGCACGGATATGACGGGGAAGCGGATCCAGGGGCCTGTCTGCATCGAGTGAGCGAGTCCCTGCAGCAGGGATCCGGCAAGGTACATGCCCGCAACCGCGAGAGCCATCCTGAGAAAGCTGTTCAGGGTCTCCAGTACATTCGTGAGCTGCAGGCGTTTTCGAAGCAGTACGAAGAATACCATGGAGTTGAGTGCCAGGAGGACGGTCGTGGACAGCGCAATGCCCTGGACTCCGATCAGTCTCATGAACAGCAGGTTTAACCCGATGTTGGAGACAACCGACAGGCAGCCCATATAGAAAAGGGGTTTCGTGTCTTTCATGGCGGAAAAGAAGGTGGCGTTGAGAAACGAATAGGCGTAGAAGAAGAGTCCGAGGCCGTAGAGGACGAGTGTGGCCGCCGTCCCTCGGGTGGCTGCCTCGTCGAAGGCTCCCCTTTGCAGAAGGATGGTCACGATATCCTCGGAAAAGAGTGCGATCACACACGTGATGGGAAAGGTCAGGAAGCCCAGAAAAACCACTCCCCGGCTGAACACATGCCTGAGTCCGTCGTGGTCTCCTGACAGCGCCTGATCGGATATGAACGGAAATATGGCCCTTGTGAGACCGATCACGACGATCTGGATCGGCAGATCGTTGATGCGCATGGCGTATCGCAGGGTTGAAACCGACCCGGGAGACAGCTGGGTTGCCATGACCTGGTCGACGAGCAGGTTCGAGTTGGCGACAAGTTCGCTCCCGATAAGAGGAAGGGCCAGTACCAGGAAGGCTTTGAGCACCGATGGATCGAAGGAGACTCTCGCAGCGAAATTGAACCCGTCACGCTGAATCACGATGGCCATGTAGATCACCTTGAACAAGGTTCCGAGCAGAAATCCCCAGACCAGGGAATAGATGCCCAGCCTGTCGGCGAAGACGACCATGGCGATGATGACCAGGTTGATCAGGAGGGGGGCGGCACTGAGGCTGAAGAACTTCTTGCGGGCATGGAGGAGCGCCCGCAGGACGGTGCCGCTCCCGTCAATGAGAACCAGGAACACCAGGCACCGTTCCATGACCGCGCCGAGTTGTCTCTCCTCGGGTCCGAATCCGTAGCCGATGAGCGAGAAGAGAAACGGGCTGAAGACGGCTCCGAGTACTGCGAGAAGGCCGGAAAGAAGGGTGACGGCATAGAGAAGGGCCAGGGTATACCTGTTGGCCAGTCCTGAAGAGAGGCGGGACCATTCGAGGTAGAGGGGCACAAACGCGGATACGAAGGCTCCCGAAAAGACCAGGGTGATGATACCGGGCAGGGCATAGGCCACATTGAAGACATCGAGTTCAGCGGAAACACCGAACCGGTGAGCGACCAGCATCTCCTTGAGAACCGCCAGAATCTTGTCTGCAAGGGTCAGGACCATGATGACCAGACTGGCCCTGGCAATCTGGCTGTACGTTTCCTTGAGGTCACTCATTCTTCGAGGTATTCCGGTTTCCGGGGGGTCCTGGCGGCTTCCTCTCCAAGGCTTTCCATGTACAGACGTTCGATCTGGTCCGCAATGCCGTCCCAGTCGAAGCGCCTTTCCACGATTTCAACTGCATGACGTCCGACAGCAGCCAGTTCGGATTCCTCCATGCCCTCGATCTCGTTCATCAGGTTCGAAAGCGCTCTCACGTCCCCCACGGGGAATTTGAAGCGGTGATCATCGAGGACTTCCATGTGGGGCGGAATATCGCTGATGATGCACGGAATGCCGTACGACATGGCTTCAAGAAGGGTGAGGGGCAGGCCCTCGAGTTCGGACGGAGTAACGAAGGCCAGGGCATTGGAAAAGAACTCGGCCAGAGCGTCCCCGAACTGGTATCCGGCAAAGATGATATTCCGCGCGCCTGCAGCCGCTTCTTTCAGGCGCTCCACGTATTCTTCCGTGCCTGCACTTCCTCCCACAATGACCAGTTTGGACCTTCGCGGGCCGGCGAGAAATGCCTTCACCAGGTCTTCGATCCTCTTTTCCGGCACCAGGCGCCCAACGGACAGAAAATAGCCGCCGCCCTCGAGGCCGAAGTCCCTGATGATTGCGGGAGCCCTTCTTTTCGCCTTTTCGACTCCGTTGGGAATATAATGAGTGGAAACGCCGTAAACGGTTCGATAGTAGTTCTGCAAATCCTTGGACACCGTGATACGGTAATGCGGGAAGAGAGCGGAGAACACTTCCCCCAGGCGGATGACCCTGGATGCCCACCGCGGCCATTTCTTCCTCTGCCAGTCGAGACCGGTGCAGGTGAAAAAGATTCGAATCCGGGGTCTGAAAAGCCTGACAAGGGGACTGAAAAGGCACGGGCCCTGTGCATAGATGTGAACGATCCGGGGTTGCGTTCGGATGATATCCAGGACGGACAGAAAGGTGTGCACAAAGGCTTCCGTGTACCGGGTGTTTATGGTGGGAAGCCTTCTTACGGTCATCCCCCGGTAGAAGTCCATCCCTTCGGGCACGTAGTGAGTTCTTGCATAGATGGTTACCTGGTGCCCCCTGGCCGCAAGCCGGGCATAGGTCTGTTCGCACTGGTGTTCCACTCCTCCCCACGTAGCCGGCACCCCCCGCAGACCGGTTACAGCTATCTTTGCCATCTCCTTACCCCCGATGATAGGACCGGGCGGGAAAGAGAATTCACTCACCCGGTCGACGCGCAGATCCTTTCTCGATCCCTTCGCCACTACCTCAGCAATCCGTATATACTCGGGTGAATCGGGTACTGACGATCGTTGAATACAAAACCCACGGGAACGACGCCGTTTTCCTTCAGCTTGTCCAGTGCCGCCAGGATGACTTCCCGCCTCGAGTGCCCATAGCGGCAAACCATCACGACCTCCTCCACAACCTTGGCGAATTCCACCGTGCCGGCGTTGAGCAGGACAGGTTCAGCGTCGAATATCGTTGCGTCGAAATGGCTCCTGCAAAAATAGACAAGCCTTTTGATCTGCTCCCGGTAGGTGATTACCGGGCCGGATCTTCCCTGAACTTTGCCCAGGCCTGAAGGAATCACGAAGAGGGATTTGTAGGGAGTACGGCAGACCAGGGACCGCAGGGGCTGATCTTCCCTGAAGAATGAAATGAGGCCTGGCTGGCTGCGTAGTCCCGGCAGATAAGGATGTTCCGCATGGTCGTCTCTGCCGGTTTCCACGTAAAGCACCTTCATGTGGTATTCGGTTGCCAGGTAGAGGGAGAGGTGGAAGCAGGTGAAAGTCGTTCCTTCCTCCCGGGCCGACCCGCAAAAGAGGAAGGTGTTGGGCCTGTTGGAGGACCTTACCAGTATATTCGCCCAGATGTTGTCGAGAGCGATCTTCAGTTCGTCAGGCAGAACATCGCCGGGCGGCGAAGCACCCCCTTCCCCTGAACCGGGAGGTGGAATTGTGTCGAAGTTGTCCTGCCCTGACCCCGAAGAGGACGGAACTTCTCCTGTCGCCTTCTGCTCAGCAGAAAGATCCGATCCGGAAGAACCGGGACCTTCGGTCCCCGGGAAAGCCGCATCATCCCGACTGCCGGATGCCTCGCCCGAATCCGTCTCTTCCCGGGAAGCAAAGGCCGCCTCCCATGAACGAGACCCGGGAGTTGATTTATCCGGCCCCATGAAGGACTTCTCATCCCCTTCGCCTCGAAGCGGTTCCGTTGCGGATTCGGCACCTTCTTTGCGGAGAGGCTCCACGGGCGACTCCGATACACTCTTGAACGTCTTTTCCCAACTTTCCCTGTCCATGTTCAAATCCCCTCTGGCACAGGAAAGGACACTGTGCCGGCGTGCGGGGTAACCCGCGGTCCAACGGATAGCCGACGTGGGAATCCAGCCCGCTGGAGATCCCTGCTGCGTCAATCGGATCCGGTGGATCAGATCCCGCCGGATCCGAAGAACCTCTGAAAGAGAGTGTCGAATCCGATGTATCCCAGCACGAATATCGCGATGATAACAGCCAGGGCAAAAAGGATCACAAGCCTCAACCTGTTGTGCGATTCAGCTTCCGGGCCGGATCGAAGATCCGTCGGATCCGTGCGCGTTGCCAGGACTCCGGTGCTTCGGATGATCCCTTCCATCGGCTGCCGCGGTTTTTCGCGCAGAGGAAATGAAGGGAAGCTCGAACTCCCTCCATCGATTCCAGTCGAAGACAGCGACTCATAGTCAGAATTCACCCGGCCGTTGTCCCTGATGACAATCGCCTGATTCACTATCTTTTCGTCGATGAATTGAATATTCCACATCGCCCCCAGCGACAGGCAGACGTCACACAGGCTGTTGATGAGTCGGGGGACTCCACGGGTATATCCGTAAATCCTCTCGATTGCACCTTCGGTGAAGCCGGGTTTGCCGGGAGCCCCCGACTTGTACAGAGAAAAATAGATGTATTCCTTCAGTTCGGAGGGACTGAAGGGCACAAGAGAGTACACCCGCCTGATCCTCTGAGACAGCGGCTGCAGTTCGAATTTTTTGAGACTGTCGATGAATGACGTGTGTGCAAACAATATCATGCGGACGGGAGTCGTTCCATCCATATTCGGATTAATAAATATCTTAAGTTTGGATATAGTAGATATATCCATTTCAGTTACGTCATCTATTATAAGATACATCTCATTTATATTATTAGTGCTTTCAAAGAATTTAGATACTGATTCCTGTACATGATATATGGTGCTTCCATTAGTGTCAATTTTCAATAAATTTGAAATTTTTAATAGAATGTCAAAGTAAGTATAGGCCGAGTTGGAAATATGTACAAAAGGAATTTTCTTTTTTTCTCTCATGTATTGCATCAACTTGAGGCAGATTTTCGTCTTTCCCATGCCCCAGTCGCCCACAATGAGCAGGATGGGATCCTTTGATTTCAATCCGTACATGAGATAGTACCAGGCTTCCCGGTGCGTTTTCGAGTCAAAGAAGGCATCGGGAATCGGTTGAGCCGGGAAAGGTTCAACCTGCATTCGGTAATAATTTGTGTACATGGTGGCCTCTGTTCAAAACCGGAACGGTCCTTCCGTATATTGCGTCCGTTATGCCCGCCAGGAGGAAAAATACGGCATTCACGTAGAGGCAGTAAGCCGGTTCCACGAAGAAGCCGTTGATAAGAAATACCACAGCTGCCAGCGCAATCACCACCACGAGATTGCGGCTGATGAAGCCCCGGTCCGGCAGAAGGGATGCCAGGGCATGCAGCCTCCTGAAAAAGATAACGATGATAGACAGGTAGATGGCCAGGCCCGTCCATCCCACTTCCACCAGCAAACCAAGAATATGGTTATGCTGCACCTGTTCCTCGGCGCTTTCCGGTCCGGCCACGACGGCCCTGTATTGAGCCATCGACGCCGGCAGAAACCGGCCGAATCCGAACCCGAAGAAGGGGCGGTCCATGAACATGATCACGGATCTCCTGATGAGTGCGATCCTCTCATGCACCTCCTCGACCTGGTAGACTCCCCCGGCCCTTCTCTCCTCGGAAGCCATCTTCGGGGCGCCGGCCATGGCGAATATCAGAAGAAGCGCCAGGGGCAGGGAGAAGATCTTCCACTTGGGAAACGAGGTGCGATAGAAAAAGAGCAGGCCGAGGAGGACGATGAGGAAACACAGGTAGACCGACCGGGTCTGAGTGAAGAAAACGGCGGGCACGAACAGGGAGAGAAGCAGCAGGTGCAGGGCTTTGCCGAAGCCGGATCTGCGCGTCAGCAGGTGGATTCCGGAGGCGAAGCCCATGACGATTGCCGTACCGTTGAAGGCGGAGTTCAGGAAGGGGCCCCTGGCCCGGTCCAGGTGAATGAGGATTTCGGGATCGGCTATATACCGCGGATAGATCGCGCCTCGCATGTCGAAAAACTCGAGGAATGAAAGAGCGACGAGGTAGACGGAGAAATAGAACAGGGTGTTGAATACGAGGACGAGATCATATTCCCGGCTGACCGTCATCTTGGCAACGGCGAAGACGAGGAACGGGAAAAGGTAGCCAGTCATGAACAGGTTCCAGGGGCTCGGAAACTGGGGCAGGTCCGGCTTGAATCCGAATCGGATCATGGACACGATACAGATGCATGAAAAAGCGGACATCAGCAGTTCGATGGCGTACCCGCTTCCCGTCGGGTACTTTCCGGAATAGATGCCTGCAATGAGAGCGGCCGAAAGCAGCACGAAGATCATGCGGTCGATGCTCAGGTCAAACAGGCCGGGGATTCGAAACGAAAGGTAGTAGGTTCCCCACACCGCGTTGGCTACGAGCCAGATGCAGAGCAGGATGGAGGTTTGGGAAAATTCCGCGCCGCCCCCCCATTCCCTGCGGCGGACAAGGAGGAGCCACAGGGTGAGTGCCGCGGACAGTGCTGTCAGCAGGCTGAAAAAGGTCTCCATCCTGTTCATCCGATCCTGGGGATGGAACCCAGAACGCGCAATCCCGTGAAATCCTCGATGTCCTCGGGCTTTTTTATCGTGTGGTCGAAATGGTCCAGGGTCAACACCGAGGCGATGGACAGAAGAATGGCGGAAAACAGCCCCAGGAGCAGGAGGAGAGGCCTGTTGGGTTGATACGGTTTTTGAGGGACGACGGGATGGTCCATCAGGACGAGATTCTGCTGTTCCTGGTTCAGTGAGTGAGCCAGTCGAGCCTGTTCCATCTGGTTCCTCGCGGAAATGTAAGCGTCTCTGGCCAGTGAATACTCGCGCTTCAGGCTTTCATAGGTCGATCTTTCGTTTGCGGTCAGTCGTATGCTTTCCTCGAGGGCCACTATCTCCCTGTCCAGTTCCTGCAGCCTTGCTTCCATGGTTTGAGCGGTGATTTCGTGAGCCTGGAGAGTCCTTTCCAGCTCCTCTCGAAGTGATTTGATATTGTAATTCAGTTCGATCTCGGCCTGCTTCAAGGGCGTAAATTCCGGCGTGAACTGGGATTTCATTTCATTGAGCTGGATCTGGAGTTGTGCCACCTTGTTCTTGAAAGCCGTGATCGCCCGGCCGTGCACTTCCATTTCCGGAATGACAGCCGGGATCTGCCGGGCCTGTTTGTTCTTTTCGAGGTGTTCGATGGCTGTCCGGATGCCGATCAATTCCTGCTGGAGCACATAGTACTTGCGTTTCAAATCGGTCAGGAGAGCGTTCGGCCCCACTTCCATGTTTGCCTTGCCGGGTTCAAGATTGAGAATTTCGATCAACATAAGTGCATTTTGTGTTTCATATTCTCTCAGTTTCTGCTCTTTGGCAGCCATTTCCTGGTATAGCTTGTCCGTCTGATCCTTGAAAAAATCATATGAATATACCGCTCTCGACTTGGATATTTCTCGATATGTCTCAAGATAAGCCCTGGCAAGTGCATCAGCTTTCTTTACAGCTTTATAAGGATCATTATCTATAACTGAAAGATAAAATACATTTGAGCCTTCAAAGGTCTCTCCTTTTGGTGGTGTAACTTCAATGTTGGATCTTATTTTCTCAATGGCATATGGAATGTCCTTTTGTTGAATTCCTGGGTCAAGCTCCTTAACTACATTAGCAATTACACGATTTGAAAGTATCATTTCCCTCTGGTCTTGCAAAAAACGTTTTGCCTTGTTTCTGTAATCGTAATAAGACTCCTTCTGTAATGGATCTAGTTGTTCCGGTATGCTCATTGAAAACTTGGCACTGGCTCTGTATTTAGATGGAAGAAAAATGGCAGCTAGTGCTGAGCATATAAAAATAAGTAAAAATACGGATATTAAAACTTTGGAGTGATAAAAAAGTACAAATAAAAACTCCCTCATTAAATTAAGTCTTGGCTTTTGACTATATTCTCTTGCCTCTTCCATTGTCCTCACCTTCCATGACGGACGATTCTCGAGAAATGACTATCTGATGGTTACTCCATTGATGTCGTAATTAATGGAGAAGACAGTCTGAAAAGGCAGAATGCCGTAAATGCCCCTTGTGAAAATCTTTTCCACCAGGTCGTTGAAATTATCGAGCTTTGTCTTGGGAACAAAGATGATGTCCGCGGGCCTTATTCTCAAGTCAGCATAGTACGGAGAGCCCCGGCGCAATACGTTTTCCAGGTCCACCTTGAGAGCGATGGGTTTTTCGAGGCCGTCGTTGCGAAAGACTACGACTTCCCTGATGTTGGCCGATTTCTTGTACCCGTTCGCCATGCCCAGTGCTTCAAGCAGGTTGATCGAACTTGTCATTTCGTAGGCACCCGGCCGCTCGATCTCCCCGAAGATGTAGAACTTCGCGTGGTGGATCTCGAGCAGGATCAGGGTGGCCTGGAGGTTTCTGATATAGGCGGAATACTGTCGGTTGACGGTCTGTTCGAGTTGTGTAACGGTCATTCCTTCCGCCTGGACGTTTCCGATGATGGGGAAGGATATTCTGCCGTCGGGAGCCACCGGTGCGATCTTGCTCTGCCCCCGTGGAGCCGTGGTGATGGCTTTCTTCAGTTCGTCGATTTTCACGTTGAATTGTTCGAGCGCTACCGTGATGGACGGATCCGAGATGAATCTTCCGTATTCCCTGTTCAGAATGCGGGCAAGTTCCACCGGTGTTTTCGATTCGGCGGCGATGTCACCCACCAGCGGGACCGTGATCTTTCCGTCCGTGCGCACCAGTACGGTGGTGTTGAACTGTGGATGGTAAGCAAAAGTAATGCTGATCTTGTCCTGCACTTCAATGCGGTAGTCTTCTGGGGTCTTTTCGTAGCGGATATGGTATACGATCTCGACTACGTCGCCGGGACCGACCCGGTATTCCGGTATATACGGAACGGCGATGTTCTCGATCACCTGGTAGTCGGGGTGGAGAGCCGCCTTCTCGGGTGTTACCGTCAGGTCTCTTTCCACTTTCTTCAGTTCGGAGGCTGTATTGTCATCCCGGACATGAAGGGAAAAGTCCTCCTGCCGGGCATCGGGAGTGGAACACGAAGGCAGGGCAAGAACGGTCAGCGCCAGCAAGATCAGTGCAAAAATCTTTTCAAACACGAAAATGCTCCTGTTTACATTAAACATCGACCCATCTCCTGCTCGACACCTTCATTCAAAACCCCGCGCATCCATAGGCATCTTCTGCTTTGCCTGGCAAATCCCAGCCGGGATTTTCGCACCCGATCCCTTCTCATGAAGATGGTGAACTGTGAATGGTTTTCTTCATATGCAACCGGGCATGCGAATGTTCCGGGCAAAAAAAGTGTGACCGGACGTTGTTCGCCCGGTAGAATGAATCGTTCCATGGGCTGCCGCATAACGGAATAAGTGGAATGCCCATGAAGCTGCACCGGAGTATATAGAGCACCGATTTTGGAAAAAATCGCCTCAATGAAAGAGAGGCCAGGGAATGTTCCTTATAACAACTAATATAAATTGAAGCTACTTACTGTTCAAGATATTTCTTGCTTTGAATTCGGATAGATCGGGAATTTCAGGAAAATGGACGAAAGAAAGCCTCATTCCACATCACAACGTCAATCCCGCAAAGGCGGGAATCCAGCCCAAGGCCAAGGGGATCGCGCCATAAAGATCTTTTCTCGATGAATCCTTCGACCACGCCCTGCTTGAAAGCTTCCTTTTCTCTGTTATTTCAGTCTCTGTCATTTCAGACTTGACACGAGCAGCAGGAGAAACTAGACTTTACCCAGGCAAGTTGTATTTCATTTATCCAAGTGTAAACGTTCGAAAAAGGCAAAGCACTCGAAAGGGTGTGGCGCAAAGCTTCTGGCCTAAGTTCCCGCCTGCCGGGAATAGGGTAGCAGGGTTGCCGAGCGGTTGCAGCATCTCCCGAGGGCTGTATATCGCACGGTCCAAAGGGAGGTGCCACCATGAGTAGAAAGCACGTACGCCGATCTGGTACTATTGCGGTTCGATCGCCCCTAACTTTCCGAATTCAAACAGCTTTCATGGCGTTGACCCTTTTGATCTCCCTGGGGTGCGCCGTAGTACCTCCTGTCACTGCAGCCGATTTTTCAGGCGGGGTCGGCATCTTCTTGCCCGTCAGTCCTTTGAACGCCGATAATCTCACCTACTGGGTGACTCCCAAGACGAAGCTTGCCAAGTCCTACGGCCTGCAGTTTGTCAATCTTGTCGTCAACTGGGCCGACCTGGAACCTGCCGACGACAGTTTCAATTTCAAGACGCTCCAGAACTACATCAAGGCCGTTCAAGGCCAGGGAATGAAAGTTGTTCTGCGTGTCTACTTCAACGGAGGAGACTGGCTTCAGGCCGCCCCCAATTGGCTCTTCGATTCGAGGAAGGCTCAATTTTATTATGAGGGAAGCCAGAGACAGCCGGTACCCTGGGACAGCGTCTACCTCGAGGAGATGGGCGAGTTTGCCATGAAGCTCGGGCTGTGGCTCCGGGACAACGGAACGATCGTGCCCGACGCCATTCAGATCTCCGCGGGGGGAATCTACGGCGAACAATGCATCCTGGGTCTTGACTGGCCGTCGATGTTTAACGGCGACTACGATGCATTCTACCTCAAACTCATGGAAGCCGAAAAGCAGCATGTCAACGTGTTTGCGAATCTCGGCTGGTACACGAACAGCAAGCTGGCCCTCATGGTTTCCCACCTTTACGACAACAATACGGACATGAGCGATATGCTCATCGCGCACTCCAAGGCTTTGGGGGTCAACTGGTTCCAGACCAACTCCTGGTCCGGTGAACTGCAGAGCACGTGGTACGGACCGAAAATCCTGGAGATGCTCAGCAGGCACAGTGATGCGGGGCAGTTCTTCCTGGAGGATGAATACGGGAGCAAGTTTTCGGAGACCGTTGCAAAGAGATTGGAAAGGATAAAACAGATCGAACAGCAGAACGGCATCAGGTTCAAAGCCGTAAGTCTCAACGTGGACGACCTGACTTCGCGCAACAAAAAGGGCATTCAGAGTCTGGTCAAACACGTTCTCCAGCCCTGATCATTCCCTCGCAACACTTTCCTCTCCCAAACCAAGAAATGCCGGGGGACTCCCGCATCCCCCGGCCCTTCCATCCCGGGAATATCCCTTTTTCGGCGATTCGTTTCACATACGGGTCTCACCGGATAAAGGCAATCTTGGCTTGTCCCGGCAGCCGCGTTCCCATATAATCTTCACCAAGTGTTTATCGGCCGCACTTCTGGCTTGGATGGTTATGTACAAGGACTATTTCGGTCTCAGGGAAACCCCTTTTTCCATAGCGCCCGACCCCCGGTATCTCTATATGAGTGAGAACCACCGGGAAGCCCTCGCTCATCTTCTCTATGGTCTGAACAGCGAAGGGGGTTTTGTTCTGCTCACCGGCGAAGTGGGCACGGGAAAGACCACGGTCTGTCGCTGTCTGCTTGAACAGATTCCCGAGGACTGTGAAACGGCCTTTATCCTGAACCCCAGGCTGACGGTCGTGGAGCTTCTATCCTCGATCTGTGACGAATTGCATATTCGATGTCCCGATGGGAATACCAGCATCAAGGTCTTTGTGGATCTCATCAATGCCCGCCTGCTCGATACCCATGCCAGGGGTTCCAGGACGGTGCTCATCATCGACGAAGCCCAGAACCTCGACACGGATGTCCTCGAACAGCTCAGGCTCTTGACCAATCTCGAAACCAATCAAAGAAAGCTTCTGCAGATCATCCTGCTCGGCCAGCCGGAACTCCGGGACAAGCTGGCGCTTCCCGAACTGCGCCAGTTCGCCCAACGGATCATCGCCCGGTATCACCTGGAACCCCTGACGGGCCAGGACGTCCTGTCGTATGTCAATCATCGTCTGATGGTGGCCGGAGCGCGAACCGAGCTTTTCGATCCTTCCTCCGTCCGCGAACTGTACAGGGTCAGCGGCGGCATACCCCGCCTCATCAACCTGGTTTGCGACCGCGCTCTTCTCGGGGCATACGCCGAAGGGAAGACCCGGGTGGACCGAGACACGCTGAAGAAAGCCGCCGGCGAATTACTGGGTGGAAGAAGTTCGAGGAGCACGCATCGCTCCGCGTACAGGCTTGTCGCCGCATGCCTTCTGTTCATGGTCTGCGGTGCTGCACTGTCCGCCGTGTATGTTCAACGTTTTCGACCGGCATCTCCGCCGGCGCAGCCGGTCGTGCAAGAGAAGGCTTCGTCGTCCGGCATGCAGCGCAGGCAGGTGCCTTCTTCCGTCAAGCCTGCACAGGCCGGGGAAGCCGTGGATGCATCCGCGGCGGAGCGCGGTTCTGCACCGGCTGTCGTGCCCAGGCCTTCGGGATCTCTGCGGCAGCTTGCCGATTCGCCCCTTTCGCGAGGTGACCATGCGGCCTTTCAGGCTCTGTTTGCCAGGTGGGGCATAAGCCTGCAGGCCCAGGAGAATGTTCCCGCCTGCCGGCAGGCGGAGGCCCAGGGCCTTCGTTGTCTTTCGGGACAGGGGGGAATGGACGAATTGTACAAATTGAACCGGCCGGCGGTTTTGAAACTCCACACGAACAGCGGCGAGGAATTCTATGCCTTGCTTTCCGTTCTTCAAGGGGATACTGCTGCCTTTGCGGCGGGTTCCCAGTCGGTAACCGTTCCGGTGAGTGACATACCGAAGTGGTGGAGGGGAGAATACGTGCTGTTATGGAGACCTCCCCCCAGGTACCAGGGAAGCGTTCAGGGCGGCGACCGGGGGCCCCTGGTCGACTGGCTGAGATCCAATCTGCCCGCATTCAAGGAGACCCGGCCGGTGGAGAGCGGCGTGTTCGACTCCGCCATGGTGGAAGCGGTGATCAGGTTTCAGCTGGCCAACGGACTGAAGCCGGACGGTATCGTCGGCCCTCATACACTTATCTGCCTGGATACCCTTATTGGAACAGGTTCTCCCCTGCTGGTGGTTAGACAGGAGGTAGGTCCATAATGTCTTATATTCTCGATGCATTGAAAAAATCCGACCAGGAACGCCGGCGCGGGACTCCTCCCAATCTGCAAACCTTACACGCACCAGACTCCTCGCCCCCAAAGGGAACTCGCCTCCGGCCCTGGCTGCTGTTCGCCGTGGTGATCGTCAACACGGCTCTCCTTGCCTGGTGGCTGCGCCCATGGCAGGCAGGCGACGCGGTTGCGCCGCTTCAGACGGCCGCGATAGAAAGCCCCTCACCCGTTTCTCCGCCTTCTTCGGCAGCTGAAATGGATCGGGCGCCGGAATCTTCAGTGTCGATGGCGGAAAAGAATGCCGCTCCATTTCCTCGAGTCTCGACGGTGGATGCGGATCCGCCTGGATCCGCCCGGGAAGCCCCCGCTTCCCGTCTTCACATCCCGTCCCGTGGCGCCTCGTCCCCTCAGCCGGATCCGTCGAAACTCGAAGCCGTGAAAAAGCCTTCCGAGAAACAGGCCGAAATACCCTCACCTCCGGCAAAGGGAAAGACGGCGGAAAAGGACGGGAGATCGGAGCTGGTTCAAAGAACAAAGGATCTGGAACTCGCACTGACGGCGCCTCTGCAAAAAAAGCCCGAAGAGCGGGACGGGGACTCCCTCCGGTCGGCCCCCGACGTTCAGCCCGTGCCGGTTCAGAAGATTCCCGGCATACACGATCTGCCCGTCGCTTTACAGCGCGAGATACCGGACATGGCCTTCACCATGCTGGTCTATTCCAACAAGCCGGAAGAACGGATGCTGAACATCAACGGTCAAATGATGCGCGAGGGGCAGGAAGTGGCTCCCGGGCTCAGACTCGAAGAAATCAACCAGGATGGAGCCGTGTTCAGCTTCCGGGGCACCCGCTTCCGCAAGGGGATGTTCTAGTCCGAACCGGCGTACCTGGTCCTTCCCGGTCTGACACCCCGACGCGTCCCTGACGCTTGCATCTTTCATCCTCGTGGGATCCTGCAGTCGTGTATTGCGCGAGTTTGCGGCAGTATATGTAAAAGGTGGGAGGCCGGCTGAATGCGTACGATTCGTCTCGGACTTTTCAATATCATGCTCCTGCTTCTTCTGCTGGCAGCGGAGGGGATGATCTGGATCGTTTCCGCATCCGCCCGTTCAGTCGGGGCAAAGAATGTCATCGTGATGATCGTTGACGGGTGTTCAACGGAACAGGTCACCCTGGCAAGATGGTACAAGGGTTCGCCCCTTGCAATGGACAGCATCCTGACCGGCAGCGTCATTACTCATAGTGCGGATTCCGTCATCACCGACTCGGCGCCTTCGGCGACAGCCTATGCCACGGGTTACCGGACGAGCAACCGCTCCATCTCCATGGGCCCCGGGGAGCAGACTCTTTCCACCGTGCACCCGCCACCCCCTGAACTTCGACTCAGACCCCTCGCAACGGTCCTCGAAGGTGCAAGGCTCATGGGCAAGTCCACCGGAATAGTTGCGACTTCGCGAATAACGCATGCCACGCCAGCCGCTTTCGTGGCGCATGTGCCCTCACGTTCCACGGAACACACCATCATGGAGCAGATGATCCACCAGGGTGTCGATGTTGTCCTGGGAGGAGGCAGGATGTACATGTCGGGGGCGGCGGGCGGCGAAAAGACGGGGAACATGTCCGACCTTTGGGATGTGCTGCGCACGCGGGGATACCGGCTGGCGGAAGACAGGGCCGGCCTGATGAACATCCATTCGGGCAAAGTCTTCGCTCTTTTTTCCGAAGACCACATGGTTCCTGAAATCGATCGGTCGAGAATCGCTCCGAACCAGCCCACCCTCGAAGAAATGACTCAGAAGGCCATCGACATCCTGTCCAAAGATCCGGACGGTTTCTTTCTCATGGTCGAAGGCAGCCAGGTGGACTGGGCATGTCATGCCAACGATCCGGCCTACATGGTGTCCGAAATCCTCATGTTCGATAAGGCGGTTGCAGCCGCGCTGGATTTTGCGCGCAGGGACGGGAGGACTCTCCTCCTGGTCCTGCCCGACCACAACACCGCGGGCTTTTCCATCGGGAATCATTCCGCAAACGGGAAATACGGCAGGCTGACGGTGGAGGAGCTCCTGGATCCCCTGAGGAAGATGGTGGCTTCGAGCGGCTTTCTGTGGAGCCAGGTGAAGAACGAGCAGACTCCGGATCATGTGAAGAGCGTGGTGCGGCAATACTGGGGCCTGGACATAACGGACGAGGAAGCCGGCCGCATCCTCGAACTTGCCCGTTCATTCGGCAGCGCTCCCCACAATGCCTTCGGCAGGGTGATCTGCCCGGTTTATACCTGCTTCGGATGGACATCCCACGGCCACGTGGGCGGCGATGTTCCTCTGTATGCCTTCGGTCCGGGAAGGCCCTCGGGGGTCGTCCAGTCGCCGGACATCGGGAGAATCACGTTCAGAGCCATGGGGCTGGATTCGGACCGGCTGAATGCCCGATTGTTCGTCGAAGCACGCAAAGCGTTCGACGACGGAACCGTCGAGATCGAAAAAAGCGATGGGGAGAAGACCCTGGTCAAGGTGCGGTATGGAGGAAGAACCGCCGAGCTCACAGTGAACAGGGACGGGGTTCGAATGGAAGGCCGATCCGTCACTCTCGAAGGAATAGTGATCTACGTCGTCGACACGGACCGGCTCTATATCCCCGTGCAGGCGGTAAACATCATCAGGGGCAGGGGAGGAAAACTCCCCCGCATTGCCGCGGAGGCGCGGTCCAGCGGGGCTGCCGCAAACAGGGCGGACTGAAAGTCCTTCACGGCGATCCGGCGCCACCCGGTACAGAAGCCCTGCCTCTCCCGCCCGCTGCGCCCTCCGGTCCTCCCAGGGCGTATGCCGTCCGCCGATTTACCCCCATTTCCCCACCGCCGTACCTCCGTGAGCAGGCCTCCTTTATCGATGCCCGCTGCCCGCTGCCTGGCGTCTCCTCACGGTCACCGTTTCTCCTCCGATCCCCCAATTGTCCATGTCCACCTCGTCGATGACCACAACGGTGGTGGCCGGATTCTTGCCGAGGACGTCCGCCAGCAGCTGAGTCACTCTCCGGATGAGCTCCGCCTTCTGTTCCACGGTGGCGCCCTCTTTTGTGATCCTGATATTGACGTACGGCATAAGATCCTCTCCTTCCAGCATGGTTCACATGCTTTTGCACGCATGAAAATAGTCGATCGTTTTCCTGGAACCCCGGCGCGTACACCAGCATAAGGACGAACGGAAGATTATTCAACCGTGATGATCCGCGGTTTCTGGTTTCCCCGTCGGCAAGCCGGCCCCGGCGTTGGGGCAGATCTGCAGAGGATGTCTTGGCTGAACTATTCCAGGGAGTGGCTTTTCTCCCATTGCCGGGAGTGCTTATGTTCATCGAGAGAGCGACGCAGGTAAAATCATTCCGGCATTTCGCGGGATGAGAAAACGGCTTCGATGGAAAGGGGGAATGGATATGCCGTACGCGGACTGCAGGAACTGCCGGGTGGACGGTCGCGAGATCCTTCATGGAGAGTTCGTGGCCTTGAGCGACAGATGCTTTGTATGCAACGACGGCGTACTCGAGGAAGACTACGACAACATCATCGGGGGCCTGGCGGGGGCCGGGACCCGGGACGCCTGGGGCGATCGCTGAAAGGGCTTCCACGTCGAAGGTGCATCTTCCGGCGCGGCTTCCGGGAGTCGCAGGAATTGAAACTTGAAGTTGCCTGGCTGATATGGTGAGGACAAATATGGTGCTTCATTCAATAATGATTATTGTTGGAGTATATGGAAGGAGGTAGCCAAGATGAGCCAACAGACAGCGGAAACACTGGAAAATAGAATGGTAAACGGAGTCGATGTAGGCAGGCTGTTCGAAACCATTGACGCGGTGAAGGGCGAGCCGGGAATTGCCAGGTTCAAGTTCCGTTCGACGAACAGGTGGATCAATGGAGGGAACAACCAGGCCAGGATCAACGGGTTTTACGGTGCGTTGCAGGAGCACTCGAGGGAAACGGACTTTGAACTGGAAATCGACGAGCCTCCCGTGCTGCTTGGCGAGGACAAGGGGCCCAATCCTGTCGAGTACCTGCTGGCAGGCCTTTCGGGCTGTCTCACATCGTCTTTGATCTTTCATGCGGCGGCCAGGGGGATAACGATACGAGGAGTCGAATCGCGGCTGGAAGGAGACCTGGATCTTCGTGGTTTTCTTGGGATATCCAAGGATGTAAAGGTGGGCTACGAAAACATCCGTGTGTACTTTAAGATCGATGCGGACATATCCGATGCGGACAAGCAGGAACTCATCCAGATGGCCAAAAAGTACTCCCCCGTGTTCAACACCGTCGCCAATCCGACGGACGTTACCGTTGAACTGGACAAAGACTGAAGCGGCAATTGAGCCGAATTTCCGGGCATTCTTCCAGGAGGACGCCTGGAGATTCGGCTTTTCTCATCCCGTGTCCAGGCGGGGTTCTTGATAAACCGCGGATGAAGAAGGTTTCTACTCCCGCTCTCCATTGGAGCGGGATTTTTTGTTCGCCGCGAGCGGTGGCGGTGTATGCGGCTTTTATCCGGTTCACCTGTTTGAACACCGTTGCATAAATGCCCTGTGCGGCATCAACGGCAACCGGACAAATCATATGCCGCGAAAGCTGGAAATCCTTGCGTGCTCTTGACAATGTAAACGACGATTTTGCATGCAATGATTTCTTGATGTAAACTTTCCGAACGGCTTGGCAGGTGTGAAGACGCTGTAGGGAGAGACCTCGGAAGCCGCAGTGACGGGGTGAAGGGAGGGGCTCACGCGAAGGATAGAGAGGTGAAGGGAGTGCCTCACGCGAAGGCGCGAAGGCGCGAAGGCGCGAAGGATAGAGAGGGGAAGGGAAGGGCTCACGCGAAGGCGCGAAGGCGCGAAGGATAGAGAGGGGAAGGGAAGGGCTCACGCGAAGGCGCGAAGGCGCGAAGGATAGGGAGGGGAAGGGAGTGCCTCACGCGAAGGCGCGAAGGCGCGAAGGATAGAGAGGTGAAGGGAGTGCCTCACGCGAAGGCGCGAAGGATGAGGGGTTGTGCCGCGTCCGGGAAATGCGTGGCCGAACGAGTACCCTATGAGTCTTCGAGGGTCCGGTTTGAGGTTTGCGGGATGATGCGGTGAGGGGTTAAAGTCCATGCGGCTGCTGGTTGTTGAAGACGAAAGGAAGGTATCGAGTTTCATCAGGAGAGGCCTGGAAGAGGAAGGTTATGCCGTGGATACGGCTTTGGACGGAAAGAGCGGCCTGGATATGGCTCTCGATGCTGTCCATGATCTCATTATCCTGGATGTGCAGCTTCCCGGGCTCGACGGAATCCGCGTTCTTCAGAGTCTGCGCGGCGCCGGGGTGAGTACTCCCGTGCTGCTGCTCACGGTAAGAGCTGCCATAGAAGACAAGGTGCTGGGGCTGGATGCCGGGGCCGACGATTACCTGACCAAGCCTTTCGCATTTCAGGAACTGGTGGCCAGGGTCCGCGCCCTGCTCAGGCGCGGCACGGAAGGGAACCGGCCCACACTCCAGGTCCTGGATCTTATCCTCGACCCTGCCACACGAAAGGTAACGAGGGGCGGCCGGCAGATCGAACTCACTCCCAGGGAGTTCGCCCTGCTCGATTATTTCATGCGCAATCCCGGGCGGGTTCTCACGAGAACCATGATCGCCGAACACGTGTGGGATTATGACTTCGACTCCATGACGAACATTATAGACGTTTACGTGAACTATCTTCGAAAGAAGATCGATTCCGGCGAGGAACCCAAACTGATTCACACGGTCCGCGGAGCCGGATACGTGCTGAAAGGGGAATGACCCTTGTTCATGCGATCCATTCGAGCCCGGCTCACTCTCTGGTACACGGTGATTTTGACCGTAACTTTGCTTTTTCTTGGAGGGTCGGCGTACGGGCTGCTTTCCTACAGTCTTTCCCGGGAGGTGGACGCGGCACTGAACAGTGTGGCCAGGACGCTGACCGACCGCGCGCATCATGCCAATGCCACTTTCTTCCCTGCTGAAATCGATGAAATCTTCAGGAACTTTTTCGGGTTTTCTCCCTGGGATCGGTACTTCCAGATGTTCGATCCCATGGGCCGGCGTGACCCGCGCCAGCATCCAGCAACATCTTCGAAGCTGCCCCTGGGCAGGGAGGCCGTCGAAAACGCGGCACGGGGGATTGCCACCTTTGAAACCGTACACGGGCTGGGGGAATACCCCGTGCGGGTGCTCAACATGCCCGTGATGGACGGCGGCAGAATGGTCAACCTGATCCAGGTGGGGATGTCTCTGCAGAGTGTAACGGAGACCCGGATGCGATTCCTGTTCATCATGGCCGGTCTTTTCCCGGTCGCCCTGGTCCTTGCGGGCTCCGGCGGATGGCTTCTTGCCAGGCGAGCTCTGAAGCCGGTGGACCTGATGGCGGAATCAGCGCGCCGGATAAGCGCCGAACACCTGACTCAACGCATCGAGGAATCGGGAGCCGGCGACGAACTCGATCGCCTGGCCCGCACTCTCAACCAGATGCTCGGACGGCTCGATGCGTCCTTCAGTCAAGTACGTCGGTTCAGCGCCGATGCGTCCCACGAGCTTCAAACCCCTCTTACCATTCTGAGAGGTGAACTCGAAGTCGCACTCCGCTCGCCCAGGACTTCCGGTGAATACGAATCCACCATCCAGAGCGCCCTGGAGGAAGTCGATCGCATAACCCGGCTGGTGGACGGCCTGCTCATCCTGCACCGAGCGGAAGCCGGGGCGCTGCGCATGGACCGCCGCACGGTGGACCTGGGCCGGCTTCTCGAGGAGGTATACTGGCGGCTGAAGGTCGTTTCCGACTCCCGTTCCATTCATCTTGATCTGAATTCCACGGAAGGGGTAATCATTCAGGGAGACCGCGAACAGTTGAGGCGGCTGATTCTAAACCTGGCGGACAACGCCGTGAAATACACCGAACCGGGCGGACGCGTGATTCTCTCCCTCGGGCTCGACGGGCAGTGGGCGGTTCTCGATGTGGCGGATTCCGGAAGAGGTATCCCGGCCGGGGAACTGGACCAGGTCTTCCAGCCGTTCTATCGGTCAGAGGAGGTCCGGTCAGTTGCTGCAGCGGGTGCCGGGCTGGGGCTGTCCATCGCGCGTTCCATTGCCCTGGCTCACGGAGGAAGAATCGAGGTCGAAAGTGAAGCTGGGCACGGAAGTGTCTTCAGGCTGTTCATCCCCCTGGTGTCGTGAGAAGCGATCAGCCCGCCGGGAAGTCTTCAGAAGAGTGATCGAGCACAATGCGGGAAATCCGCTCGATGAGAGAATTCTAATCCGCGGTTAATCCTCTTTTAATCTTCCGCCTGTACTTTCCTTTCTTCATGAACGTAGGATTCGCCTGGTTCTTTATTTCAGAAATCCGGTATGTGAAGAAAGGAGGCAGGAAATGTTGATGCATCATATCGGCTGTTTCAAACATCCACGCTGTGGGCGGAAAACCGCTGCGGTGGGGGGAGTCGCTGTTCTTCTCACGGGCCTCGTGACGGCCTGGGGGATCGGAGCCGCCGCTCCGTCCCTGGCTCAGAGCCCTCCCGCATCCATACATTCCTCCGCTGAACAGTCCGCCATGACAAGCCCCTACATTTTCCTCGTGCAGAAGCTCTCTCCGGCGGTGGTGAACGTCCGGGTGGACAGGGTCGCCAAAGCGGTCTCCCCCTGGTCTCGAATACCCGAGGGGCTGTTCAGGGATTTTTTCGGCCGCCCGGACCTGTATCCGAACCGGCCCGACCAGGGAGCCGCTTCGGGGGTCCTCATCAGCAGCGACGGATATATCCTCACCAACAACCATGTTGTTGAAAACGCCAGGGAAGTATCGGTTACCCTTGATGATCGGAGGGAGTTTAAGGCACGGATTATCGGCAAGGATGCGAAAACGGATCTCGCGGTCTTGAAGATCGATGCGGGCAGGGATCTTCCCGCCGCGGTGATGGGGGATTCGGAAAGGCTGATGGTGGGGGAATGGGTACTTGCAGTGGGTAACCCGTTCGGTTTGAGCCACACCGTTACCTCTGGAATCGTCAGCGCCAAGGGGAGGGTGATCGGTGCAGGTCCGTATGATGATTTTATCCAGACCGATGCATCCATCAATCCGGGCAATTCGGGCGGGCCTCTTTTCAACATGCGGGGCGAGGTGGTGGGGATCAACACGGCCATCATCCCCCATGGCCAGGGAATCGGTTTTGCCATACCGATCAACACGGCAAAGCCCCTCATTCCTCAACTCGTTGAAAAGGGGACGGTCACAAGAGGGTTCCTGGGGGTAAGCATCCAGTCCGTCACTCCTGATCTTGCGGAGGCACTGAAGATCAGCGACGGTAGCGGGGCACTGGTCACCGACGTCATACCCGATGGACCCGGCCACAAGGCGGGGATCAGGCGCGGCGATGTCATCATCTCGTTCGACGGCAGAATGGTCCGGGACAGCCACGACCTGCCCGCCCTCGTCGCCGCCACGCCGGTGGGCAAGGAGGTCGGTGTGACCGTGGTCCGTGACGGCGGAACGGAGCAGGTCATCGCGAAGATTGCAAGGCTGGATCCCGATGATACCGACATCGATCCGGACACGGAGCCTGCTCGGGGCAAATGGGGGCTTCAGCTACAGGATCTTACGCCCGACGCTGCGCGCAGGTTCGGCATGAAGGGCGGGGACGGTGCCGTGGTTGTGGAGGTGCAACCGGGGAGCTCCGCGGATAAGGCATCCATACGCCGGGGTGATATCATCCTGGAGGTGAACCGTCAACCCGTCGGATCCGCGCGGGAAGCTGTCGACGCGATCACCGGGAGCGGAAGCGGGAATCGTCTGCTGCTCCTGGTTCGAGCGGAGCAGGGCAGCCGGTACGTGGTCCTGAAGCAGTAACCTGCACCCGGAAACGGCCGTGGGAAGAGAGGCGGCGGCAGACGCGTCCGCAAGGCCTCTTTTCCCGTTGTTTTTCGCCGATCCTGCCGCCTGCAAAGGGCGGAACGTTTCACCGAACCGGCCTCCGGAACCCCGTAAGCGCTCTCAGCCTCCCTGTTGACCACAGAGCGTGAACAGAACGGATTGAAGACTTTGTCTTTCAAAACGATGTTGCTTGATGTAAATCTATCTGCAATATTCGTCCGCGGACACGGAAGTCCCCGCTGGTCGCCAGGCTGTTTTTCGATCCATCTGCATCGCTCGAATCCTTGATTCTTCCTTCTTCCGAACGCCGATCTTCATCCCGCAGATGCTTCGGCTGCCGACGGTCGTTCCTCTTCCCGTGCGACAGCGGGAACCGTCTCGGCACCGCTCCGGGATGTCGGACATCGTCCGGATCCTTCAACCGGTTGGAAGGCAGAATGTCATGACCAGGAAAGTCACGTTTTATCCCTACGAAGTCACCGTGGAGGTGCCGGATGGAGAGAATCTCCTTCGTGCGGCACTGGAAGCGGGTGTTCACGTAAACGCCACCTGCGGTGGAGAGGGGGTCTGTGGGAAATGCAGGATCATCCTGGAATCAGGAGAACTCGATTCGCGGCAGACTGACCTCCTGGATGCCCAGGACTGGGATTCCGGGTATCGTCTGGCGTGCCAGAGCCGAGTAAAATCGGATGTATCCGTTCGGATTCCTCAGGAGTCTCTCCTGGACAGGCGAATTCTCACCAGGCACAGACCCCGGGTGACTCTTCGTTCGAGCCCGATCGACCTCGATGCGGTCAAGGCGGCAGGCCTGTATCACCCTGCTTTCGAAAAGCGATTTGTAAGAATTCCGCCTCCAACCCCTTCGAACAACATCTGTGACCTCAGCAGGCTCGAAGATGCCCTGACCCATCAGCACGACCTGCATAACATCACCCTGGATTTCCACCTGCTGCCCAAACTGGGTCGAGTGCTGCGCATGAACGATTTCCAGATCACCACGACTCTCGATTTCTCTCGCCGCAGGTACCGCTTCCCCCACCTGCTCAACGTGGAACCGGGAGATACAACCCGGCGTCACTTTGCCTTTGCGATGGATATCGGAACCACGACCGTCTGGGTCAAGCTCATCGATATGGCCAGGGGCGAAATCGTGGGAAGAGACGCCGACTACAACGGCCAGATCAAGTACGGAGACGACGTGATCACCCGGATTATCTACAGCGAGAAAGAAGGAGGACTCGAAGCACTCCAGAAGGCGGTTGCCGCCACCATCAACCGGCTGATGAAGCGCGTTCTTTCTCAATACCGGATCTCGGTCGATGAAATCTCGCACATCACCCTGGCAGCCAATACGACCATGACCCATCTTTTCTACGGGATCGATCCACGATACATCCGTCTTTCCCCTTATACTCCCACCGCCTGCAGCATGCCCCTCGCCCGGGCTCGTGACCTCGGCCTGGAAATGCCACCCCATGTCTTCATCAACTGCGTAAGTTCCGTGGCAAGCTACGTGGGTGGGGACATCGTTGCCGGAGTCCTCGCTTCAGGCATTTACAAGGATCCGAGATTGACCCTGTTCGTGGACATCGGGACGAATGCGGAAATAGTGCTGGGCAACGAGGACTGGCTGGCCTGCGCTGCCTGCTCCGCGGGGCCGGCTTTCGAAGGGGGCGGGATCCGCTTCGGCATGCGGGCCGTCGAAGGAGCCATCGAGGACGTGAGGATCAATCCTCACACCCACGAACCCATGATCATTACCATAGAGATGTCGAGACCCAGGGGCATCTGCGGATCCGGACTCATCAATCTCCTGGCTGCGCTGCTGGAATCGGGGCTTCTTCAGCCAAACGGCAGGCTTCGGGACGACGTGGAGACTCCCCGCATCCGCACGGGCGAAAACGGCAGGGAATATGTGCTGGTTCACGCTCGAGACACGGATATGGGCCAGGATATCGTTCTCAACGAAGCGGATATCGACAATCTCATGAGGGCGAAAGCGGCGATGTTTGCAGGCTATGTCACTCTTCTCGATAACGTGGGGCTCACATTCCAGGACATCGAACAGGTGATTCTTGCAGGGGGATTCGGCAGCACCATCAACATCGAGAATGCCATCGTCATCGGACTGCTTCCCGACCTGGAACGCAGCAGGTTCCAGTTCGTGGGCAACGGCTCGCTCCAGGGGGCCACTCTGCTCGCACTGTCCCGCGAACTGCTGGCAGAGGAGCGTCGAGTGGCCGCGATGATGACCAACCTGGATCTTTCCGAAGTTCCCGGCTACATGAACAACTATGTGGCGGCGCTCTTTCTGCCTCACACCCAGATGGAATACTTCCCGACCGTGGTCGAGCGCCTTCGTGGAAACAGGAACCACGCGGTCTGAGGCGTGCTTCCGTGGCTGGCGAAGGTTCGAAAGATATTTCCGTCCGAACAGGTCTGGAAGGAGGCAGGGAATAACCGTCGTTTCAGTCGTCCGGTGCCAGGTCTCCCGATCTGCGAATGGCCCGGAGAAGGCGGAAACCGAGCAGGAAGGACAGCAGAATTCCCGTCGATCCCGGAATCGAAATCCCATGAAAAAGAGGGGGGATTTCGCCGCTCAAAATCAGGCAGGACCCAAGGAAAAGCGCGGCACACAGAATCCCGTACACCAGCCGGTTTACGGCGGTGTCCACGCGGCGGTGTTCCAGGTGGATATCGAATTTTCCATCGCGCACGCGCCGGAGAATGTCGGACAGTTCGCGCGGAAACATTTCCACGAGCCGGTCCCAGTCGACGTAGGCCCGCTGAATCCGCTGCAGCAGCCGTCCCGGTGAAAAGCGCCTTTGCATCGCCCTGACATAATAGGGCTGCAGCAGATCGGCGAGGCTGAAATTGCGGTCGAGGGAGCGGGACGTCCCTTCGAGCATGACCAGTACCTTCACCAGCAGGGCCACATTGGATGGCAGGATAATGCGGTACCTCCGTATGATCTCGGTCAGGTCGGTCAACGCTCTGCTCAGGTCCAGTTCGATGAGGGGCCTGCCGACATATTCGCCGAGGAATTCGGAAATGTCCGCGCGCAGGGCATCCCGGTCGAGCCCCTGGGGAACCGAACCCATACGCGTGACATATTCCGTGAGTTGTCCTCCGTCTTTTTCCGCTGCACAGAAAAGCATGCCCTCGATTTCTTCCCGGGTCCTGCCGTCCAGGCTTCCCACCATTCCGCAGTCGAGCAGAGCGATGATGCCGCCGGGCAGAACCCGGATATTTCCCGGATGAGGGTCGGCATGGTAGAAGCCGTCCCGAAAGACCATTTCCAGAAAGATGCCTGCCCCGCGCCTTGCAAGTTCGCCCGTGTCGATCCCTTCCCTGCGCAACAGATCGACATCGGCAATTCCGAATCCCTCGATCCGCTCCATGGTGAGCACCCGCCGGGCCGAAAGTTCGGGATACGGCCTCGGGATGTGCACCCCCTCGTCGTTCTCGAGATTGCGGGCGAATTGCTGAAGGTTGCGGAGTTCCCGGCGGAAATCGAGTTCCCGCAGCAGCTGGCGCCTGAATTCCACAACCATCGCGCGCGGCTGGTACAATTTGATTTCGGGATCGTGCTTTTCAGCAAGTTCCGCCAGGGACAGGAGTATATCCAGGTCGTTGGAGATCCGCTCCTCGATGCCCTGGTGCTGCACCTTGACCACGACGGCTTCTCCGGTCAGAAGACTTGCCTGGTGGATCTGGCCGATGGATGCTGAAGCCGTCGCCCGATCGTCGAACTCGGCAAAAACCCGCTCGACAGGTTTCCCCAGTTCCATCTCGATGGTGGCCCGCACCGATTCCGGCGGGTCCGAGGGAGTATTGGCCTGCAGTTCCGAGAGTTCCCGTGCCAGTGCCGGCCCCACAAGGTCGACTCTCGTGCTCAGCATCTGGCCCAGCTTGATGAAGGTGGGTCCCAGTTCACTGAGAGCCATGCGGATCCGCGTCTCGGTGGGCATATCGGCAATGGCGAGTCCCTCGGAGCTCCTGAAAAGACTCTTCACGAGTTCCGGGTCACTTTCCTTGATCCAGTTGGCCAGTCCATACTTGAGAAGCACCGAAACAATCTCGGTAAACCTCTTGAGATTGCGGTTGAATTGCTGAAGTGAAATCAGGTTCATTGTGAGAAAAACCTCGTATGCGTGTCTTCAAGGGCCTTCATGAACCCTCCGCCCGATACGCGGCAGGCGCGTCTGTGCACCCTGACTTTCCCCGAAAGCATCGTGCATGAGGTAAAGGGGATGGCTCCAAGGCTCGGCGGCAGTGCCCCGGAGCCGGGCGGAGATTGCCGCCCGAAACACTCGGGTGGAGCTCTCCACGCAAGGTCCCGTCTCTCTAGGCCGCGCCGCTGCACGCTGTCATGAGATGCATTCCAATCTTATCATAAAATCTTTCCGTTCAGCCCGATAATGAGTTCGTGGTCCGCGCCTCCCGAAAAATCGGGTTCACGCAGAAAATCGGAGTCATGCAGCAAACCTCCACGAACCGTGGGTTCACAACCAACCATAAAAACAGGCCAGACAGTTCCGGCATTTTCTCATGAACGAGTACCTCCATGCTTTTCATGCATCCGGTGTTTTTCACGCAAAGGATCGATGGCCTCTCAACGTCATTCCCGCGACAGGCGTTGCATCGGAGGGATCTCCTGCAGGGGAATAAAGAGGTTCGGTTCCAGTTTAGGTTGACAATGCTTCTCAGTATAGACTATCAGGGAATACCTGTTTGCTTTCCAAGGCCGGCTGCCCGGTTTATAGTAAAGGCGAAACCGGCTGCAACAGGGCAGGGTGGGAATGAAACCAGAGGTGCATAGATGCAGATACCCTTACTGAGCGACATTGTTATTCTTTTCGGGTTGGCGGTCTTTGTCCTGTTCATATGCCACCAGATGCGCATTCCGGGGATTGTGGGGTTTCTGCTTACAGGAGTGGTCGTCGGCCCGCACGGACTCGGGCTGATCAGCGGTCTGCACGAGGTGGAGACCATGGCGGAAATCGGGGTCGTTCTGCTCCTTTTCACCATCGGTCTTGAATTTTCCATGAAGAACCTCTGGCAGCTCAAACGATCCGTTCTCATGGGCGGTTCCTTCCAGGTGTTTGCAACCCTCCTCGTTACCTTTCTCGCGGCCTGGCATCTCGGGCAGGATCTCGGCAAATCGGTCTTTCTCGGCTTCCTGGTATCATTGAGCAGTACAGCCATTGTGCTGAAACTCTTTCAGGAGAGAGCGGAAATCGACAGTCCTCACGGGAAGATCGGTTTGGCCATTCTGATCTTCCAGGACGTGGTGGCTGTGCCCATGATGCTCCTGACTCCCCTTATGGCCGGAGGCAAGGGTGACGTGGGAGGCCTCTTTCTCCTTCTGATGCTGAAGGGGGTCGGCATTGTGGCACTGGCCATTGTGTGCGCGCGCTACGTGGTGCCTCATATCCTTTACCAGGTGGCTCGAACCCGCAGCAGAGAGCTCTTTTTGCTTACCATTGTCGTCATATGCCTGGCCGTCGCCTGGCTGACTTCGAGTATAGGCCTGTCCCTGGCCCTGGGCGCGTTTCTGGCCGGGCTCATCATCTCCGAATCGGAATACAGCTACCAGGCGTTGAGCAATCTTCTGCCCTTCAGGGACGTGTTTACGAGCATTTTTTTCATCTCTGTCGGAATGCTGGTCGATCTGAGCGTGCTGTTTGATCATCCCTGGCTGGTGTTTACCCTGGCCCTGGTCGTCATCGCGATCAAGACTCTGGTGGCCGGATCCGCCGCCGCGATTCTGGGCTTTCCTTTTCGCACCATGCTCCTTTCCGGCCTGGCCCTGTGCCAGGTGGGGGAGTTTTCGTTCATCATCTCCAAGGCGGGGGTCCAGCACCGCCTGCTGGCCGGGAACACGTACCAGATTTTTCTTGCCATGTCCGTCCTCACGATGGTCGCGACTCCCTTCATTATGGCGGCCGGGCCGCGTGCCGCCAACCTGGTCATGTCCCTGCCCCTGCCGGGAAGGTTGCGTAGAGGGCCGGTTTCCGCTTCCGCCGAAGACGGGAGCGAGGCTCTGGACGTTCCCAGGGATCACCTGCTCATCATCGGGTACGGAGTGAACGGCAGGAACGTGGCGCGTGCCGCGAAGGTAGCCGGTATTCCCTACCTCATCATCGAAATGAACCCGGTGACGGTGAAGAAAGAAAAGGCGCGGGGCGAACCCGTTATTTACGGGGATGCCAGCCAGGAGGCGGTGCTCGAACATGCGGGAGTGCATGAGGCGCGGGTCATGGTGGTGGGCATTCCCGATCCGGTTGCCACCCGCATGGTGGTTGCTTCCGCCAGGCTGAGTTCGGAGCGCCTGCACATTATTGCCAGAACGCGGTTTCTGCAGGAGATGAAGCCGCTGTATGACCTGGGGGCCAATGAAGTCATTCCCGAGGAATTCGAGACGTCGGTCGAGATCTTCAGCAGGGTTCTGGCCAAGTACTTTGTCCCGAGAGACGAAATCGAGAAATTCGTTTCGGAGGTTCGAGGAGACGGGTACAGCATGTTCAGGAGTCTTTCCCAGGATGCCACGGGCACGTGCAGTACGGCCCTCTGTGATTTCAGGTTCTACCTCCCCGACGTGGAAGTCTGTACGCTGAGGGTGAAGGATGGCGCGCCGATCGCCGGGAAGTCTCTTTCCCAGGTCGAATTGAGAAAGAAGCACGGAGTCACCCTGCTGGCCCTCAGCAGAGACTCCCAGGTCGTTTCGAACCCTTCGGCGGACACGCAGATCCTGGAGGGAGACATTTCGGTGCTGGTCGGAACGCCGGAGAACATCACCAGGGTGAGGCGCCTTTTTGCCCCGGAAGCAGGTTGAGACATGGCCATGATTTTCCTTCCCGCCGTCCTTTCCGCACTCTCGGGAAAAAGGCGGTGTCCCAAATGCGGGACCGTTCAAGACGTCCCGAAGGCCCAGAGAAGACTCGCGACGAGGTGCAGGAAATGCGGAAACCAGATTCCGCCTCCCGCTCCTGTCAAGTAGACACTTGTCAGAAGCCGTACCGGACAAGGTTCGAACACCTTCCGTTTTCGCGACACTGAAAACGCCGGGCGCTTTCCGAATGGCATCTCCTCCGGGATGTCGGCACAACCCGGCCGTCAGGGCGTGCAGCGCCTGGTGAGGTGAGACATTATGAAAGGGTACAGGGAAAACCTGTCGGAAGCCTTGCAGGCGGTTTTGCCCATCACGCTGGTAGTGATGATCCTCCAGTTTTCCATGGTATCCATGCCTGCCGTGGTGTTTATACGATTCCTGCTGGGAGCCTTGATGGTCATGGTGGGCCTTTCCCTGTTCCTGCACGGCGTGAAAACCGGCCTGCTGCCGCTAGGCGAACTGGTGGGGGTCGAGATGCCCAAGCGTGCGTCGTTTGCTTTCATGCTCCTGCTCGCTTTCATCCTCGGCTTCGTTGTAACCGTTGCGGACCCGAATGTGCGAGTCCTGGCTCACCAGGTGGATGTCGTCTCCGGCGGAGAAATCAATCGGAATATCCTGATTCTTACAGTAGCGCTGGGCGTGGGCTTCTTTGTCGCCCTTGCCATGCTCCGGATTATAGTGGGAATTCCCATAGCGTACCTGCTCGCTGGCGGTTATGTGCTTGTCATAATCCTTTCCTTCTTTACGCATCCCGATTTCGTGCCCATTGGGTTTGACGCGGGGGGGGTTACGACGGGCCCCGTCACCGTTCCCTTTATACTCGCCTTCGGCGTCGGTACAGCGTCGGTCCTGGGTGGAAGATCATCCATTACCGACGGGTTCGGCCTTGTGGGACTGGCATCCATCGGGCCGGTGATCGGAGTCATGATCCTGGGGGTTGTTTTCGGATGACGGAATTGCTTGAGTTTTTATACATCGGGGAGGTGGTCGAAGAGGTCGCCGTGGCCCTGGGTCCCCTCATCCTCTTCTTCATCTTCTTCCAGGTCTTCTTTCTGAAACTTCCCAGGGAGTATGTGTTCAACCTCCTGAAGGGGGTGGTCATGACCTCCGTCGGGCTGGTGCTTTTTCTGCAAGGCGTCAAGGTCGGTTTTCTTCCCACGGGCACCGCGATGGGGGAGATCCTCGGCGGATCCGGCCGCCCCTGGTTCCTGATCCCCATCGGGTTCGGCTTCGGGTTGGTGGCCACCATAGCCGAACCCGCCGTCAGGATTCTCAGTTTCGAGGTCGAGAAGGCATCGAATGGAGCCATAAGGGCAAAGGTAATTCTTATAACCCTGTCCCTTGGAGTCGCCCTGTTCGTGGCGCTGGGCATGGTGCGGACGATATACGGAATACCCGTTCATTATCTTGTCATCCCTGGATACCTGGGTGCACTGGCCATGCTGAAGTTTTCCGACCAGACGTTCACTTCCATTGCTTTCGACGCAGGCGGCGTCGCCACGGGCCCCATGACGGTGACTTTCGTCATGGCCTTGTCCGTGGGTGTGGCATCGGTCATGGAAGGCAGGAATCCCATCCTGGACGGCTTCGGATTGATTGCCCTGGTAGGGCTGGCCCCCATTCTTTCAGTCATGGTATTGGGACTGTTTTATTCATCCGGAAGGAGGAGATGACCATGGACCCTGCCGGTGGGTACGATCTCATCATAACGATTGTCAACAAAGGCTGGTCGGAGAGGATCGTGAAGGCTTCCAAGGAGGCCGGGGCCGAAGGGGGCACCATTATGTTCGGCCGCGGAACCGGCATCCATGAAACCAAGACCTTTTTCGGCATCCCCATAGAGCCCGAGAAGGAAATCGTTTTCACCGCCATTCCCGAAGAAAAAACAAGGGAAGTTCTGTCCGCCATCATCGAGGCGGGCAGGCTCAATGAACCCGGTACAGGCGTTGCCTTTGTTCTCCCCCTCAAGTACGTCGCGGGCATCTGTCATCTCGTGCAGGGGATCTGGTCCTGCGGACCGGCTGAGAAGTCTTCGTCGCCGGCTGACAAATGACTATCATCCGGCAAACATCCATGAGCCGCGGACGTTGCCGCGATGGTAGGGGCGAAAGATCTTTCGCCCCTGCAGCCTTCCATTCTCCGATTTTGAAACCGCGTAATGGCAGGTAGACTTAACAGTACGCTGAACGCCGGTGTAACATCAAATCCGGTGCAGCGAGTGTGACATGACGAACAGGGTGCGGTCGAAGGATTTGCCAGGAAAACTGCCGAATCCGCCGATACCATGGAAAAGCAGTTCAGCAAATGAGAAAGAGCCTGGAAGACAGGATGGATGGAGCAGGGCAATGCCGGGTGGAGACCTTGAATGAATGTGTATCGCAGAGCAGGATGGAGGATGCGGGAGGAGAGGGCGCATGCCGGGTGCTCGAGTGGAGACGTCGACTCAGACATACTCTTTTTGACATTTTGCCGAAATCGGTTTACTTGTCTGGCTTGAGATTCGCCGGGTCATTTGCCGATCCTTCTGGAGTCCGTTCACTGTCATGGCTTTGCCAAGTTTCCTGGATACGCTGAGACTTTCCCTTTTCGATGGGGGCCCCGGGTTTTCTCAGGTCGCCGTTACGAACAGGTGCAATGCCGACTGCGCATTCTGCAATTTCGCCCGCAGTCAGGGGCTGGAGAAGCATGATGCACCCGCTGACAGGCTTCTTCGATCCATAGATGTACTGTATGAAAAGGGGATACGTTACGTTGCCCTGATTGGTGGAGAACCGCTCCTTTATCCCGACATGGACAGAGTGGTGTCCGGGATGAGTCGGAGGGGCATGGAGCCGATCATCTGCACCAACGGCTGGCTGCTGTCCGAGAAGAGAATCCGGCGCCTTGCCGATACGGGAATCCGGAACCTTATCATCTCCATCGATGCGCCGGATGCCGGGGTGCATGACAGGAACAGGGGGTTGCCGGGACTCACGGAAAAGATCAGGAAGGCCAATGCGATCATCAACCGCCTGGGGATGCATTCCACGGCAAGCGTCACCATCAGCCGACTGCTGGGCGATATAAAAAGGCTGCCTACCTTCCTCGATGAAATGGGCTTTGCGGATCTTACCTTTTCCTATCCGCTGCAGAAGCTGTACTCCACGTATCTGTCCTACTCGGATTCCAGGCTGGTTGAATTCTCAGCGTGCGAACTCCTCGCGATCTTCGAACAGCTCAAGGCTCTCAAAAAGCACTTCAGGGTCCTCAACCCTACTGCGGGCATGGATGAAATGATGAGGTTCCTCAGGAACGAGCCCGCCAGGTTTCCCTGCCTGGCCGGCTACAAGTATTTTTTCATAGACTGGAACCTCGATGTCTACCGCTGCCATTACCTGCCGACCAGGATCTGCTCGGTCGAAGACCTGCCGAATGCTGCTCCTGTCCGGGACAACTGCGCCCGCTGCATGATCGACTGCTACAGGGAGCCGAGCATACTCCAGTACTGTGCCGTTGCGCTGGCCGATTCATGGAGGGAACTGAAAAAGGGACGACTGCGCAGTTCCGCGGCCTGTCTTTTTAACTCGAACAACCTCGTTTCCCTCGAAGCCGTCGCCGAACAGTTCGAGCTGGTCAGGCGATACAAGAGGCGCAGGGAAACCAACGGAGCCCGCTGACCTTTCTTTCACAACCTCGAATGATGCCGATCTGCCCAGTCCGGAAGGACTCCCATGAAGAAGACGACAGCTGTTGTTCCTGCACGCAGTCTTTTCCTGCAATCTGAAGCGAATGATTGAAGCCCGTCCATGTCCTTCAACTGTTTGTAATTTGATCTATATCTGCTGAATCGAGGTTGATGGGGAATTCTATAGTGAATATATTCCATGACAAGTCGCGATAGATCGAGTCTCAACGACAATGGAAAGCAGGGGCAGGAAATCTCCGCCTGCATGCAGCCGGTGAACATTTCAAGCGGTCGCTTGCCCGAAAGTATGCATCCACCACGCACTTCGCACTGAAGCATCCTTGCCGAGCCGGCATCCTGTTCCGAGAATTCAGACTGCAACACCCCGGGGAGGCGTTTACAGAGATGAAGATGCCGGAGGGAAAATGGATCAGGTATGGTGCCGCAGGGATGCTGGCACTCTTCGTGGTTGGGTTCATCGTGGCCGGCAGCCTGTGGCGGTCACGGGGATCTTCCGTTCACGATCATTCGGGTCATGTGTCGAACCTGTCCACTCACGAGGAGGTCGAAGCCTGGACGTGTTCCATGCATCCCCAGATCCGGCTCCCGGCACCCGGTAAATGCCCGATCTGCGGGATGGATCTCATCCCGGCCAGGAGAGAACCGGGAGCCGGTGCGAGGCAGGCATCGAGCCTGAGAGAAATCAGGCTCACCCCCTATGCCGAAAGGCTCGCGGCAATCGAGACTCACCCCGTTGAGCGAAAATTCGTCACCACCAGGGTCCGCATGGTGGGGAAAATAGAATACGACGAGACCCGGGTGGCCTACATCACGGCATGGGTCCCTGGAAGAATCGACCGTCTTTTCGTGGACTTCACCGGCACCACGGTAAGAAAGGGCGATCCCATGGTTTCCCTTTACAGCCCGGAACTGCTTTCCACCCAGGTCGAGCTGTTGCAGGCTGTTCACGCCGGTCAGCGTGACGGGCAGAGCCTCGTCATGCGGGAAACCAGCCAGTCCGCCGCGAATGCCGCCCGCGAAAGACTGCGGCTGTGGGGGCTCCCTCCTCAGCAGATCACTGAGATCCTGAAGCGTGGAAAACCCTTGGAACATGTGCCCATCCCGGCTCCCATGAGCGGTGTGGTGGTGCGAAAAGACGCCCTCGAAGGCATGTACGTCCAGACGGGGACCCGCATCTACACGATAGCGGATCTGTCACATGTATGGGTCAGGCTGGATGCCTACGAATCCGATCTGGTCTGGATACAGAAAGACCAGGAGGTGGAGTTCGAGGCCGAAGCCTATCCGGGGGAGATCTTCAAGGGAACGGTCGATTTCATCGATCCCTTCCTCAACCCCGTTACGCGTACGGTCAGGGTGCGCCTCGATGCACGAAACCCCGACGGAAGACTGAAACCGGACATGTTTGTTCATGCCGTACTCCGCTCGACCCTGGGGGATGATGGAAAAGCCTTTGTCCGTGATGGAGAAAAGGCAAAACCGCCCCTGGTCATTCCCGCGAGTGCGCCTCTTCTTACGGGCAGGCGGGCGGTAGTCTATGTGGCCGTCCCCGATGCCCCGGGGACCTATGCTGGGCGCGAGATAGTGCTGGGTCCCAGGGCGGAGGATTATTACCTGGTGCGGCACGGGTTGAATGAAGGCGAACTTGTCGTCACCCATGGAAACTTCAAGATCGACAGTGCCGTGCAGATCCTTGCCCAGCCGAGCATGATGACCCCGGAAGGAGGCGGCGCAGGCGCGGAACATCGGCACGATTCCTCCGAGCAGGCGCACAGGCCGCCGGGGACTCCACCCATGACGGTCCCCGATGCCTTCCTTCACCAGGTCAAGACTATCCAGGCCGCTTATGAAAAGGTTTCTCGATCCGTGGAATCCGGGGACCTCTCCGGAATCCGGAGGGAGTTCGCCTCGTTGGGAAAGAGTATCCGAAGTGCAGATCCGTCGCTTCTTGCCGGCCATGCGCACTTGCTCTGGATGGATCTGGTGATGCTGCTGGAAAACGACGCCATTCTGGGAAGTGAGGCTCGAAGCATCGCTGAAGCGAACCGGGCATTCCAGGCCCTGGATGCACACATGGATCGACTGCAGCGGGAGTTCGGCCTGGATCATCCTGCACATCCGCCGGGGAGAGTCCTTCCCGAAGAACCCGTTCCCAGGGCCTTTAAAGTACAGATGGGAGATGTTCTCAGGGCCTACTTTTCGCTGCACGAATCACTGGCGGGCGACAGGTTCGCCGAAGCGATGGAAAATGCAAAGACCCTGGAAAAAGCGGTCCGGGCCGCCGACATGGGTCTTCTCCGGGGGAAGGTGCACGACACCTGGATGGAGAATTCATCCGGCCTGATACAGGCACTCAGGGCGGCCGGGAAGTCCGAAGATCTGGAGAATCTTCGCAGGAGTTTTCTGCCTCTTTCGGAAATCATGGCCGCGGTTCTGCAGGATTTCGGTATTTACCCGGAACAGCCCGTCTACAGGATGCTTTGCCCCATGGCTTTTGAAGGAAAAGGCGCCACATGGCTTCAAAAGGACGGAGAAGTTCGCAATCCCTATTATGGAGCGGCCATGTTCCGTTGCGGGCAGGTGATCCGGACTTTCTACGTGAATTCGGGGGCGGCGCCGGAGGTGCATCGGCATGAATAACTTCATGGGACCCGTCCCGCCGGGCCGGCCGGCGACTTCGGTCATTGACCGTATCATTCGATTCTGTATCGAACTGAAGATCGTGGTCTATCTCATGATTCTCCTCTTCGTGGGCTGGGGTCTCATGGTGGCTCCTTTTGACTGGAAGATATGGGGTGTCCCCCGCAGTCCGGTGCCCGTGGATGCTATTCCCGACATCGGAGAGAACCAGCAGATCGTCTTTTCCGAATGGATGGGACGTTCTCCCCAGGACGTCGAAGATCAGGTCACCTACCCTCTGACGGTCTCATTGCTCGGCATCCCCGGTGTGAAGACCGTCCGAAGTTACTCCATGTTCGGATTTTCGACGGTATACGTGATCTTTCACGAGGATATCGAATTCTACTGGTCCCGATCGAGGATACTGGAGAAGCTCAACAGCCTGCCCGCGGGAACTCTCCCCGCCGGGGTTCAGCCGGTTCTTGGACCGGATGCCACAGCTCTGGGCCAGGTCTTCTGGTATACCCTGGAGGGCCGGGATCCCGAAGGAAATCCCACGGGGGGATGGGACCTCCACGAACTGCGGAGCATTCAGGACTGGTACGTTCGCTATGGGCTCCTTTCTGCCGAAGGGGTGAGCGAGGTGGCATCGGTGGGCGGTTTTGTCCGGGAATACCAGATCGATGTGGACCCCAATGCCCTGCGCGCTTACGGGGTGGGAATCGACGAGGTGTTCAAATCCGTTCAAATGTCCAATCTGGATGTGGGGGCGCGGACCATCGAGATCAACCGAGTGGAGTACGTGATACGGGGTCTGGGGTTTATCAGGAACCTGGAGGATATCCGGGAAAACGTGATTACGTCCCGCGACAATGTGCCCGTCAGAGTCCGGGATGTGGCCAACGTGACTCTCGGCCCGGCTCTTCGGCGTGGAGTCCTGGACAAGGAAGGTGCCGAGGTGGTGGGAGGGGTTGTGGTGGTCCGCCACGGCGCAAACCCCCTTGCCACGATTCAGAATGTGAAAAACAAGATGGAAGAGATCGCTCCGGGCCTTCCGGAAAAAGTCCTGCCGGACGGTACGGTGAGCCGGGTGACGATCGTGCCGTTTTACGACCGAACCGAACTCATCTATGAGACTCTTGGAACGCTTTATTCCGCGCTTTCCGCACAAATCCTCGTGACGATCATCGTGGTCCTGGTCATCGTCTCCCATCTTCGAAGCTCCCTGCTCATCTCGGGGCTGCTGCCCCTGGCTGTGCTCATGACTTTCATCGCCATGAAGATCTTCGGGGTGGATGCCAATATCGTAGCACTCTCGGGCATCGCCATCGCCATCGGCACCATGGTGGACATGGGCATCATTATCTGTGAGAATATCCTCAGGCGCTTGGATGAAGCCGACCCCGAGGATCGCCGAATCGACGTGATCTTTCGGGCTGCCAGTGAAGTGGGAAGCGCTGTGCTGACTGCCGTGGCGACCACCGTGGTGAGTTTCCTTCCCGTGTTCACCATGATCGAGGCCGAAGGAAAGCTGTTCAAACCTTTGGCCTTTACCAAGACCTTTGCCTTGATCGCTTCCGTGATCGTCGCCCTTACCGTCATCCCCGCCCTTGCCCACCTGTTTTTCAGCACAAAAGGCCGGAATCGCCGGGTGCCCCCCCTCGTTCGGCTGTTCGCCTGGGTGGCCTTGACAGGGCTCGGGATCTTCCTGGTTTTCAAGACATCCTTCTGGCTGGGAAGCATCGTTATCTTGACCGGCCTTTACCACCTGGCCGAAAGATGGATTCCCACGCGCTTCAGAGAAGAAATCGCCCGGATGTTTCCGTGGGCCGTCGTCTTCCTCGTCACGCTCCTGCTGACCTACCACTGGCTGCCTCTTGGTCCGTCCGCGGGCAGCTTCAAAAATTTCGTCTTTGTTGTAGCCGTCACAGGAGGCCTGCTGGGAATATTCCAGGTTTACCGGCTGGCCTACGCCCCCGTGCTTCGGTGGTGTCTGTCTCACAAGGCCGCTTTTCTCAGTATTCCACTGTGTTTGATCTTCCTGGGAGCCATGATATGGCAGGGTTTTGAGACCTTCTTCGGCTGGCTGCCGCAGGTGGTACGGGAGACCAGGCTTGTGGCCGCCGTTGAAAGAAGTTTTCCGGGGCCCGGGAGGGAGTTCATGCCGCCGCTTGATGAAGGGTCCTACTTCTATATGCCCACGGTGATGCCCCACGCTTCCATAGCCGAGGCGTACGATATTCTCCAGAAGCAGGATATTGCCATATCGGGCATCCCGGAAGTTGAATCGGTGGTTGGTAAGCTGGGAAGAGTCGAATCGCCCCTGGACCCGGCTCCCATTTCGATGTTCGAGACAGTCATCCAGTACAGGAGCGAGTATTTGGCGGATCGGAGCGGAAACCGCCTGAGATTTCGGTTCGATCCCAGCGCCATCGATCTGTTTCGAAATGAAAGGGGAGTCCCCGTCCCGGCTCTGGACGGCAGGCCTTACATGGTTCGAGGGCGGTTTGCCAGGGACGAAGAGGGGCGCCTGATCCCGGATTCACGGGGTATTCCGTTTCGCCTGTGGCGTCCTTCCCTGGATCCGGAACTCAACCCGGATCGGGAGGCCTGGCCGGGGATTCGAAGACCGGACGATATCTGGGAGCAGATCGTGGCTGTAGCCGAAGTGCCGGGTGCGACTTCCGCTCCCAGGCTTCAGCCCATCGCGGCACGGATTGTGATGCTGCAGAGCGGGATGAGGGCCCCCATGGGAGTGAAGATCAAGGGCCCCGATCTTGAATCCATTGAAAGTATCGGGCTCCAGATCGAGCAGCAGCTCAAGAACGTCCCGTCCGTGGAACCCGCTACCGTACTGGCCGACCGGATTGTTGGAAAACCTTATCTCGAGATCGTCATCGATCGCAGGGCCATTGCCCGCTATGGAATCAACCTCCAGCAGGTGCAGGATGTCATCGAGGTGGCCATCGGAGGCAGGCAGATGACCACCACGGTCGAAGGGCGTGAACGCTATCCGGTGCGCGTCAGGTACCCGCGGGAGCTTCGAGACGACATGGAATCCCTCGGGCGGATCCTCATCCCGGGTCCTGGCGGGAATACCCAGATTCCGCTCTCCCAGATGGCGGATATCCGATATGTTCGAGGCCCACAGATGATCAGGGCTGAAGACACCTTTCTGGTCGGATATGTCATCTTCGACAAGAAACCGGGCCATGCCGAAGTGGACGTGGTCGAAGAGGCGCAGGCACATCTGCTCGGCAAGATCGGCAGCGGCGAACTGAAGATACCGGCCGGAGTGAGCTACGCGTTTGCGGGGAGCTACGAAAACCAGATCCGTGCCCAGAAGACACTGCTTGTCGTTCTGCCCCTGTCTCTTTTCATCATCTTCATCATCCTTTATCTGCACTTCCGTACGACCCTTACCACATTCATGGTGTTCTCGGGCATCCTGGTGGCGTGGTCGGGCGGCTTCCTGTTGATCTGGCTCTACGGTCAGCCCTGGTTTCTCGATTTTTCGGTCTTTGGTGTCTCGATGAGAGAACTGTTTCAGGTGCACACGATCAACCTCAGCGTCGCCATCTGGGTGGGGTTTCTCGCCCTGTTCGGTATTGCCACCGATGACGGCGTTCTCATGGCCACCTGCCTGGATGACAGCTTTGCCGCGCGCGAGCCGGAAACCGTCGAGGAGTTGAGGGAGGCTGTAATGGCCGGGGCGCTGCGCCGCATTCGTCCGGCCCTCATGACCACGGCCACGACCATTGTGGCTCTCCTCCCCGTCCTGACTTCCACAGGGCGCGGGGCGGATATCATGGTCCCCATGGCCATACCTTCCTTCGGCGGAATGCTGGTTGCGAGCATCACCGTTCTGGTGGTGCCGGTGCTGTATTGCGCAAGGGAGGAGTGGAAACTGAGAGCGAGAGATTCGATGCGTGCGCGTGAAGGCTGATGCCCCGGGTCCGTACGACCGATCGTTCGACTGCCGGTCCATCCACCGGGATGAAAAGCCCGTTCCACCTGTTTTCAGTTCGTGAGTTCCACACCCACCAGCGGTTCGAGCCGAGCCAGAGCCTTGCGGAAATCTGCCAGGGATTCATAATATTTGAGCTGGTAATTCAGCAGAGTGGATTCTGTGTCCAGGAGAGTAAGAACATCCACCAGGCCGACCCTGTAGGAAGCCAGTGCCGATTCCAGGGACAGGGATGCCTGCGGAAGAACGGTTGTCTTGTAGAGCCTGACGAGTTCCTCCGAGGTTTTCACCATGGTGTAGGCATCCCTCACATTGTATTGAAGAGTGGACGCCACGCTCTCCTTCTGCTCCTGTGCACTTGCCAGTTCGAGCCTGGCGCTCTGAAGCAGCGGATGTTGTTTCCGCCAGAAGTAGAGTGGTACCTTGACGCTCAGCATCAGCCCGTACATCTCCGGCATGTCTTTTCGGTCCGTGACACTGGCACTGACGGCAAAATCGGGATAGTATTGTCTTTCAGCGAGCTTCACGTTGTGCCGGTTCCGCTCCAACTCCTGTTCCTGCATATTCATGCCGGGTGAATTCTTCAATGCCATCTGGTGCAGTTCCTCGAGGGAATAGGGCAGCTCAGCTTTTTCCAGGTCGGTGGGCCTTCCCAGGGGCGTATCGCGTGGGCGATAAAGCAGGTCGTTGAGGAGCGCCTCAGTGACTTTTCGCCGCTGTTCCAGGACGAGACCTTTGTCGGTGAGCTTCGAAATTTCCACCTGAGCTTTCAGGATATCCTGTTGGGCGGCCTGTCCGACGCGGTATTTTGCGTCGACTACCTCCGCCAGTTCCTTCAGCAGCAGCTTGTTCTCCTCCACTACCTCGATGGATTTGTGGATCAGGTAATAGTCATAATAAGCCTGCTTCACCTCGGCGATGACCTGCCTGCGTCTCTGCTCGTAGCCCCACCACTGCACCTCGGCTTCCGAGGAGGCGATCTTTCCCTTGAGTCCGAGCTTGCCGGGGAAAGGCACCTCCTGCATGATCCTGTAGGTGCGTCCCGACGACGGATCCCCTTCCTGAAGCTGGAATGGATTGGGATCTCCCATGGTTTCAAATGAGAGTACCGGGTCGGGAAGGGTCCTTTCCGCGGTTACCTTTGAGCGACCGGCTTCAGCGGCATTCCGGAAGGCCTTGATCGACGGATTGCGTTCGAGTGCTTCATTCACCAGGCCCTCGAGTCTCACTTCACTTGTCGGCCTGGATGAGTTGACGACATCCTTTCTCTCTTCACCCTGACGGGAGGATTCCTGAGTGCCGCCAGGCGACAGGCCGTGAAAGCAGACGACTGCGGCGAAGAACAAAACTCCCACGAGTATTTGTGTGATTCCGGGTATCGTTTTCATGGTTCCTTTCTCCGTTTGCGTTTCGATACAAAGCAGCCAGGCGGGGAAAAGGGGGCTTGTCACTATTCCTACCATGAATTCATGACGTGGGTGAAATAAACTGATCCCTTCCCTTTCAAGAACTCTTTCTTGCGGGTTTTCTTACAGGCAACTCCATACTCCTCGTCTCCAGCAGTTGTTCGCGCTGGACTGTTCCGCGCTCACCGGTGGTTATATTCAGGTCGAAAGGATCCGGAAATGATGGTTCTTCCGGAAAACGCTGACCCAAACAGTTGTCGCCCATAAGTGGAATACACCCACAACAACTGCCGAGATGCTTTTCCCTGGTGACGGTGGATTCGGCAGCTTTCCTGGTAAATCCACTTCGACCGCGCCCTGTTTGTGATGCCATACTCGCTGCACCGGATTTGATGTTGCACCGACGTTCAGCGTACGTTGGGTCTGCCTGCCATTACGTGGTTTCAAAATCGGACAATGGCAGGCTGCAGGGGCGAAAAATCTTTCGCCCCTATCCAGCCGGCAACGTATGCGGCAGCATTTGGGGCAACGTCCTGCAGGCACATCGAAGACAATGTTCTCCACATTGTACGGGGTTTGCATTGTGAGCCCGTGACGAAAGGGAAGGGGGGAAGAAAGACCTTGCCGTTCAGCAAGGACGGACCCGCCGGGAGGTGATCTTTGCGTGGACGGCGCAGGGGGCCGTCAGCGAACAACTTCGGGTTTCGCGTTGTTCCGGGAGCGCGTGGCAGGTGTGGTCTCTCGCTGTGGTCCCGGGCCTCCCGGTCTGCGAACCGGCCCTCCGCTCCCGGTTTTCAGCGGCGCCTTCATGAACCGCACTCTTTCTTCGGGCAGATCTACTTCCGCGGGTGACACCATCCTGTCGGTCAGTTCCACGGGCAGCGCCTTCAAGGCGGGCAGGACGGGGCCGGGTTCGGCCGAATCCATTTGCTGCATGATCGAAACCGCGGACAGATCGGATGCCTGTACAGCCGTACCGTAATTGAAGAGGATTTTATCCACCGTTTTTCGATGAGGCCGCCTGCCAGCATAGGTGCTGGAGAATTCATACTTCTCCTTCCTGCTGGAAAAGCCGGGAATGACCGTTTCATCCACGAAGGGAGTAACACGGAATCCGGCGGAACGCGAGTTGCGGTTTGCGCTCCGGAAACCTGCTGCTGCATAGTTCTTCACGCCGTAGAAAGAACCGGAATCGACGGTCACGGCACCGTTTATGAATCGGTATCTTCGGGAGTCGATGTTTATGAGCGGGGCATCGCCGATGGGTATGGAACGGGGACCCCAGGGCACGTGGGTGTAGTAGGGTTCCAGGGGAGCCAGCGGTACCCAGCCTGCGCGGTTCGAAGACGCAATCCATGCAACCCGCCCCGGGTACCATTCCGGGCCGACTGCTGATACGGATCCCCGAGTCTCCTCTCCGGACGCATCTGCGGGGGGCGCCCAGAACCAGGCAGGCCCCACCTGGACCCAGTTGCCGTAGTGATGAGTCACATACCCGAACGGCTCGCAGGGAACCCAGCAGTGGTCCCCGTAATATACCGTCCACCGGCCGGCGGTAAAAGGTGCCCACCCGGATCCTGCATCTGCCGCCGGCCGCCAGAAAAGGCGGTAGTCTCCTTCATAATACACCTTCTCCCACCTGCCGTATTCCTCCAGTATACAGGCATCTTCGGAAAAATCCGCTGGCAGGCACTTGGCCGACAGGCCACCCGATCGAGTTCGTTCAGCCCAGAAGCCTTCACGCTCACGATCCCATTCATCCCACCTCCTGTCGATCTCGGCGCTTCCCACCCGCACTCTTTCTCGATCCGCAATGAGTGACAGCGGTCCGGCGGCGATACCGTATTTCATGTGACCCGCTTCGTGGATGAATTCAACGCGGCCTGCCAGGACCAGGATCTCGAGGGCATGATCGCCTACATACAGATCGAAGGAGACATCCGGGGAGGCCACAACAAAACCGAAAGGAGTGGATGCCTTCACGAGGGTCTTTACGCTTCGGTTGTGAAAACGGGCCACGCCCGACGCCATATCCACGAAGGCAAGGTCCCCGTTGAGAGCGATTGCCTGGATTTGAGTGCTGCCTCCCGTTCTGACCCGGATATTGCCGGGGATTTTCAATTCCACGCGGGAATCCCTGTCGGAGTACAGGGCATCGAAGAGTGCGAAGGGCGTATCCGCCGGGCTGAGAACCCAGTCGTCGAGTTCAGAAACGAAGCGCAGCAGAGTGCCCTCGACGTGGGATATGCGGCCGACCAGCAAAGGTTTCTTCACAGTGTGTTGAAACTCGCCTGCCTGCCGGCCATGGCCTGATTCGCAAAGCAACACGGTCATAAGAGTGACAGCCACAAGAAGAATCGCGCGCGCCCGGTCGGTTCCACCCGGCCTTGTCCTGCGCGGCACGATTTCCGGCATCTGAATTCCCTCGTCTGAGACACGGTGCATCGTCTTCCTCCAGCATGGCCAGCGGGTCCGTCAAAAAACCGTTCCGCTGCTTCCTTCCGGTTGGTTCCGGGAGCAAACAGATATGGAATCAACCAGATTCGCAGCACTCTTGCAGGCAAACAGCAGGAAATAGAGAGCTCCTCCCGGGTGAGGATCGCCGCGGGGAAAACCGCTTTCTCCGCTCAATTCGTCCTCGATATGTGCGCCCAGTCCTTGCGGGCATGGGCTGACGCCTGGGCTGAACAGCCGGGATTATCCTTAGGAAAGATCGGCTTTCGTCCTTGCAGTCCTTGATTCAATTCCCACGAATGAGAATTTTTACACAACTTGTAAGGGAAGTGGTATGATGCTGCACATATATGCCCAACGACGGGCATGTTGCACAGGGATGCAGTCCGTCGGGATGAGGCAGTTTCAGTTCTTCTTTGGGATGGTTCGGGATGGTTGGCAGGATGGGAGGCAGGGGATGCTTCGGAATTCTGCGCTTCCAGTCGCGGGTGCGGAAACGGCCTGCGGCCGTCTTCGCATGACGGATCTCTTATGTGCAGCCTGCGGTCCGTGTTTCTGGAGTTGCAGTATGACTCGCCCAGGTTCCGGAAGCCCCGGTTTTGTGGTTCGCCCGTGGAGCTTGCCGATCGAGAGCATGAAGATTCCGCGGAGGATTCTGTCGCCTGTCCGATAGCCGGATAGAAGGCAAACGAGGGAGCAGCATTCGATGCGTTTGCGCACAATCCTGGTTACTCTGGCCTGCCTGGCCTTTTTTGCCACTTCGGCCGGCGGGTATTTCTATTATTCGTCGCTGAAGGAATATGCGTACAGAGACGCGTGGAGCAGGTCCATTGCCAGTGCCGAAGTGATCAGCGGCCGGCTGTCCTCCATGCTGGAGGAACAGTTGAAGTGCGCCAGGGCCTTGGCCGGGCTGGAACCTCTCAGTAAGGCTCTCTTGTTCAGGAATCCCGAAAGCATCTTCCATGCAAACATGGTTCTCGACCATTTCAGGGATGCTCTGAACGTGGACGTCTGTTACCTCATGGATCTCGAAGGGAACACACTGGCCTCGAGCAACCGGCATGCGCGGGAAAGCTTCGTGGGGAAGAACTATTCATTTCGTCCCTATTTTCGGGCGGCCAGGCAGGGCAATCCCGGAATCCACATGGCGGTGGGAGTGACTTCTCGAAAGCGTGGAGCCTACCTGAGCTATCCGGTGTATGCGGAGGGAGATCCGACTCCTGTGGGTGTTGCCGTCATCAAGGCTTCTATCGAGCATCTCGAAAGTGAGTTCGAAGACATTTATGAAGGCATTGTGCTTGTAACGGACGCGCAGGGGATGGTTTTTCTTTCGACTCGGCCGGGCTGGCTCTACCTGTCGTGCTGGAAGGAATCAACGGAAGTGGATCCGGTGAATTCAGCCATGGAGACGGGTGGAGGAGTTCCATCGGGGTGGACGGGCCTTCGAAGAAGAGGGGATCAGCAGGCCGTGGACATGTCGGGGATGGAATACCTGGTCCAGCAGATCCCCATCCAAAGGTATCCAGGCTGGAATGTGGTTTACCTCACCGATCTCGAATCCCTTTCGAAAAAGCTTTCCGATCCTCTGCTCCGGGTCACCGGGTACATTATAGCCACTCTTTGCCTGTTTGTCGGATTTGCGGTCCTGTTTCTCTATGACCGGGCAAGCTACGACATCTTTCGCCGTAAGAACGCGGAAGATGCTTTGCAGGAGAACGAACGCAAATTCAGGATGCTGGTCGAGACGATGAACGAGGGGCTGTGCGGGTGCAATGAGTACGGCGGGATCACCTACGTGAACGAGAAGCTGTGCAGGATGCTGGAATATCCGAGGGAGGAGCTTGTCGGCCGCAGCCTTGCCGGACTCTTCGATGAACCCAGCCGGTCCCTGATCGAGGATCGCATCCGCTCCGGCAGGTCCGGCGAAACCACAACCTGCGAGATAGAATACGCATGGAAGGACGGGCGTGGCCATGCGGCGATTGTCTCGGTGTCTCCGGTTCTTGATGAAACAGGGACGTTTGCCGGAGCCATTGCGGTCTTGACCGACATCACCGATCTGAAGAAGACCGAAAGGATGCTCAAGGTATCCGAGGAGAAGTACCGGCTGATCTTTGAACATTCTCCTTTGGGAATCATGCGCTTCGATCATGAAGGAATCATCACCGACTGCAACGAGAAACTGGTGGAGATCTGCGGTTCGTCGAAGGAGGCACTGGTTGGTTTCAGTCTGTTCGATTCGGTGAAGGATCCGGATATGCAGAAGGCCATAAGGGAATGCATCACCGGAAGAGAGGGGCTTTATGAAGGCTGCTACGAGTCTGTGACGGGCGGGAAGACGACCCCGGTGAAGGTGAATTTCAGCCCGATCCTGACCGAAGACGGCACCCGCCTCGGAGGAATGGGGCTTTTCGAAGATATAACTGAACGATGGAGGGCGGAAGAGGAGTTGAGGGCGTCGGAGGAACGCCTGAAGCTGCTTTTCGAATATGCTCCCGACGCCTACTATCTGACCGACCTTCATGGAAATATCGTGGACGGAAATCAGTCGGCTGAAGCGGTGACGGGCTATGACCGCAAGGATCTTGTGGGACAGAATATTCTCGAGATGGATCTGCTCAGGTCCGACCAGGTGTCCAAGGCCTTGAATACCCTGAAAGCGAACGCGAAAGGGCACCCGACGGGGCCGGACGAGTTCACTTTCTTCAGGAAGAACGGTGAAGCCATCATACTGGAAATCCGTTCTTTCCCCACCAGGATCGGGGACCGGACGCTTGTTTTGAGCATCGCCAGGGATATCACTTCCAGGAAAAAAGCCGAAGAAGCACTCATTCAATCGGAAAAGAAACTTCGGCACCTGTCCGCCCGTCTGCTCAAGGCTGAAGAGGACGAGAGGAAAAGAATTTCCAGGGAACTTCACGACAGTATCGGGTCGTCTCTGACGGCCGTGAAGTTCTACGTGGAACGCATGCTGCTTCAGACCCGGCCGGACAGTGTTTTTTTTCAGCCGCTTACGAATCTTGTTTCCGTGGTGGAACATGCCATCGAGGAGTCGCGGAGGATCATGACCGACCTGCGTCCCTCGATGCTGGACGACCTCGGAATCGTGTCCACCCTGGACTGGTACTGCAGGGAATTCATGAAGATCCATTCCCACATCCACATCGAGAAGCAGGTCTATGTGGATGAGGAGGTCATTCCCGAGCCCTTGAAAATCGTTGTTTTCCGAATCGTCCAGGAGGCTCTCAACAACGTCGCCAAGCACAGCGGAGCGGAATACGTCGAACTGGCAGTGGTCAAAACCGGTGAGATCCTGGAACTGACTGTCGAGGACAACGGTACGGGCTTCCATGCGGGCAATGCCATCAACGGAGACACGCACCTGAAAGGGTTGGGACTCACGAGCATGAAGGAGCGAGTGGAACTTTCACAAGGTCGTTTTATGCTGGAATCGGCTCCCGGCAGGGGAACCACCATAAGGGCAAGCTGGCCGATCGGCTGAATGCCGTCGGATTCATTCCCTGGGGTGGTGAGGCGGCTGGTTTCCACACAAGAACATTGCTTATGATCGCAAATAGTGGCATTTTAAGCCAATAAAAATCCCCTGCAGCGCGGTCGATTCCACCGGTCCGCATGCCTGGCGGGCCCGCAGTCCCCTGCAGGACTTACGAAAGACTCTAAACAGGGAGGAATATCTGCATGTCTCGAACGCTCCGACTCGTGCTCACAGGGGTCATTTGTGCGGTCTTTTTCGCAGGTCCAGGATGGGCTGCTGAAGCTTCGCCGGACTTATCCACTGCACCGACCTCCGTATCGCCCGCCGCTCCATCCGGACCCAGTGCGGAAATTCCAAAGACATTCCATGACTTTGGAAAGATGTCCGAAGGAAAGGATTATGTCTACGACTTTGCCATCCGGAATACGGGAACGGCGGAACTGCAGATCAAGAAAGTCTTGCCCGGCTGAGGCAGTTCCGTCGCCTACTTCGACAAGGCGATCCCTCCCGGAGGCGAGGGAAGAATATCCATCCGTTTGAATCCAAAGACCTGCCATGGAGGCGGGCAGAAGTCGGCTCTTGTCCTTTCCAACGATCCCAGGAAATCCTATTTCACCCTCGTTGTACGTGGGGAGACGGACGCCGAACGGCCGATGGCCGCAAGCGACCGATAAGCGCTGCGACTGCAATGCGAAAAGAATCCGTTCCGGAAAACATGTGAGTGCAGGTGAATTCTCCAGAAGGGAGGCGGCGACTGGTCAGGAAATATCATCTCCCGGGAAGCCGCTCCCCGATTCTGCCAGCCTTTCGATGACGTCCATGACCGCTTCAGCCCTCGCCCTGGGTTCATCGTATCCTTTCCCGTACTGGTATTCCATAAACCTGTCTATCGTGTCGTCCAGAATCCTGGTCATCTCTTTCGCATTGAATGTATACCTCTTCGCACAATCCATGATTCCCTCATCCCTTTTTGTGTTGCTCGTTCCGTCGTCAGCCGGTGGACGGATATCGTGAAACCGGCAACCCGGCAGGCTGAGTAGCAGCGTTCCCGGCCACGATCCGAACCATACGAATGTCTTTCGTTCAGGAGTACGCTGCAGAGAACCTGCACCCGGCATGAGTGCACGATACAGATCGGCATATCTCTCCAGTTTATACAGACCCGGGTGCTGTGAACGAACGGTTCTTCCTGCAGGGGCGTCTCAGGCAATGGAAAGAGGTTCTTCCGGTGGATTTCCATGAGCCGTGGGCCTACAGCGAAAACCCTGCAAAATGTGGAGCCGATTGGCTTCGATGTGCCTGCAGGATCTTGCCTCGGACGTTGCCCCGGACGTTGCTGCGATGGTAGGGGCGAAAGATTTTTTGGCCCCTGCAGCCTGCCATTGTCCGATTTTGAAACCACGTAATGGCAGGCAGACTTAACGGTACGCTGAACGTCGGTGTAACATCAAATCCAGTGCAGCGAGCATGGCATCACAAACAGGGCGCGGTCGGAGGATGTACCAGGAAAGCTGCCGAATCCGCCGTCACCAGGGAAAAGCATTTCAGCACGAGAAAGAGCCTGGAGGACAAGATGGATAGAGCAAAGCAATCCCGGGTGGAGAGATCCTCATAGCGCCATCTGCGCTCGGACTGGATTCCCGTCTTCGAGACTGTGTCGTAATTGTAGGGCCTGGGAGTGGATTTTTGTGGTTTAACAGGAATAAAAAATAGACAAATCGGAAGGTTATGTGGTATAGTGTAGCCCTGAGAGCAGGAGGAAAAGGGCTATGGCTTATCGATATGGAATAGATCGCAATCAGCTGATGATGTTGCCGCCGGTCCTGGATCAGTATGTTACCCATGACCATCCGGTTCGTGCCTACGACGCCTTTGTAGAGGCGCTCAATTTTAAGGAGTTGGGAATATCGCTTGATGAGCGCAAGGTTGGCAACAGCCAATACGATCCTCGAAGCATGTTGAAGTTGCTTTTGTACGGTTACTCCTACGGAGTGCGGAGTTCACGGAAGCTGGAGCGGGAG
>Ga0334882_1000670_pt1 | contig 50154 bp, 48 predicted proteins | sample GraSluR1_MG_5_FD_207226 | JGI IMG/M metagenome (GOLD analysis project Ga0334882, IMG submission 207226) | Sludge microbial communities from methane-producing bioreactor in Wageningen University, Netherlands - Granular Sludge_15_04-R1 | ecosystem: Engineered > Bioreactor > Anaerobic >... | reverse complement strand
GTGGGTATGGATGTTCTCCAGAACCACGATGGAGGAATCCACCATCATGCCGATGGCCACGGTAAGCCCCCCCAGGGTCATGAGGTTCAGAGACTGATTTCTCAGCTTCATACCGATAAAGGCAAAGAGGATGGACATCGGGATGGAGAGGCCGATGATGAGAGTCATCCTCAGGTTATGAAGAAAGAAAAGCAGCACCAACACCGCCAGCAGGGCTCCGGAAAGGGCGGCGTTGCGAACCGACTTCATGGACAGGGAGATATTCACCGCATCGTCGTTCACGGTGGTGAACCGGATACCGGGAGCCTCGGCTTCCAGAAGGGTCAGAACCTTCCGGGTATCCCGGATGATCTGATTGGTATCGGCGTTGTTTCGCCGGATGATGCCCACCGAGAGGGTCTCTTCCTGATCTTTCAGGGCATAGCGATCCGGATCTTCAGGGCAGACTTCAATGTCGGCCACATCCCCGAGAAAAACGGGAATCCCCTCCCGGTATCCCAGGGTCAGGTATTCCACATCCTCGATGGAGCGGAATTTCCCCTCACTGCGGACATTGATGTTGTGGGTTCGCCACTGTACATCCCCCCCTGGAAAAGAGATGCTCCCCCGGTCCAGGGCGGCGTACACGTCCAGCAGCGAAAGATTCCGGGCCGCCAGCAGATCGGGATCCACCTCAACCCGAAGCTGCTCTTTCCGATCCCCCTGAATAACCACCTCCGCCACCCCCTCAATCCGGGAAAGGCCGGGAATTACCCGCTCTTCCAAAAAGGAAGATTTCTGGTAAAGGGAGGCTTCCCCCTCCACGGCGGCGAGGTACACGGGCAGGGCGTTGGAATTGAAACGGAAGATTTCAGGCTGCCCCTGAATCCCCGGTGGGAGATCTTCCATGGCGGCACTGAGTTTTTCTCTCACCTCGGGGATTCTCAGATCCAGGCTTTCGCCCCAGTTAAATTCTATTATGATCAGGGAGATGTTGTTCATGCTGGTGGAGCTCAGGGCCTTCACACCCCCCAGGGTTCCCAGTTCCTTTTCCAGGGGATTGGTGACTTCCCTCTCCACATCCCGGGAAGACCCTCCCGGCCAGGTGGTAATAATCACCGCCGTGGGAAGCTCGATGCCGGGGATAAAATCCTGCCGGGCCCCCTGAACCGAGAGGAGCCCGAAAAAGACCAGGGCAATGAGGAGGATCCCGATCACCGCCGGGTGCTTTATCGAATATTCGGATACTTTCACCGCTCCAGGATCCTCACGCTCTGGCCTTCGGTAAGAAAATGATGACCCTGGGCGATAAAAAGAGTGTCTTCCATCCCCGGAGGGACCTGAAACCCCTCCTCTCCTGTCAGAACGGGCTGGAAACTCATCCTGCGGGGCAGCCGGTCTTCATCCAGATACCAGAGATTCCCCTCTGAATCGAGGCAATTCCATTCCAGGAATACCAGGTCTTCCCGCTTATCCAGTTCGATAAATACGGTGGTAAACATGCCCGGCCGGATGAGTTTATCCGGATCCTCCACCCCCAGCCGCAGCTCGAAGGTTTTTGACTCCGGGGCTATCCAGGGAGCCATCTGAATCACCCGGCAGGAAAACTCTTTCTCATTCATGGCGGGGATTTGAGCCTTGATGGTCATGGTTTCCCGGGATTCCATGAAGCGGCCGTAGTACTCCTCGGGGACCTTGAGTCGGATTTCAGGATGAGTCAGATCGGCCACGGTGACCAGGGGCCGCTGGGGAGACACCAGATCCCCCTCACCCAGGTGGGTTTCCAGAACTGTCCCATTTATCGGAGAAATAATTTCGCACCAGTCCAGATTCAGCCGGGCCAGGGCAACCTGGGAACGGGCCGTTTCATAGGCCGCCCGGGCTTCATCATAACTCTGGGGGGTAACCGAATTCGATCGATAGAGGGTTTCAACCCGGCGGAAAGTGGCCTCCGCCCCCGACAGAACCGCCCCCGCCTGGTCCAGGGTCAAACGATAGACCTCGTCATCGATCCGGGCCACCACCGCCCCGGCGGCGACTTCATCGCCCATGGCCACCGGGAGCTCCTCCAACAGGCCGCTTATCCGGGACAGCAGGGTTACGGTGCTGCGGCTTTCGGTGATTCCCGTCAAACGGATGGCGCGGCTCAGGCTTCCCCTCTGGCCTTTCACCACCGTCACCGCCGCCGGAACCTCCTTCAGCACATCCCCCCCCTTATGGCTGTTCAGGTAGAAGAGCCCCAGGGTCAGCAGGGTGAGAACGAATAAGACGAGCGCCATGCTCCTGGTCACTTTGGACATAGGGCCTCCCGGTATTGACGGTTCTTAATCTTCACTATATTCTTGTAAAGAAACTTTGTAAACTGTTATAGTGTAAAAAGTGTCATCACCATATCGGGGGAACCATGATAAGGAAAGAGAGAATCAGCGATGCCGCCCTCCAGCTGTTCGCAGAAAAAGGATTTAAGGGAGTGAGGATGGAAGATCTGGCCGATTATCTGGGGATCAGCAAGAAAACCCTCTACAACCATTTCGCCGGCAAAGACGCCCTCCTCATCTTCGCCCTGGAACAGAAGGTGGACAGCATCCTCAGCATGCTGGAGCGGTTTTTTGAAGACAGCCAAAAGGATTTTATCTCCCGGCTCGATGAGGTTCTGGGAACCGCCAGCTCGGCCCTGTCCTTCACCGATGCTTTTTCCCGGGATCAGGATCTTCCCCAGGATCTCATCAATCATGTTTTTCCCCGGCTCCATGATCATATCCTTTCCCTGGTAAAAAAACATGTGGATGAAGGCATCCGGGAAGGATATATCCGAACCGATATTCCCGCCGAAACCCTGCCTTATATTCACATTGGCATCATAGAAACCTTTCTTCACATGGAATCCCGATACGGGGTCAAAACTTCCTTGAATGATATGCTTACCTTCATCAAAACCATCGTCTTTTCGGGACTTCTCACCGCCAGAGGGCGGGAAGCCTTGAAGGGGTTACCATGAAAAACGGGATGATCCTCATGCTCCTGGCCTGCCTTGTCCTTCCCCTTCCCGCCGAGGAGACCTACACGTGGAAAGAGCTTTATGAAAAAGCCCTTGATTCAAACCCCGCCCTGGCCGCCAAACAAGAAGCCGCATCGGCGGCGGAGTACCAGTGGAAATCAGCCCGGCGCGCCCGGGGGCCGGCGGTTTACTTTGAGAGTGATCTTTCCTACCTGACATCTCCCCGGGAGGTGGATCTGGCGGCGGGAAGCCTCTATCCCGGAGGCCCCATGGGTCCGGTTAACTTCCCGGCCCTGCCGGAAACCGACGTGTCCCTCCCCCTCTCAGGCCACGAATGGTACAGCTTCCGCCTGGTCCTTGAACAGCCCCTGCTGACTTCGGGCAAACTGGCCGGCCGGGAGAAAATACAGCGGGCCCTGTGGGAAACCAGCCTCCTCCATCAAGATCAGGAAAAGGTGATCCTCAAGGCTGAAATCCTTACCCTGGTTTATTCCCTCTCCCGCCTGCAGGAAATCGTTGAACTGATAGGGCAGCAGGGCCGCGCGGCGGACCGGTTTGTGCTGCTGATGAAGAATTCCTACGATTCGGGAATGGCATCGTATTCCGACCTATTGGGAGCCCAAGGCCGGGCCCGGGAAATCAGTCTGATGGAAAATCAGGCAAGGCGGCAGCAGAACCAGGCCCTTCTGAATTTGAAGTACCTCTGCGGGCTGGAAACTCTCACTCCCGCCGCCGTGAGCCGGGAGGATCTGCCCTGCCTGACAGCGGAAACCAATCTGGAAGGGCTGAAGGAGGAGGCCCTTGGTTTCAGCCCCGTGCTGAGGTTGATGAAAAAGCAAATTCAAATTGCCTCGCAAAATCTTGCCCTTGTCAGGGGAAGCAGCTACGGCCGGCCCGATCTGGGTCTGCGGGTGGAACTGGATTACGCGGCGGGCAGCCGGCTTTTCACCTCCGAAGACTGGGGGTTTGATGCGGCCAACCTGACCGGAACCCTGGGAATCCGAGCCCTCCTGGCTGATGCAGGCAAGGCCTTCGCCGATGTAAAGACCGCCGAAAGCCGGGAGGCCGAAGCACGACAGCGTTACCGGGAGGCGGAGGCAGAGATAAAACGATCCCTGGAAGAAGAAATATTCAATCAAACCCTCAGCAGAGATAATATCGAGTATTACCAGCTGAGGGCCGAGGATGATCTGGCGGTGGTCGAACAGAAAAAACAGTCCTGGGAAGCGGGCTTCGGCGGGGAGCAGGATTACCTGCAGCAGCTCCTCTCCTGGTATTCCCATTTAATTTACGGGAAGCAGGAAGAGATATCCCTGGCGGCTTCCTACGTTAGAATGAGAGCCCTGACGGGGAAGCCGGGGGAGTAAGAAGTACCCATCCCTACCCCGCCAGCGCGGCCTCCACGGCTTCCGACAGTTTTCCCAGGGGGCACGGTTTGGGAAGAAAGGGCACACCCTGGCCGACAATACGGGACAGGGCATCGATTTGGGGGCTGTAGCCGGAGGAAAGAATCACTTTGGCCCGGGGATTGATCTTCCTGATTCCTTGAAACACCTCAATACCCCCCTGACGGGGCATCACCACATCAAGGATCACAAGGTCTATCTCGTCGGCATGGCGTTTGTAGTAGCTGAGGCCCACCTCCCCGTCCTCGGCGGAACAAACCCGATGCCCCTCTCTGCCCAGCCATTCGGTATAGAGAGAACGGAGCACCGCATCATCATCAATCACGAGAATTTGAGCCAGTTTTCTGCAAAGGTCTGTCATAAATGATAACCCTTCTCTTTACAATTAAATATTTTTATCTGATCCTAACACCGATTCATACTATGGCAGTTTCCCCCAGGACGCAACAAAAATATGGGAACCTTCACGGTTTTTCTGAGAATTCTTTAATAAAATCTCAAATCTTATTCTATTTAGACAACAAATATTCCCTTTGTTTAAAAAGAGGATTTACCATGGAAAAAACCTCCTTTACCCGATAAAATACAACCCCGGAGGTGAGGATGATCCTGTTTTACTTTATTCTTTCCCTGGCCGCTTCCGTGGTGGGGGCCATCAGCGGCATCGGCGGCGGCGTCATCATCAAACCCCTGATGGACAGTATCAGCCCCTTCAGCGTCAGCACCATCAGCTTTCTTTCGGGCTCCACCGTCCTTTCCATGACCACCGTGGCCCTGGTCAGAAGCAAAAACTCCCCCGTCTCGGTGGATAAACGGATAGGCACCCTCCTGGCCCTGGGAGGAGTGGCAGGAGGGTTTCTGGGAAAGTACCTCTTCGACCTGGTGAAGGTACGATTCCCGGGGGATCAGATTCTGGGAGCCACCCAGTCACTGCTTCTCCTGGCCATGACCGTGGGTGTCCTGGTTTTTACCCTCTACAAAAACCAGATCACCCCCTTCCACAGAGACGGCAACGTTTTCTGTCTCGTCATCGGCATCTTCCTGGGATCCCTGGCGTCCTTCCTGGGCATAGGCGGGGGGCCCATCAACCTGGCGGTACTCTATTTTTTCTTTTCCATGGATTCCAAAACCGCCGCCCTGAACTCGCTCTTCATCATCTTCTTTTCCCAGCTCACCAGCCTGGCCTTTACCATCAGCCTGGGCAACCTTCCTCCCTTCAATTCCACCATCTTGCTGGCCATGATCACCGGTGGGGTGGGCGGCGCCGTCATCGGCTCGGCTGTCTCGGCCCGGTTCTCCCACCGGGGGGTGGACGTTCTGTTCATGGGTGTCATGGGCATCATCATCCTCATCAGCCTCAGGAATTTCCTGATCCAGGCTGCCTTAATATAGCCCCCGGGCTTGGCTTGGGATATCCTTTAATAGAAACAGCAAGGGAGGCTGAAAAATGAGTAAAGATAGGGCCGTTGTATTTTTCTCCCGGGACGGAAGCACCCGGATCACCGCCGAAACCCTGGCCCGCCGGCTGGGGGCGGATCTGGTGGAACTCAAGGAAGCTAAACCACAGCGAAGCTTCCTTCTCTCAGGATTCCGGGCATCGGCAAAACGTCATATCATCCCGTCGGGGGATCCCTGGGGAGCGACGGCCCGGGCCCTAACCCTGATCATCGGCGCCCCCATCTGGGCGGGGAACGGGAATCCCCTGGTCAACGGATTCCTCGACAGGGCCGACCTGAAGGGAAAGACGGTTTATCTCTTCACCGTTCAGGCCGACCCCGGCCGGCGCCGGTCTGAAGAAGTCCTGGCCCACTATACCGGCCTGGTGGAAAAGGCGGGGGGCATGGTGGCGGGGACCCTGGCCCTGCCGGGGGCTTCGCCGGGCAAAACCGGTGATGTCGCGGCGCTTACCGCCGCAGGAGAGACCTGGCCGTCCCTCTGACCCGACGGAACGGCCCAGGCGGAACCTGTCAGAGGAAGGCTCCCCCCCGAAAGGGGGAAGCTTTCGATTAATCTGCGGTTATACCTGCCCCCTCCTTGATTTCGGCGGGCTTCCGGGGCTGAGTATACAGGGAAACCAGCACCACCGTGAGGAAACTCAGGGGCATGGAAAAAATGGCTGGCTGGCCCAGGGGTATCAGTGCGCTGGCACGACCCAGGCCGTAGAGCTGGAACATATCCGGACCTAAAAGGATGATTCCCATGGAAACGCCAATTCCCACGAAAATAGAAGAAACTATGCCGGCGGGGGTCGTTTTTTTCCAGAAGAGAACCATGATGATGGCGGGAAAGTTAGCCGATGCCGCCACGGCAAAGGCCCATCCCACCAGGAAGCCCACATTGATCCCCTTGAAAAGAATGCCCAGGATAACGGCGATCACACCCACACTGATGGAGGTGACCCGGGCGGCCACGATTTTCTTTCGGCCGGTCATCTCGATTTTAAGGAAGTGTTCCATCAGATCATTGGCCACGGCACCGGAGGCAGCCACGATAAGTCCCGCCACGGTTCCCAGAACGGTGGCAAAGGCCAGGGCGGTGATAATGGCAAACAGAACCTCTCCAAAGGCCCGGGCCAGCAGAGGGGCGGACATATTGTCGGAGAGGGGATTCAGCACCCCGTTGGCGATGGCTCCCAACCCCAGAAACAGGGTAAGGATGTAAAACAGTCCGATGGCGGAAATGGCCACGATGGTGGATTTCCGGGCGGCGGTGGAATCCCGGACGGTGTAGTAACGGATGAGAACATGGGGTAAAGATGCGGTTCCCAGAAAAAGAGCCAGCATGAGGGATACAAAGTCGAGGCGGCTCCAGAAGGTTCCTTCTTCACCGAGCTTGAAATTTCCCCCGGGACGCATGAGAATGTTGCCGGCCACCGTATTGCTTCTGAAAAGGGTGATCTTTTTCCCTTCATAGGCCAGGGATGCCGTGACAGGAACTTCCACCCTGGTATCGGGGTCGGCGAAAACCGCCAGCAGCTTGAAAGGTCCCACCCAGCCCTTTTCTCCCGAATGCCCGCTCCGTTCGCCGAATCTGCTGATCCGGCCCATGGCAAGAAGACTGTTATCGGCGGCAGCAGGAAGGCCATTGACCCGGGTCAACCCCGCCTCGTCCAGGGTCATGTCCTGGGTTTCTTTTAAATGGAGAGACCCCGAGGCCCCTTTTTCCAAAAACCACCACGACTCCACCAAGGCATGGGGACGCCCCCCCTTTTCAACGAGAGAGACGCCCTTCCCGGTCCCGTCGACCAGAACCTCCTGTCCCCTGTTGACGACGGTAAAATGCCCCGGGATCTCTGCAGGAGCAAGAGGCAGAGCCTGTTCTAGAAGAACCCATGTTTCCGGCGCTTTGCCTTCCGCACCGGAGGGAATGGTCAGGGCGTCCTTGAAACCATACCCGCTGTCCTGCAATACCCGGGCCCAGTCCGCCGATGTTCCTGACGAAGCGGCGGGGAGGGTTTGGAACTGGTAGGGAGCCGCTTCCCCGCCGGCTATGTTCCGAGTATCGGGGGCGGTATCAAAGCCCCGCACCCCGATGGCCAGCACCAGGACAAAAGAGAAAATGATAAGGGTGCTGGCTTTGACGAACTGGACATAGGTGGTGGAAGCCATTCCGGCACTGACCACCACCACCATGACCACGGCGCCGACAATGATGACGCCCCAATGATGGGCGATCCCCAGAAGCGGTTCAATCAGCACCCCCGCCCCCACCATCTGGGGAACCAGATAAAAAATACTGATTACCAGGGTGCTTATACTGGCTGCCAGATGGATATTCTTCGACTCAAACCGAGCCCCCAAGGCGTCGGCGAAGGTATATTTTCCCAGCCGGCGCAGCGGTTCGGCCACCACAAAAAGGGCTACCACCCAACCGGAAAGGAAGCCCATGGAGTAGAGAAACCCGTCGAACCCCTTGAAGGCGATCATCCCGCAGATACCAAGAAAGGAAGCAGCCGAAAGGTATCCCCCGGTAAGGGCGATGCCGTTGATGAACCAGTTCACCTGACCACCGGCGATGAAGTATCCATCGGCGGTTTTAGATTTTCGGCCAAAAAACCAGGACAGGGAAAGCATGAAACCCACAAGCCCAATAAAAATAAGAACTGCCAGCATAGTTTCCTCCTAGCCCTTATGTTCCGCCGAGGAACCGGCAGACCGCTCCCTGATATTACAGGCACTGCTGTACACCAGGGCAAGAATCAGGGCCAGGACAATGAGGCCCAATCCAAAAAAAGCGGCAAGATTAAGCCCAAGGGGCATTAAGGTATCCATGATGGTGACGTTATAAACCGAGAGAATCACGAAAACCGCATAGGCCGCCGCATAGATTCCAAACATAAGGAACCCCAGGCGCTTTTTGTATCCCACTATAGCTTTGGATTCATCATCATCAAAAATTTTATCTTCCACTGCCTGAACTCCTTCAACGCTGATTCTGAATATTGCCCCATTTTCTTTATTAGATCTACTCTGCTCTGCCAGCCTTGACGGCAGGGAATATTGGCCCTAGACCGGAATCTGAACCTCCCCCCCCTCGATCTGGGACTGAACAATCGCTTCGATGACCCTCACATCCCTCACCGCTTCTTCCTGGGCCATCCGGGGAGGGGTTCCGGTGGTCACGACCCGGTGGAAATCCTTCCACTCCTCGGTGAAGGTATCGGCGGCTTCCAGGGGAATCTCGGTTTCCGCGCCATTGGCAGCCACATGGAAAATGGCATTGCTTCTGAGGACCAGGGATCCCCGGGTCCCATAGATCAGCAGGGGCGCCTCGGGTCCCGCATGCTGCCATCCCATGTTCAAAGAGGTCACCGTACCGGATTCATGGGTCATCAGGGCAAAGCCCATATCCGAAGACCCCAGGCCGGGATTGATCTGCCGGGTGCGCCCGTACACCCGGGTCACCGGTCCGGCGATCTGCTGAACCGCATGGACGAAATGAACCCCCCCGTCCATCACATACCCGCCGGGGTACTCGTTGTGGGAGCGCCACACCGTCTTGTTGAACTTGTTGTCCACCCGCATGAACTGCATGACGTTCCACTGAATTGAGTGAACCGTGCCGATCAGCCCTTCCTGAATCAGTTTCACTGTTTTCCTCACCGAAGGACTGTAATGGTAGTTCTCGGCGGTCATGAAAACAGGCCCTCCGGGTTTATTCAGTTCCAGGGTCTTCACCGCTTCGGCGCTGTTGATTCCCGCGGGTTTTTCGCAGAGCACCGACAAGCCCGCCTCGATGCACTCCCGGCTGACCGGGTAGTTCATGGGAATCGGCAGGGCCACCAACACCGCCTCCAGCTCCGTCTCGGCCAGAAACATCTGTTTCCAGTCTGCATAAATCGGCAGGGACGGTTTTCCCAGCAGCATGGCGGTCTGCTCCGCCTTGGGCCGGGAATGATTGCACAGGGCGGTTACTTCGATAATGTCTTTTAATTCCACCAGGGCCGGTACATGGGCCTCCTGGGTAATGATGCCGCAGCCAATAATTCCGATTTTCATGACCTCTCCTTGAGTCTTTATGGCCGGTTTCTCCTCCCGGATCAGCCTTCGGCGGCCGGCCCGGATCCCTCGGCGGAAAAACCTGATCCGGCCATTTTACGCCATAACGGCCGGAGGGGCAAATGTTCTTTTCTTAGTCAGCAGCGGGTTTTTAAGGTATTATATTAGCAGGAGAGTAAGATTATCATGAAGTCGGTCTCGAAAACAGTTTTCCTCAAGGATGTTTTTCTCTGCTCCCTGGGAGCCTTCGGAGGGCCGGAGAGCCACATGAGCGTCTTCCTCGATCAGCTTGTCAGGAAGAAAAAGTACCTCACCGAGGAAGACCTGATTGAGCTCATCGCCCTCTGCAGCATCCTCCCCGGCCCCACCAGCACCCAGACCATCACCTCCGTGGGCTACCGGACCGGGGGACCCGTCCTGGCCTCCCTGACCATGCTGGTCTGGGCCCTGCCCATCCTGCTCTTCATGGGGGCCCTGAGCTTTGTCTACACCCTGGTGGACAGGCTCTCTTTTCTCCAGGAGAGCCTTCGGTTCATCGGCCCCATGGCGGCGGGGTTTGTGGTGGTGGCGGCCCTGCGGATAGGCCGCAAGGTGGTAAAAGACCGGTTTACCGCCCTGATCCTGCTGGTTTCGGGAACCTTCAGCTACTTCTTCCACCAGCCCTGGGTGTTTCCCCTGCTTCTGGTGGGGGGCGGTACGGCGGAAATCCTCCGCCGGCGAAGAGACGGTACGGGGGAGGCTCCCCGCCCCCGGGATCCGGTAACTCTGAAGCCCCGGTGGGGTTACCTGGGAGTCTTTTTTGGACTGATAGCCGCCTCCCTGACAATCAGGGCGGTATGGGCCCATCCCCTGGCGGTGCTGTTTGAAAGTTTTTACCGGTACGGCTATCTGGTTTTTGGCGGGGGCCAGGTGGTGGTTCCCATGATGTTCAGCGAACTGGTGGAAATTAACCGATACATGAGCGCCCCGGAGTTTCTGGCCGGTTACGGCCTGGTTCAGGGGATGCCGGGCCCCATGTTCAGCTTCGCCGCCTTCGCCGGGGGGATGGCCGCCCGGGGGGCCGGTACGGCGGTACAGCTGGCCGGGGCGGTGCTGGGGGGGGTAGGAATCTTCCTGCCCGGGCTGCTTTTGATCTTCTTCGTCTTTCCGCTGTGGGAGGATATCAAAAGGATTTCCCTCATAAAAATTTCCCTGGCAGGGATCAACGCCGCCGCCGGAGGGCTGCTGGCGGCGGCGGCGCCTCAGCTCTTTATGGCGGCGGGAGTCAGTCCCGTCAACATCGCCGTAACAGGACTGACCGCCGTGCTGCTGGGGGTGGTGAAAGTACCCGCCCCTCTGGTGGTGGCCGCCGCCCTGGGAGCGGGGGCGGTGACTTCTTTTTTCACGGGGTGAATGGGATCCTCCCCGGCGGGACGGGCTGTTCTATTCCAGAAAAACGTGTTCCACCTCAACAGAAAAATCTCCCGGCCCCACCGTCACCAGGGTGGCCCCCTGCAGATCCCCGTCGTGGTAACTGCCGGGACCGGTTTTCAGCACGTAGGTGAGCCGTATCCCCTCCCAGGGGATGGAGCTGCTGTTGATATGGTCGTGGCCGGCAAAGACGTGGGTGGTGCTTTCCAGCTCCTTCATCACCCCGAAAAAGCCGGTATTAACCAGGGGCGCACAGACCTTCTCCCTCTGAACTCCGAAAACCGGTCCTGAGGCAGCCTCGGGATTATCCAGCAGCGTCTGGGCATCGGCGTACTCGGGCAGGGGGATATGCAGGAATACCATGGTGGGCACCGGTTTTCCCCCCTCCGATTCAAGCCCTTCCACCACCCACCGGTACCAGAGCATCTGGTCGTAGTACACAAAATCGTAGTACTTTTTCTCAGGGTACCGGCGCAGAACGTTGGAATCCATCATGACAAGACCGTACTGCACTGTTCCTTCCGGATCGGCCAGCTGGATAAGGTAGTTCCCCACCCCGTGGATGTTGGCGGGGCCGGCGCTGAAGAGGGAGTTCTTTGCCTCTTCGTACCGGTTGCCGTGCCAGTACCGGTCCGCCGGCCCTTCGGAATCGTGGTTTCCCAGCACCACCCCCCAGGGGATGCCGAAAGACTCCATCAGAGAGATCAGCTTCCGGGTCAGCCGGGGCGACTGGAGGGTGGCGGTATTATCCCCCACGGTGAGGATCAGATCCGGATCAGTTTCCTCCACCAGGGTGCGCACCGCCTTGAAGGACCGGATATTCTTGAAAAGGTTCAGTTTCAACTGAATATCCGCCATAACAAGAATCCGGTAGGGCCGATCGGCGGGCAGGGTCAGGACCGGATAATCGGCGGGATCAAAAACATCCGCCTCCCCCCAGAGCGGACCGTCCTGGATCCCCTTCATGGTACCGCAGCCGGTGAAGAAAGCCGTCAGAATCAGTATCAGGAAAACACCGGTCAAACAACGTCGCCTCATGCCAAACCTCCCTTGCAAGCTGGAATTTCAAAATCAGTGATTTTAAAATTGGCTTGTAAAACCATACTTTACCTGTCCCGGAGAGTCTATCCCTTTTCGGTCTTCTCCGCGGGGCGCCGACGGTAGATCCACCAGACAAAAAGGAGCAGGACGCCGTGAAGGATGTTGGAGAGCCAGCGGTTGGCTTCTCCGATATCACCGGAAACGGCCATGAGGGAAACCGAATACTGATTTGCCACCAGGAGGAAGTTAATCAGGTTCCAGCCGCCGTGGAGAACGATTCCCGGCCAGAGGGAACCGGTCTTGTCAAACACATAGGTCAGGAAAAAAGAGACCAGGGCAAGGTTGAAGATCCGGGAAAAGAGGAAAGCCTCCTCGGTGAAGTGGATCAGAACAAAAACGGTGATGGACGCCAGGTAGGCCGCCGGCCTGCCATAGTCTTTCAGGGTCCGGAAGAAATAGCCCCGGAAATAAACCTCCTCCCACACCCCCGTCCCGATATAGGTTACCGAGGCGGAGAGGACAAACCTCCCGGTAATTCGGGGAGCGAGTTTCCACACCGCCGTGCCGGAAAGACGGGTCAGGGCCACAAAAGCGCCGAAGGCCACCAGCATGAGAAGAAACCCTTCCAAAGTTACAAACCGGCCCCTGTGATCCAGGGAGAAGCCAAAATCCTTCCATTTCCGCCGGTCCAGGAAGAGGTAGAGCCCCAGAGCCACCAGGACCATGCAGAAGGGAAAGAGAAACCCGAAGACCAGCATCTGGGGCCAGAGGGTGAAATCCGCCATATTCTGAATATTGATGCCAAATACCGGCCCCAGCCATCGGCGGAAGACAACCTCTCCGAAGAAAAGAACCAGCCCCAGGGCCAGAAGAGCCCGGAGGGCGGGGACAGATTTGGCAAGACATTTTTTTATAGATATCCTGGCAGTCATCGATTCCTCCATGAAGATCCGGCCTCCCCGGGGGGCGGCAGACCATTGCCGGATGGGAAATTTCTGCCTCCAGTGTAAAGGGCCGGCTTTGCCCTGTCATCTTTTTTTTGGGGAATTTTGCCTTTCCCTCCCCCCTGGGTTATCCTAGACCCCAGGGGGAACACCATGAATAAAAAAACCATCCTGCCGCCGGCCCGGCGCTCTTTGCCGGTCATCTTCAGCAATCTGGCCAAGGCGGCGGAAAAACAGCAGCGGGAAGAGGAACGGGGTCTTTTCATGATCCTGGCGGAGCGGCTCCAAAGCGCCCCCGCCCCGGGGGGCAGCCTGGCGGCGCTTAAAGAAAAAATTGCCTCGGACATCCCGAATGATTACAAAGAGATTAATCTTGCCGCCGCAGAAAAGAAAGACCGGGGAATCCTCCGGGCCCTGCGCTGGGGGGAGAAGGTCACCACCCTGCAGAAGAGCCTGATTGACCGGTTCCTGGACAAGGGGGATGCCCTCCTGGAGGGGAACGACCTGTACGTCTGTGAGGCCTGCGGATTTGTCTTTCTGGGCAGCCAGGTTCCCGCCATCTGTCCGGTCTGCAAGGCACCGTCCAAGCGCTTTTCCAAGGTCAAATAGGGGGTTCCCATGTACGCTTCACGAAATATCGATCTTTGTTCCAAAGACTGTCTCTGTCTTTTCGTCTGTCCCACCGGCGCCACCGATACCGAAACGGGACAGATCGACAGCACCCGCTGCCTGGACGGCTGCCGGCTCTGCGTGGACGCCTGCCCTTCCGGGGCGATCTATCTGGTTTACGACAATTACCCGGCCCCGGGGCCCAAGGATCCCGCCCTGGCGGAGGCCATGCTGGCCCTGCTGACGAAAAAGGCTGAACAGGAAGGGTTGGCGGAGGCGATTGAGAAAGCCGGTTCCTCCCCGGGGGAGAAAAAACTGGCCCGGGCTTTGAAGCAATCCTGCCGGATCGTCGGGGAAGACTGCGCCCGGGAGGGAGGATTCATGCTGCCCCAGAGCCGGGAGGTCCGGGACCTGCTGGATTCCCTGCGGGAACACGACGATCCGGAGGTGAAAAAAACGGTGGAAAGGCTGGACAAGCTCCTGTAAAGTGGAGGGGGAGGCTCCCATGGCTTTTGTCTTTCCTTCTGTCCTTCACATCATCTGGCTGCTTCTGGTGGTGGAGAATTTCATCCTCCAGATGCTCTGTTTTTTCAACGACTCTCAGCCCCTCTATTATACGGGCAAGCGAATCTCCACTCCCCTGCTCCTCTTCGGGGGCCTTTTTATCGTGATTTTTACATCCCGGGAGTTTCCTGTCATTCCGGGTCTGATCCTGCTGGCCATGGGTCTGGGAGAGCTGGGCATCGAGGGCTCCCCGGTGGTGGAGGCCGCCGACGGAGAAGAGCCGGAACCCAGGGGCCCCGCCGCCGGGCTGACGGTGATTCTGGCGGGGGTTCTTTTCCTTTTGGTTAACATTTTTATCGGCGGGGTGCTGATCCGGCAGCACCTGGGGGATTTACCCCTGGTGGTACGGTCCGCCGCGGCGGCTGTGGCGGTTCTTGGCCTGGTGCTGGCAACCCTTTTCAAAATCGCCCGGCCCGGAAGGGAATCGGCGCCGCAGATTCTCCTCTACGCCCTGGGTATAGCCGTCCTGTTCACCGGCGCCCTGGCGGATCTTGAAGGGGGGCCGACGCCCCTGGGGGCGGCGGCGCTGTTGTTGACCGTATCGGACACCCTGGTACTGATCCGGATGGGCCTTTCCTTGTCGAAGAAAACCGCCGCCGGGTTCCGGATGCTCCTGGCCTTCCTGGTGGTGATCCTTTTGCTCTACTATGTCTACATGGCCCTGCTGATCAATATGGCGGCGCCTTTCTTTCCCGGAAGGTGAGCCGGGTTTGAACAAAGCTTGAAGGGAGAAAAAAGATGAAAAAAGTGATGCTTCGGGGTTTATTCATGATGGGAGCCGCCCTGGCCCTTTCAGCCCAGACCGCCGGCGCCGGCCGCTGGGGAATCCACTTCCAGGTCTACGCCGAACCCCATGAGGCGGACAATCCTGTCTACGTCAACGTGCTCCCCCTGGTTTACGAACACCCCCTGAACGAATATGTCACCGTCAAGGCGGGCGCCCTCTGCGGTCTCCGGATTGCCGACGGGGTGTCCCTGGGAAATATCGGCCTGAGCCTGGGGCTGCCGGTTTATCCTTTCGGATTCGGCGAAGGCCCGGAGGGCTTTTTCATCGGCCCCCTGGTTCTGGCGTCCCGGAACATCCATACCGGTGAAACGGTTATTTCCACCGCGGCGGATGCGGGATACGCCTTCACCATCACCGGATCCCTGGGGATGACCCTGGGGGCGGAAGTGGGGGTCAGCACCTTTTTCAAGGATGGTGATACGGCCCTTCGGCCCCACTACGGGCCGGCGGTGTATCTCTACTTTTAAGCCATCCCCTTCAAGGCGGCCCGCCGGGAACAGCTCTCCTATCCGAAAAGATCATCCCCGGTTATCTCCAGGCCGCACTGGGATCCCGTTCCCCGGTAAACCTCCCGGCCCGTACGTCGGTCCGTCAAGACCACCTCTACCCGGGCGTCCACCCGCTCACGGATGGTACGCTCCATTCCCCCCTCCACGGGAGCCTTGAGGGCTCCTCCGTCCCCGTTGAGCCGGACCTCCGCAGTCAGGACGTACCGGCGGCCCTGGATTTTCAGCTCCAGCCGGGAATCATCCAGGGCTGTGAGCTCAAAGCGGCTGCCCGTGTAGGTGGCAAACCGGTAGTACCGCCCCCCAAGATAGAGAAACCCCAGATGGCCGGTAAAACTTTGGCCCAGCCAGGGGATCCGGGCCACCGAAACCATGAAGCTCACCCCCTCTTCTTCGAAGAGGTTACTGTGGATCCAGATCCAGGAGGAGGGCATGGAGCGTCCCCAGTCTTTCTCAATATATCCCCTCCCCCCGGTGAAGGCATACTCCTTCCCGTCCCAGGTCAGGTTTCCATCGATTCGGTGGTCCGCCGAAACCACCCCGTGGTAACACTCCATGAAGGGCACAAACCGGTAGGGCCCCATGATTCCCGGCGACCAGGGTTTTACCGGATAGCCGGTGGTGCCGGTGAAATCAAGGCAGCCCTCAAGCCGGGTCTCTTCCCGGTCCACCCGCAGTTCCACCCGGTCCCGGAGGAACCGGCTCTCTCCCAGCCGGACATCCAGCTTTCCAGGATCACACCGAAAATCCTCCAGGCCGTACCGAAGATAGAGGGTGCGATGATCTGCCCCGTCAATCACCTGCAGGAAGGCGTGGGGATCGGACCCCAGGGAAACCCCCGGAATCAGGGCCAGCATCCTCCTGCCCTCCGGGGCCACCGCCTTGTAGTACCATCCCTCGAAATAGTTTTTCTTCTTCATTGAACCCTGAAAAGTCTCGGGCCGGTAAAGCTTCATACACCATCCTTGAGCGGGAGATCCCCGGTCAGGACCCATTATAACCGCAGATTCTTCAGCACCGGGGAAAAAAATCCCTCCCCGCCTACCACGGGGGAGGAACCTCTGTTATTCTTAAGGTTATGAAGAAAAGAAGTCTTCCCCTCCCCATCCGCCTTGGCTCCGCCGTCATCTTGTTGATTCTCATCCTGCTCGCGGTGGTTTACTCCTCGATCATGCCCATTCGCCAGGTCCCCGAACCCACCGGGCCCCTGGGGGTGGGAACCCTGGTCTACGACCTCATCGATCCTGACCGGCCCGAGGGGTACGACCTGAAAAAGGGAACCCTCCGGAAGATCCGGATCCAGCTCTGGTATCCCACCGAAAAAGATGAGTACCAGGGAAACAGAGTGCCCTGGATGTCCGACGGACGCCCTCAGATCCGGGCTATCGTAAAAACCCACGGATTCCCTTCGGCCATCTGGGATCACACGGTCTTCATGAAGGCCCATGCCCGATATGCCGCCCTGCCCTCGGCCGGCCAGAGCCTGCCTGTGGTTCTCATCTCCCACGGCTGGCAGGGCTACCGGAACCTCCACACCGACCTGGCGGAAGAGCTGGCCAGCCGGGGCTATCTGGTGGCGGCGGCGGATCATACCTACGGCGCCGCGGCGGTGGTGTTTGACGACGGCCGGATTGTTCCTTCCGAACCCCGGATTCTTCCCCGGAGGGAAGATTCGGACCGCTTCCTGGAACACGCCGCCTCCCTGGTCACCACCTTCGCCGAGGATAACCGGTTCATTCTGGATCACCTGTCCCGGGTGAATCAGGGAAGGGCTCTGCAGGGCCCTCCGGCGTTATCCCTCTTCGCAGACCGGCTCGATCTTGAACATATCGGTGTGGCGGGGCACTCCACCGGAGGAGGGGCCATGGTGCAGCTGGCCCTGGAGGATCCCCGGGTAGATGCGGTACTGGGCTTTGATGCCTGGGTGGAGCCGGTGGGGGCCGACAAACTTGCTGAGGGGGCAGCCGGAGACGAAAAGATCCCCATGCTCTTTTTCCGAAGTCAGACCTGGCAGGGCGGCATCAACGATGGATTTCTGGTTCCCTTCGTGGCCTCCCAGGGGGATTCGGCCCGGCTCTACCAGATCGACGGCACCACCCACGAGCAGTTCACCATGCTCTACATGTACGCTCCGGCGGTGAAATGGCTGGGTATGCTGGGCGACACGGATCCGAAGGCCTTCGCCCGGTTCCTCAACGGAGCCGCCGCAGCGTTTTTTGATCATGCTTTGAAGGGAACCGCGATGGCCCGCCTGGATTACCCGGGACTGAAGGAACAGGAGGAATAGGAATCTATGGAAGAATTTAACGACACTCTTTATATTCCCGGGGAACTGGATGAGGTGGAAATCGGCGAACTGAGCCGACGCCTTGGCCGACGGGAGTTTTCCGCCCTGGAACTCACCGATTACTACCTGGAGAGGATAGAAAAGCTAGACCGCCAGGGCCCGCAGCTCAACTCGGTGCTGGAGACCAATCCGGAAGCCCGGGAGATCGCCCGCCGGATCGACGAAGACGGCCGCTTCGGGGCGGATAATCCCGACAGGCCCCTGGCGGGGATACCCATCCTTCTGAAGGGGAATATCGACACCGGCGATGCCATGGAAACCAACGCCGGGTCCCTGGCCCTGATCGGCCGGAGGGCCAGGGAAGACGCGGAACTGGTCAATCGTCTTCGGCGGGCCGGGGCGGTCATCCTGGGTAAAACCAACCTGAGCGAATGGGCCAACTTCCGCTCCACCCGGTCCACCTCAGGCTGGAGCAGCCGGGGGGGCCAGACGAAAAACCCCTACATCCTGGACCGCAATCCCTGCGGGTCCAGCTCCGGCTCGGCGGTGGCGGTTTCGGCCAATCTCTGCGCCGCCGCGGTGGGCACCGAGACCGATGGATCCATCATCTGCCCCTCCTCCACCAACGGCATTGTGGGGATCAAACCCACCGTGGGGATGGTGAGCCAGCACGGCATCATCCCCATTTCCCGCTCCCAGGACACCGCCGGCCCCATGACCCGGACCGTGGCGGAAGCGGCCCTGCTCCTCTCTGTCATGACAGACCGGTATTCCCCCACGGCAGACCGGACGGATCCTTTCACCGGATCCGACAGCTTGAAGGGAATCCGGATCGGGGTGGTGAAAAACTACTTCGGCCTTCACCCCGGGGTGGACGGCATAATCAGGGCGGCCCTGGCCCGGATGGAAGAGGCGGGGGCGATACTGGTGGAAACCCAACTTGCCGCCCCTGAAGAATTTGACGAAGCGGAATGGGAGGTGCTGCTCTACGAGTTCAAGGCGGGGCTGAACGAATATCTCGCCGATGCCGGCGCCCCCGGGGGAATCGGCACCCTGGACGAGCTGATTCAATTCAACCGGGACCACGCCGACACGGTGATGCCCTGGTTCGGCCAGGACATCCTGGAACAGGCGGCCGCCAAAGGGCCCCTGACCGACCGGGCTTACCGGCAGGCCCGGAAGAAGGGACGGGCTCTGGCAGGAAAAAAAGGAATAGGCCGGCTCATGGCAAAGGATAAACTCGCAGTCCTCACCGCCCCCTCAGGAGGCCCGGCGTGGAAAACCGACCTGATCAACGGCGACCATTACACCCTGGGCAGTTCCCCGCCGGCGGCGGTGGCGGGCTATCCCGACATCACCGTTCCTGCGGGGCTCATTCACGGGCTGCCTGTGGGTATTTCCTTCTTTGGCCGTCCCTGGTCAGAGCCGGGGCTGATACGCCTGGCCGGCACATATGAACAGCTCTCCCGGGAACGACGGCCGCCCCGTTGCCTCCCCGCCTGAGGGGTGGACTTTTTTTTTCATATCCTTTACCCTGTTCATACATGAAGTAATTCTTGTGAGTACCGGGTCAGTGAGGCCGCCAATGTTCCGGCAGTGGCAGACTAAGCTGACAGCACAGGGGAAAGGGAGAACGAAAAATGCGTTTAGAACTGGGGTTTATCCAGGGTCTTTGAAGAGGCAATGGATTACGCTACACCATGTGGCGTAAAGCGAGTCGATCGGCGAAGCTTAAGCACTCTAACTCTATGATTCATAGGGTTGGGGTGTTTTTTTTTATCACCTTCCAGCCCATATACTGGAGGTTCCATGCTTTTAACCGAACAAAGCCAATTAAAAATTGAACTGACCGGTCCCGTGGAGTGGCGGGACGAGCTGAGAAACAGTATTTCCACCGTGGATGAGTTGAAGAACTATATCAACCTTACCGAAGACGAAGAAAACAGCATCCGCCGGGTTGTAAAGATCCATCCCATGAATATAACCAGGTACTACCTGTCCCTCATCGATCCGGAGGATCCGAATGATCCCATCCGAAAGATGGCCATCCCCGGGGAGGAAGAGCTGGTGGTGGCGGGAGCCATGGGAGAGACCACCGCCGACCCCTACGGAGACGACAAGCACGACAAGGGCAACGGCATTCTGCACAAGTACCCCTACTCGGTCCTGGTGGTGGCCACCGACTTCTGCGCCATGTACTGCCGCCACTGTTTCCGGAAACGAATGGTGGGGCTTCCCAACCAGCAGACCGTGGAAAATTTTAAAAGGGCTGTGGAATATATCCGGAACCACAAAGAGGTGACCAATGTGATCATCTCCGGGGGGGATCCCCTGACCCTGCCCACGGAAATGCTCAGAGAGATGCTTACTCCCCTGAAGGATATTCCCCATGTGAATTTCGTCAGAATCGGCAGCCGGGCCCCGGTGGTTTTTCCCCAGCGGTTCGACGACCCGGATCTGCTGGCCTTCTTCACCGAATTCAACCGGGAAAAGGCCCTCTTTATTCCCACCCATTTTAACCACAGCCGGGAACTGACCCCCCAGGCCGCCCGGGGGGTGAAAAAAATCCGGTCCACCGGTACGGTGGTCAACAATCAGGCGGTCTTTCTCCGGGGGGTCAACGACACCCCCGACGAGCTGGAACGGCTGATGAACGGCCTGATCAGGATGGGAATCAACCCCTACTACCTCTACCAGTGTATGCCGGTGGAACGGGTAAGAAGCCATTTTCAGATCCCCCTGAAGGAAGGAATCGACACGGTAACCGCGGCCAAAAAACGGCTTGACGGGTACGCCAAACGGTTTAAGTTCATCATGGGCCACGACTCGGGCAAGATCGAGATCTGCGGCCGGAAGGATGACCTTCTGATCATGAACAGGATCCATGCCCGCCCCGAAGACAAGGGCAGCGAATCCGATATCATGATCCGCCGTCTTACCGAAACGGACGGCTGGCTGGAGGATCTCGCCGAAGCCGATCTGGAATAAACGGAATTGATATGCGAATCACCAGAAAAAGGAGTAAACATGAGCGATAAACAAATCATTAAATGCCCTTCCTGCGGAGAGAAGCTGCAGCTGACCTCCCCGCCGTCCTGGAACAGCGGATTCGCCCGCTGTCCCGCCTGCCAAAAGAGGGTTTTTCTCACCCTGAAAGAGAACAAAAAACCGCAGCATCAGCGGCGCTGAGGAACCGGCTCTTCCCAACCAAAAACAAGATGTATTTAACCTCACCGACAATTGACCAAAGGAGCAATTTTTTTCCCATGAAAACAGAACCACTTTCTATCACAGATATATACGGTTCAAATCTTTTCAGCAATTCCGTTTTAAAAGAGAGAATCCCCCAGAAGTATTACGACCAGATCAAGAGGGTCCAGCGGGGAGAAGAGAAACTCACCCCCGAGCTGAGCGAAAAGGTGGCCGCCGCCATGAAAGACTGGGCCATCGAAAAAGGCGCCACCCACTACACCCACTGGTTCCAGCCCATGACGGGCTCAACGGCGGAGAAGCATGATTCTTTCATTGAACCCACCGCAGACGGCAATGCGCTGCTCCATTTTTCCGGAAAATCTCTGCTCCAGGGAGAACCCGATGCTTCCTCTTTCCCCTCCGGGGGCTTGAGAGAAACCTTCGAAGCCCGGGGATACACGGCCTGGGATACCACCAGCCCCGCCTTCATCCGCCATGATGCATCGGGCACCACCCTGACCATTCCCACAGCTTTCATCTCCTACCACGGTCACGCCCTGGATACGAAGACACCCCTTCTCAAATCGATGATGGCCCTGAACGATCAGGCCATGAGGGTGCTTAAAGCCCTGGGGAACAAGAGTTCCCGGCGGGTCATCGCCACGGTGGGAGCGGAACAGGAGTATTTTCTGGTGGACCGGGAATACCTGGACCGGCGTCCCGACCTTCTTTTGACAGGACGAACCGTCTTCGGCAGCATGCCCGCCAAGGGGCAGGAGCTGGACGACCATTACTTTGGCGCCATCAAGGAACGGGTCAAAAAGTTCATGGGCGAGCTGAACGAAGAACTCTGGAAACTGGGAATCAGCGCGAAGACCCAGCATAACGAGGTGGCCCCCAACCAGTTTGAGCTGGCCAACGTCTACAGCACCGCCAACATCGCCACCGACACCAATCAGATCTGCATGGAATTGATGGAGCGGATCGCCGTCCGGCACGGCCTGGCCTGTCTGCTCCATGAAAAACCCTTTGCGGGAATGAATGGCTCGGGAAAGCACAACAACTGGTCCCTGGCCACCGATGACGGTATCAACCTTTTTGAACCTGGCAAGGATCCCTCGGAAAACAAGCTGTTTCTGCTCTTTCTCTCGGCGGTTATCAAGGCGGTGGATCTCTACGGTCCCCTGCTGCGTCTTTCCGCGGCCAACCGGGGCAACGACCTGAGGCTGGGGGGCCATGAGGCGCCTCCCTCCATCATCAGCGTCTATCTGGGCCATGTTCTTACCAGAATCCTGGACAGCATGGCGGCGGGAAAAGAAACCGACACGGTGGACGAGGGTTACGTCAAAATGGGAACCTCCAACCTGCCCCGGGTCTTCAAGGATTCCACCGACAGGAACAGGACGAGCCCCTTTGCCTTCACGGGAAACAAGTTCGAGTTCCGCATGGTTCCCTCCTCGGGATCCATCGCCGAAGCGAATATCACCTTGAACACCGCCGTGGCGGATGTCCTCTCCGAGGCGGCGGACCGACTGGAAGGGGCGATGGACAAAGATTCGGCAACCCATGAGATCATCAAAGATTTCTACTCAAAACATAAGAGAATCGTCTTCAACGGCGACGGATACTCCCCCGAATGGGAAGTGGAGGCGGAAAAACGGGGCCTTCTGAACTACGCCACCACCATCGATGTCCTGCCGGAATTAAAAAAACAGGAGGCCATCGACCTGTTCCAGCGGCAGAAGGTTTTTTCTCTCCTGGAGCTGGAATCCCGGTTCAACATAGCGGTGGGAAAATACATCAAGGAAGTCAACATCGAGGCGGCGGTGGTGGAAATCGCGAAATTACAGATCCTGCCCGCCGCGGTCTCCTATGCGGGAGATCTTTCCCAATCTCTGATGAAGTCCCGGGAATTTCTGGGGGATCTGGAGACTCCGGAAGAGGAAGAGCTGGTCAGGCGGATCCACCGCTCCATCTCAAAACTGTTGGAGATGGCAAAAAACCTGAAAAAAGAGCGGACCGATCTGCTGACCAGTGGAAAGGAAGACTTTACCAGGGCCCTGGGTTATAAAAATACCATCCTGCCTCTGATGGAGGACCTCCGGAACGCTGCAGATACACTGGAGACCCTGGTGGCCAAGGATTACTGGCCCCTGCCCACCTATGAAGATATGCTGTTTAAACTGTAATCAGGAACATTCCTCTCCGCCGAAAAAGGTTCGGGGGGAATCAACAGAATCCGGGGGAACCCGGCAAACCGCCCGTTTTACCGGGCGGTTTGTTGTACCCGGCGGCGCTGTAGCAGATAGATCAGGGCATAAAGCCCCAGGGCCGCCAGGGAAACCGGATAGATCAGGCTCACCGGCAGCCTCAGGATGGTTTCGGTCACGTAGTAGGGCCTTAACAGGGTAAAGGTTATCATCCCTAATCCTACCCCTTCGTACCAGCGGTTCTTCGCCAGAAAGAACCGCTGGGTAAGGGCGGCGAAGGCAAACATGGCCAGCAGGGAAGTCACGAACACCCAGAGAATTCTCAAGGGGTTGGTTATATCCACCAGAAGAAGGTCGGTGTTGAAGATGAACATGAAGGGAAGGATGGCGGTACGGATATCGTAACCGAACCCCTGGACCCCGGTTTTTATGGGATCCGATTTGGCGATGGCCGAGGCGGCGAAGGCGGCAAGCCCCACCGGGGGGGTATCGTCGGCCAGGATCCCGAAGAAAAACACAAACAGGTGGGCGGCGATGAGGGGGAACATGACGCCCGACTTCATCCCCAGGGTGACGATGATGGGGGCGGTCAGAGAGGCCATGACGATGTAGTTGGCTGTGGTGGGGAGTCCCATTCCCAGCAGCAGGCTGGCCAAAGCCGTGAAAAAGAGGATCAGAATGAAATTCCCTCCGGAGATCACCTCGATAACCTCGGTGATGATACCCCCCAGTCCCAGGGTTACCACCCCCACGATGATTCCCGCCGCGGCCACGGCCACACCGATGCCCATCATTCCCTTCCCGCCGGCGATCAGGCTGGAGAGAAGCTGCCCGGCGCTTTTCTTCAGCGCCTCCACAAGGGAGCCGTTCTGCCGCCTGGCATGAACCAGATTCTGAACGGGTATGATGGCGGCCAGCACAAGAATGGCCCGGAAAACCGAAAGCTGGGGGGAATGACGCACCACCACCAGCTCGTAAATCAGAAACAGAATGGGGAGAAAGAAGTGACTTCCCCCCAGAAAGGTGGAAAAGAAGGGTGGAATCTGCTCTTTCGGCAGCCCTTTCAGCCCCAGCTTCACCGCTTCCAGGTGGGTAATGTACATCAGGGCGATGTAGGAAATCACCGCGGGAATGAAGGCGGCCCGGATCACCTCAAGATAGGAGATATTGCAGTACTCGGCGATGATGAAGGCCGCGGCCCCCATGACCGGCGGCATGAGCTGCCCGTTGGTGCTGCACGCCACCTCCACCGCCCCCGCCTTGTGGGCGGGATACCCCACACTCTTCATCATGGGAATGGTGAAGGTTCCGGTGGTCACCACATTGGCGATGCTGGAACCGCTGACCATGCCGGTGAGGCCGCTGGCCAGAACCGCTGCCTTGGCAGGGCCGCCCCGGTACTTGCCCAGGAGGCTGAAGGCCAGGGTGACGAAGTATTTTCCCGCCCCCGCCTGGTCCAGCATGGATCCGAAAAGGACGAAGAGGAAGACGATGGTGGCCGACACATCCAGGGGAATCCCGTAGATTCCCTCGGTGGAGGCGGTGATCTGCCCGACAAAACGGGTCAGGGATACCCCCTTGAAGGCCAGCACCGAAGGCATGTGGGGGCCCAGAAAGCTGTAGAGGATGAACACCCCCGCCACCACCGGCAGCACCGGCCCCAGGGATCGGCGGGCCGCCTCCAGGACGAAGACCACCAGCACCACCCCCACCAGCACATCCCGGGTAATCAGGGCGCCCTGCCGGGTCGCCAGCCCCTGGTACTCAAAGACGATGTAGAGGGCCGCCAGGGCCGCCGCCAGGGCGCATACCATATCAAAGATGGTGGTTTTATCCCGGCGGGAAAAATGGTGCAGAAGCTTTGACTTTTTGGGCTTTCGGAAAAAAGGATAACTCAGGAAAGTCAGGGTGATGGCAAAGGTCAGATGGACCGCCCGAACGATCACCGAATCGAGCATGATCACCGAAGCCAGGGAGAGTTGAAACAGGGACCAGGAAGCCGCAATGACCGCCACCAGAACCTTCATCCATCCGGTGTGCTGTTTTCCTCCGAATTCCGCCTCCTCGGCGATCTTCTTTGCCTTCCTTGCCTCTTCGGTTTCTTCCAGGTTGTGGTAATCTATCATGCTCCCCTCTTCAGCTAATAACTCAGGAGGCCCCTAAAACTTCAGTCTTTAGGGGCCTTCTTTGGATTTGGTGGCTGTTCCCCCGCCGTTTTTTTCGCGGGGGAACATTGAATACGAACGGTTATTTGATAAGCCCCGCTTCCTTGAAGTACTTCAGCGCTCCGGGATGATAGGGAGCGGTGTTTCCTTCCAGCATGTTCTCTTTGGTCAGAACCATGAAGGCGGGATGGAGGGCCTTGAAGTCCTCCAGGTTGTCGAAGATCTCTTTGGTCACCGCATAGACGATGTCTTCCGAAACCCGGGCGGAGGTTACCAGGGTGGCTTTCACGCCGTAGGTAGCCACATCGCCCTCATTGGTGGCACTGGGATAGAGGGATTTGGGGATCACCGAACGGGCGTAGTAAGGAAACTCCTGGATCAGGTTATCCACGTTGGTGATGGGGATGAACCGGACCTTCCGGGTTCCCGAAGTGGCTTCGAGGACTGATCCGTTGGGATGTCCCACGGTGTAGAAGTAGGCATCGATACGGCCGTCCTGGAGCAGCTTGGCCGATTCCACCGCCTTGAGCTGTTCCGCCTGGATGTCCTTCTCCCAGTCCAGTCCCGCCGTGGAGAGGGCGTCGATGGCATTGCCCCGGTTACCCGAACCGGGATCGCCGATGTTTACCCGCTTGCCCCGCAGGTCTTCGATGGTGCGGATTCCCGCATCATCGGCGGCCACCAGGGTGATCGATTCAGGATGAAGGGCGCAGACCGCCATGAGATCTTCCTGGGGTCCCCGGTCGCTCCACTCCGCCTCGCCCTTCAAGGCCTGGCTCTGCCGGTCCGACTGGGCGATACCGAATTCCAGGTCGCCGCTCAGTACCGCATTGATATTGAACACCGATCCCCCGGTGGATTCCACCGTCACCTTGAGACCGTATTCCGCCTCTTTCTGGTTTACGATCCGGCTGATGGCCCCGCCGGTGGGATAGTAAACCCCGGTCAGACCGCCGGTTCCGATGGTGGCAAATACCTTTTTAGGAGCCCCTGCGGTAGAACCACCCTCATCCGCCTTGGAACATCCGGCGAATCCGATTGCAATAATAAGCAGCACTGAAACTGCCATGAGCAATTTTTTCATAATTCTCTCTCCTCTATCTTTAGATTTTCAAAAATACCCGTAATTATATGCGAATCGTACAAAAGCGGTCAAGCTTATTCTGTTCTTTTAGAGAGAGACACCGGATAAACCGCCGTCCCCCGCCCTTCCAGAACTCAGCGACAGGCCTCGTAGAGGCCGCGGACGCTTTTTTCATCATAACCTGAGATGCCCCAAAGGCGGCCCAGTTTGAGGGCCTGCCGGGTAAGTTCCTCCACGTCGGGATCTTTCACCCCCGCCTGAGCCATGGTCAGGGGGCAGTCCACCGAGACAATCCAGGCCCGGAAGGTCTCGATCACCGCATCGGCCTTGTCCTCATCCCGGGGAATCCGGGACAGCCCGGGAAACCGCAGAATCTCTGTGCCGAACTTGAGAATCCGGGGCTGAATCTCCCGCTTTTTCATCTCCAGCCAGGCGGACATCACCACCGACAATCCCGCCCCGTGGGGAACGTCGTAGACGGCACTTAAGGGATGCTCCAGCATGTGGTTGGGGATGGAAGCCCCTTCCAGCCCCGCGTTGGCCAGGCCGTTCCACGCCAGGGCGCCCGCCCACATCACCGAAGCCCGGGCGTTAAAATCCCGGGGATCCTTCCGTATCTTCTCCAGACTGGCCATCACCGCCCGGACCGAGCCCTCAACAAAACCCTCCTGCACCGGGGCAAAAGGGTCGGTGGCGGTAAAGTATCCCTCCAGAAGATGGCTCATGATGTCAAAACAGGCATAGCTGGTATAGGAGAGGGGGACGGTAAAGGTCAGCTCAGGATCGAGAAAAGCCGCCCGGGGGGCCAGATGGGGAGAACGGATGCTGAACTTTTCCCGGGTCTCCGGATTGGTCAGGACTCCTGCCTGATTGGTTTCGGAAGAGGTGGCGGGCAGGGTCTGGACCGCCACGATGGGCAGGGCCTTCCCAATGACCGCCTTCTTCAGGTAAAAATCCCAAAGGGGGGTGTCACTGCAGGCCCCGGCGGCGATGGCCTTGGACTCGTCGATCACGCTCCCGCCCCCCACGGCAAGGATGAAATCCACCTTTTCGTCTTTGGCCAGGCGGATTCCCTCCTCGGCGTGGGCCAGCACCGGATTGGCGGTGACTCCGCCGTGTTCAACCACCGAAACCCCCGCCTTGGAGAGCTGCTCCTTCACCTGGCCGTAGAGGCCGCTTTGCTTGATACTCGAACGGCCGTAGACCAGAAAGGCCCGCTTTCCCAGGACTCCGCAAACCTCACCAAGCCGCGATACAACCCCCCGGCCGAAGATGACCCGGGTGGGGGAATAGAATTCAAAATTATTCATGTTATACCTTCCTTGTCCCTCCAGAATAAACCATCCCCGGAGGGGCCGCAACCGTACAGGTTTCCCATTCGCCCCTTGTGAAAAAGGGAAACATCCCCTAAAATGGAAACCATTAAGGTTACAAGGAATCCCTGACCGTATGCCAGGATTCCCCAGGTGTGAAAAAGTGAAAGAAAAAGTACGAAAAGAATCTTCCGCAGAATCCCTGTTGCCCCAAGACCGGGATTTACCGGCCTTCGAAAAGATGTTGACCTATCTCTGCGCCTTTGCCTCCCTGGCCCTGGCGGCAGGAATCATTTGCCTTTTGAAAAACGGGTTTAACCTGCTTTGCCTGACCCAGGCCCTGGCGGCTCTGGTGGTTTATGTTATGAAGCTGAGCCGCCAACGGTTCACCATGGCCCGAAAAATCCACATCCTGGCGGTTCTTTTTCTTATCGTCGGATCCGTGGGCTTTCTCAGCTACGGTCTGGTAGCCAATACCCTTCTGCTCTTCATCCTGCCCCTCTTTCTGGCCGGAGAATACCTGAATAAGAAGTCCTACTTTTTCTATTTGACTGTATCGGTTCTGGCCTACGCCGCCCTGGCCTTCATGGTGCTTGTTTTGGGATACAAACCGCCGGGGTACACCGCCGCATACCATACCACCCTCCCCGCCTGGATTTCCCCCATCACCGGCGCCTTCACCTTCGGGGTGGTGCTTACCGCCGTCAGCAGCATCCGCCGTCGGCAGATGGCCCGGCTCAACCACGAACTGGAGGATAAAAACCGGCAGATCGCCGCCCTGGCGGATCACGATGAACTGACGGGGCTGCCCATCATGCGGGTTTTCAAGGAGCATCTCTATCTGGCCATCCAGGCCAGCAAGAGGGAAGAGCGGCTTATAGCGGTCTGTTTTCTGGATCTTGACGGGTTCAAGCGGGTCAACGACAGCCATGGACACGCCGCCGGTGACGAGGTACTGAAGCACGTGGCCCGGCAGATTATGGCGGCCGTACGCCCCCAGGACGTGGTAGCCCGGAACGGGGGTGATGAATTTCTCATCCTCCTGAATTCCATGAAAAACGAGGTAGCCAACATCGAAGATATCTGCCGACGGATTCTCGAGGCGGTTCAACAGCCCGTGACCTATGAAAATAACCGCCTCCAGGTTTCCGCCAGCATCGGGGTAGCCGCCCTGGACAACAGGGAAACCACCATTGAAGAACTGATCAAGGGAGCCGATTCAGCCATGTACGATGTCAAACGGTCCGGCAAGGGGGGGGTGAAAATTTTCCTCCTCGGTGAAACCTCGCCTGAGGAGCCTTCAGAAAAACCAGCTCCTTCGGAAACGGCTCTTTAAACCGATTCCGGCTTCTGTGCCAAACCGCCCAGAAGGATACCCCGGCCCTTTTCCCACTTCTCCAGAATCCTGAACCCTGCTTGAGTGATGACCTCTTCGGTCTTCCGGTTGAGATGGCAGTTTCCGGCAATCCTTCGCCACCCCGGAGTGAATCGGTGCTGCAGCGAGGCCAGAGTCCTGTGATGGGAAAGGACGTGTTCAATAAACAGGAGTCGCCCCCCCGGTTTGAGAACCCGCAAAATCTCCCGAAACCCCTCTTCCGGCCGGGGAACACTGCAGAACACCAGGGTGAACACCACGGTGTCAAAGGAGGCATCGGAGAAATCGAGGGCCTGCACGTCCGCATTAAGACAGGATAAAGGGATTCTCAGCCCCCGGCCCCGCTTTTCAACCAGGGGATTCAGCTCCATGTCGGTCAAAGTGAGGGATTCCAGGGCCCCCTGGTGGTAGTATTTAAGATTGATCCCCGTTCCCGCACCAATTTCCAGAACCCTTCCCCGGGCCCGGGGAATCACCTGCTTCCTCATTTCATGGAGGGCCAGTTTTTCCAGGGGAAGCATGAAGAGATCAAAAAAAAGGGGCCTCATTGTCATGACTTCCTCCTCCCCGGGCCGCATTGTTAATTTATAATATATTCAATTTTCTTAATAATACAAAGGGTTCTTGAACCTCATCCCCCGGAAGGGCTAAACTGTTTTTCAGATGACAAGGAGGCGGCTTATGAAGGATTCCACCAGAGTATTAAAGATTGCCCTTCCCGAGATATGGGAGGGAACCAACCGGAAGGGGGTCCTGATCATCCACGGATTCACCGGCTACCCCGGGGAGATGAAGGAGCTGGGCGGAATTCTTCACGGCCATGGCTACACCGTTTCGATACCCCGGCTCCCGGGCCACGGTACGAATCAGAAAAACTTCCTGAAAACCAGAGGCCGGGACTGGTACAACCACGTGGCGAATGCCTACCTGGATCTTCAAACCCGGTGTGATTCGGTATCGGTGATGGGGCTTTCCCTGGGAGGCGTACTAACCCTTCTTCTGGCCGAACAGTTCAACCCGGAAAAAATTGCCCTCCTGGCCCCCGCCATGGCGGTGAGTGATCCCCTCTTTCAGCTGACCCCTCTGGTTCAGTTTTTAATTCCCCGGATGAAAAAGACCTGGGAAACCGACGGCACCGAAGAAGAGGAAAAGAAGGTGCTGGGGCGGGAGTACTGGAGTTTTCATTTTCCCCGGCAGCTGGCCCAGGTCCATAAGCTGATCCGCCGGGCCCGGAAGAACCTGGGAAGGGTGGATTGCCCCACCCTGATCCTCCTCTCCGAAGCCGACTCCACGGTTCCCCTGAAGGCGGGGGAGATCATTGAAAAAGGGATTCCCCACAATAAGATGCGCCAGGTTATCTTGAAAACCAGCCCCCACGTCATTGTCTCGGGGGATGAAAAAGAGCAGGTTTTCCAGGAAATTGTTCAATGGCTGAACAATCCCCTCTAGAGGCTCCGGCCTCTCCTGTCTCTGAAAGGAGCATGGCTTGAGCCCTCTCGCCATCATCGGTATCGCCGTAAGCCTGGCCATGGATGCCTTCTCCGTGAGTATCGCCTCGGGGGCCAAAATAAAAGAGGTCAATTTCGGCCACTATTTCCGGCTTGCTTTTCACTTCGGGCTGTTTCAGTTTTTCATGCCCATCCTGGGATTCTACGGCGGCGTGGCGGTGGAAAGTTTTATTCAGAAGTACGATCACTGGGTGGCTTTCCTGCTTTTGGCATTTGTCGGAGGAAAAATGATCCGGGAATCCTTCTGCCTCGAAAATTCAGAGGAGGGCTTCTGCGACCCCTCCCGGGGAAAAACCCTGATCATGCTCTCGGTGGCCACCAGTGTCGATGCCGCCGCGGTGGGATTCAGCTTTGCCGCCCTGGGAATGCCCGTCCTCGGCCCGGCGGTTCTTATCGGTATCATCTGCCTGGCCTTCTCGGCCTTCGGGGTTTTCCTGGGCGACCGAATCGGCTCCCTCATCGGCCCCTGGGCGGAAAGGGTCGGAGGAGTCATGCTGATCCTGATTGGGCTGAAAATCGTTTTAGACCATCTGTTTTTTTAGAACTTTTCCTTCATGAAACTCTCACGGATCTCTTTTCTAAACGGGAGATCCGCCGGAATCCAGGGCGGGGTGGCCTTTTTCCATCCCGGGTAGTCGGGATATTTCGAGGCGGTGATCCGTTCCGCCATTATGGTGGATCCCGCGAAGAGCAGAATCAGAAGCAGCGCCCCGAGCCCCGACCAGTGAAAGGCCCCCAGAGACACCTGAAGATAGAGGGACAGGACGAGCCACTGTCCCATTTCACAGACGTAATTGGGGTGGCGGGAATACTTCCAGAGACCGTAGGTGTTGAATCCCAGCTGAACCCGGCGATCCTTCTCAAAGGCAGGATTTTTTCGCTTTTTATAGTAACCGAGCTGCTGCAGATCCGCCACGGTTTCGAGAATCAGAAGACCTGTCCACAGGGCCAGAAAGAAAATATCAGTTCCTTTCAGGGAGCCCTCCAGCGGTCCCAGAAAATAGAGGGGCAGGGTGATCCAGAAAACCAGCAGCAGCTGATAAAAAGAAATGAACAGCAGGTTAAAAAGCTCAAAGGCCCACCGGGCCGGAATTTTCCGGCGCAGCACCTCCCAGCGGTAATCCTCGCCGTAGAAACCCCGTTTCAGAGAAAACCGGTATCCCCCCTTGACGGCGAAGTTGGCGGTGAGCCGGGCGCCCCAGAGGATGACCAGGACCAGACTCAGAAGAAAGCGGGGATTCCCGGTGTAGAGGGGCAGCCAGATCAGGGCGTACACCGGGGGAAGAAGCGACCAGAGCCGGTCCACCTGGGAGTAGTTCCGGGTGATCAACCCGGCAAAAAAAGAGTAAGCCACGGCTCCGCCGAGGACAGCGAGAGAGATTTTCAAAGGATCCATTCCAACCTCCGGAATAATGGAAGAACCAGGAAATGCTACAGTATTTCCATGGTCCCCTTGTACAGAGAAAGATCGAGGGACATGATCATGGCTCCCTCTTTTTTATCAAGATCACCGGTGATGCTTTCAATGCCGTCAACGAGGTTCTTCTCGCTTTCTTCGGGGATGAGGCACAGGATGGTCTTGCTTTTGTTTTTATCGTCCCTCATGAAGCCGAGAAAACTGGCAAAAAGGGGAATGGAGGAAATATAGGAACCCATGCCTCCCGATTCCAGGATGGTGGCCCCCCGAATTCCGTGTTCAATAAAGTATTCAAGAATGGGATAGAGATACTCATCGAAGTAAAGGATAAGAATGAGGAGCTTCATTTTACTGCTCTTTGCCTCGGGGGCCGCCGCCGCGGCATGCCTGGCGAAGGCTTCATAAACAACCCGGCCGTCCCGGGCCGTTAATAATTCCCTCTTGAAACCGGGCTTGGAGAGGTACCGGGAAAACGCCGCCAATACTTTAAGGTGTTCGTTGACCATTTCTTCCGGTGCCAGGATGACACAGAAAATATTCGCTTTTTTACCATCCAGCGAATCAAACTCAATTCCCTTTTTTGATACCAGCACAAAGACGACAAAATCGGAAATCCCCTTCAGCCTCGCGTGGGGCATGGCAATCCCCCCGCCGAAACCGGTGGAGCCCATGGTTTCCCGGTCCTTCAGCGCAGCGGCCACCGCCTCCTCTCCCTGGCCTGTCAGAAGGGGAGACCGGACGGCGATGCGGGCGATCTTTCGCAGGGCATCATCTTTGGTTTTGGCGTGAAAATTGATTTCTATCAGTTTCTGGTCGATCAGATTCAGGATTTCCATGGTGTCATTCCTCCATCTGGTTTCCCCGGATTATGGCGTACCGGGAGAGAACAGGCCCTATCAGTTCATTAAGAAAGATGGAAATGAGGACAATGTTCATCATGTTGGTAAACAGGATTCTCTCCATACTGCCCTCAGCGATCCGGGTCATCATGGGAGAGGTCTGGATGAGAAGAACAAAACCAAGGGCTATGCCGGCCTGAGAGAGCATGCAGAAGCCGAGGTTGTTCCTTATGCTGGGTTCCGTTTTGACCAGCCGGCAGCCGATCCAGATACCAAGATACTTTCCCGCGAAACGGGAGAAAAAATACGCCAGGGCCAGGGTCAGAATACCCCATTGAAAGAAGATTCCGGGATCGATTTCAATTCCCGCAATGATGAAAAACAGGGCATACACCGGGGGTGTAAAAGGTTCCAGGAGCTTGAAAAGTCTGTGATTCTTAACCGAAAGATTAGCCAGAACCGTTCCGGTGGTGATATTGAGAAGAAGAGGAGAGAGATGGAACACCAGGGATATTCCGGTGGTGACGAAGACGATACTCAGGGTGATGATAAGAATCTCATGGTCGTTCATGTTTCTGATGGTGAGAAAATGTATGGCCAATCCGCTGATACAGCCCAATATTATCGAGAGAAAAATCTCCCTCAGGGAGGTGAGCAGCAGGAAAGAATCATCCAAGGAAATATTCAGGTAGTTGGTGACCAGGGTAAAGGCCATACCGAAGAGAACGACACAGAGAGCATCGATCAGAACCACCGTGCCGAAGAGGTAATCCACGAATTTACCGTAAGCCCGGAGGTGGTGGACCTCCGCCACGATAATGGCCGGAGCGGTGGCGCAGGCGGTGACCCCCAGGATGATCGCATAGGGCAGCTGCAGCTTGAAAAGCGAGAGCACCGCCACCACAAAAATAAAGGTAACCAGAAACTGGAATATGGTAATAACCAGGATATCCCGGCCCATTCTTCGCATCTTTTTCAGAGAAAACTCGCTCCCGATGGAGAGGGCCAGAAGCCCGATGGCAACCTCGGTGATGGTGTGGAGGGACTTGTTCATCTCGTGGGAAATAAAGCCGGTGGTGAAAGAGTTTACCAGGACTCCCGCCAGGATGAATCCGGAAATTTCGGGCAAGCGAACCAGGGCGGCGACCTTGCTCAGCAGGAATCCAACGATGAGAAGGAATCCCGTGGTGAACAGAACGTTGTGGGATAAATTTTCCTTGACGTAGAAAGCAAAATCCAGAATCAGCGACATCATGATTCCTGGATAATCACACGGCCTGGTATACTCGGGAGATGCATGTATGATACTCTAACCGCCATTAATGGATCTGTAAAGTACCGTTCCCAACCCTGGAGGACATGGAAATGGAAAAGGGAATTCTGGCAGTTTCAATTCCAGAAAAAGCCCAGATTACCGAGATAACCGCCCTGGTGAATGCGGTTAACCGCCACGACGGCACCGGCTGCAGCATTGATCTGGAAGATGATTTCCGCAGGGAAGGAGAATTCAACTCTTTTCTCTTCTACGAAAAGGGTCGGCTGATTTCGGCGATTAATCTTTTCACCCCGGGCCGTACGGAAGCGGAGATCTCCGCCTTCACCCATCCCGATTTTCGCCGCCGGGGCTGCTTCACCTCCCTGCGGCTGACCATGGAGAAAGAGCTTCGCCGGAGGGGGATCCCCTCCCAGCTCTATGTCTGTGACCGCCTCTCTGCCCCTGGCAAGGCGGTGATCCAACGCCTGGCGGCAGAACACGATTTCTCCGAATACCAGATGACCCTGACCGCTCCCCTGCCCGCTCCGGCGCCGGTGATTCCCGGCATGACCCTTTCCCAGGCAAAAAAAACCGACATGCCGGAACTCGCCAAAATAATGAGCGAAGCCTTCGGCGACCCCCTGGCTGAAGTGGAGGCCCGGGCGGATGAATTTCTTAACAATACCAGGCGAACCATCTACACCATCAGCCTTTACGACAATATCGCCGGAATGATCGGCGTCTACCAGGAAGGCCAGATCGACTATATCCACGGCTTCTGCCTGGGTTCAGCCTACCGGGGCAAAGGGCTGGGAAAGGCGGCCCTGATTCAAACCGCCGCCCTGTGCCGGGGAGCCGACCCCTCCCGGGAAATTCATCTGGAAGTGGAAACGGAGAATGAAAACGCCCTGTCCCTCTACCTCAAGGCGGGATTCAGGACCCAGAGGGTCTTTGATTACTATCGCAGGGCGAATCCTCAAGAGTCTCCGGGGTAAATCCCCCGGCCAGATCAGGGGGACTTTTATTTAAACCCCGAGCCTCTTTCAAAAATCACTGATTTTTGAAATTCCCTCCCCCGTTTTTTTTAGAAATCCGTGATTGATTCTTTGACCTTTCCATATAAGAATCATTATTATCTAAAGATGAATAAGCCCCTGTCTTTCCTGATGTTTGTTTTATTACTCGCCTCATTCGCCCCGCCCCTGGTAAGCGAACCCCTGATTCTCGCTGACATCTCCATCCAGGGGCTGACCAAAACCAGGGAATCCACCGTTCTCTCCCTGACGGGCCTCCGGATCGGCCAGGAGATTTCCGAAGGAGCCCTGGATCAGGTCCGTCAGAACCTGCTGGAACCGGGAATTTTCCGGAGCGCCATGGGCATCAGTCTCACCGACAGAGGAGACGGGACGGGATCGGTCAGCCTGATCCTGGAAGACCGCTGGACCTTTATTCCCCTGCCGGTGGGATTTGTCAGCTCCGACAGCTGGATGGCGGGAACGGTGATCATCGAATCGAACCTGCTGGGGCTCAACCAGACCGTGGTTACCGGCGCCTTCGCCTCCCCCGACAAGTTTTTCGGTTTTTCCGCCTGGAATAATCCCCGGTTTCTGGGATCCGACTATGAATTCGGCCTGGGCGGCGGCTTCTTCTTCGGAGACAAGGAGTACGTAGAAGCCGATGGAGAAACCGTTATAGCCGGACTCAAGGAAAGGGAAGCCTCCCTCTCTCTGGGGCTGGGACGAAGCTACCTGACAGGAATCGCCTGGCAAGTTGATACGGGGGTTCAGTACCTCTCTCCCCGGAACGGCACCGGGGCCCTGGGGGGAATAACCGAAGAAGATCAGTTCTTCTGGGAATCTTCGGTGAGCCTCTCCTGGGAAAAGATCCGCTACACAGGATTATTCAACCAGGGGCCTTCGGTAACAGTGAAAACAGAATACCTGAGGGATACCGCCGGCCTTGATTACCAGATCTCCCTTTATGCCAGGGCTTCCCAAAACTTTCTTCTGCCCCGGGCCGTGCTCCTGCGGTTCGCCGCAGCCGGTGCCTGCTCCCCGGACCTGCTGCCCGCCACACCCCTGGAAACGGGAGGAATGGAAGGCAGCAGGGCCTACTCCATGGGTGATCTGGCGGCCCGGGGCTACCTGGGCGGAGCGGTAACCCTGGAGGTGCCTCTCTACCGTCCCGGCTGGGGCAGCGTGACCGTGCCGGTTTTCTACGAAGGAGGACGGGTGGAATCGGCCTTCGGTGGGGAAACCGTGGTCTACCATGGCCCCGGATTCGGACTGCGGCTCTATCTGGACAAGGTGGCCATCCCCGCCCTGGGGGCGGATTTCGTCTGGGATCTGGAAAACCGCCGGTTCAAGGTCAGCGTCGCCCTGGGGGGGACCGGGCCGATGTGACAAATCCGATGAGATAACAGAGCCGTAACAGCGCACCGAGTTGACCAGATTCGGGATATTTTCTATCATGCGCCGTTACCAAAAACTTCTCATCGGAGCTTTCATAATGAACACTGTTAAAAATCTCGGCTGGAGGGTCACTTTTGCGGGGCTGGGAATCAATCTGGCCCTGGGAATCCTCTACGCCTGGAGCATTTTCAAGGACGCCATCGCCGGTTCCATCGCCGCCGGGGGCCCCGGAGCTTTCCAGTGGAACCCCGCCAGCCTGAACGATCCCTATGCGGTGGCCACCCTGGTATTCTCCCTTTCCATGATTCTGGCGGGAATCATCCAGGATAAAAAGGGTCCCGCCGTAACGGCCCTTATCGGAGGGGTTCTGGTGGCGGCGGGGTTTATCCTGATCAGCTTCACCACCTCCTACGCCGTCTGGCTTCTGGGTTTCGGCGTCCTGGCGGGAACGGGCATCGGTTTCGGCTATTCCGCCAGCACCCCCCCGGCACTGAAGTGGTTCCCCAAAGCCAAGAGCGGCCTCATCGCCGGTCTGGTGGTGGCGGGATTCGGCCTGGCCTCCCTCTACATCGCTCCCCTGGCCACCTTCCTTCTGGGCCGGATGGCCATACAGCAGGTGCTGCTGGTTTTCGGCCTGGCCTTTCTGGTCATCGTCAGCGCCCTTTCCTTCTTCCTGAAAAACCCGCCGGCGGATTTTCACCCGGAAAACGGCGGAAAAACCGCCCCCGGCACGACCGCACCGGCAAATCGGAACCAGGAGGAATTCACCCCCCGGGAGATGGTCAGGACTCCCGCCTTCTACCTCCTCTGGATCCTCTATTTCATCGGCGCCGGGGCGGGGCTGATGGTGATCGGATCGGTGGCGGGGCTGGCTAAAAAGAGTATGGGCGACCTGGCCTTTCTGGCGGTGGCCATCATGGCCATCGGAAACGCCGGCGGACGGGTGGCAGCGGGGATTCTCTCCGACAAGATCGGGCGGATTGCCACCCTGGTTTCTCTGCTGCTTTTCCAGTCGATCCTGATGTTTGCCGCCATCCCCCTGACAAAAGGCCATAACGCCGTCCTGCTGGTTCTGCTGGCCACCTTCATCGGTTTCAACTACGGATCCAACCTGGCCGTCTTCCCCTCCTTTGCCAAGTCTTTCTACGGCATGAAAAACTTCGGCGTCAACTACGGCATCATCTTTACCGCCTGGGGGGTGGGAGGCTTCGTCATGAGCCGGCTGTCCCAGACCCTGAGCGCCGCCACCGGCAGCTACACCACCGCCTTCACCATCGCCGGGATACTGCTGATAGCCGCCGCCCTGCTCTCTCTGGTGCTGAAGAAGATCCAGCCCCATCATCACAACTGATACCAAGTTTGATGAAGGTATCACCCAGGTAAAACGAAGATTCTCGAGGATAGGTGCCTGCGCTCAGGGAAAATCGCGCAAGGCACCCATCCTCTACATCTTCGTTTTATCAAAATATTAAAAACCCTTCGCCAAAATTGGATTAATACCCTCCTTCGCGGCGGCCAAAACGGCAGGAGCTGGAACCGGCGGGAGTTCCTTGATCATTTAAGAAAATCGGTATATCTTTGACTGATTCCTATCAATCAGGAGATATTCATGAAAAAACTGATGTTTTTAGTCTTAATTACTGCTATTTTTGCGTCCAGTTGTGAGAAAGAAGATTCCGGGACGGCCGCGGATGCGGGAAAAACCTACACCCTTAACTATGCTGTCTTTTTTCCCGCCACCCACCTGCAGGCCCAGACCGCCGAGGCGTGGGCCCGGGAAGTGGAAAAAAGGTCCGACGGACGGATAGCCATCACCCTCTTCCATGGCGGAACCCTCACCCAGGCGCCCCAGACCTACGAAGCGGTGGTTTCCGGCATCGCCGATATCGGCATGAGTGTCTTCGCCTATACCCGGGGCCGTTTTCCCCTGCTGGAGGGGCTGGACCTTCCCCTGGGCTATCCCGACGGAGTCACCGCCACCAGGGTGGCCAATGAAATGGTTGCCAAGTATGAGCCCGCAGAGCTCTCGGATGTTCACACCCTCTACCTCCACGCCCACGGCCCGGGCATCCTGGCCAGCCGCAAACCCGTATCCTCCGCCGCAGACCTGAAATCCCTGAAGATCCGGGCCACCGGCCTCTCCGCCAAGATCGTCACCGCCCTGGGGGGAACCCCCCTCTCCATGGCCCAGGGGGAAACCTACGAATCCCTCCAGAAAGGGGTGGTGGACGCCACCCTCTGCCCCATCGAAACCCTGAAGGGATGGAAACAGGGGGAGGTCATCGATTACGTGGTGGACACCACCGCCATCGGCTATACCACCGCCATGTACGTGGTGATGAACAAGGATAAATGGAACAGCCTTCCCGAAGATCTTCAGAAAATCCTCACCGCTGTCAGCAGCGAATGGATCGTCAAACAGGGCCAGGCCTGGGACACGGCGGATGAAGAAGGCCGCGCCTTTGTCACTGACCTGAACAAGACCTTTCTCTCCCTTCCCGAAGGGGAAAGCCGGATTCTGGTGGACGCCATGAGCCCCATCTACGAAGAATATGTCCAGGCCACTGAAGCGAAGGGTCTTCCCGGCGCGGCCTTTCTGGCGGACCTCCAGGCCCTGCTGGCGGAATAATGGAACGGTTTTTCAACCCCCTCAGGCGGCTCATCCTTGTCCTGGCCTACGGGGCGGGGGCGGCGGTGCTTCTCATGATGGCCGTCACCGTGGCCGACGTGGTGCTGCGGCTCTTCGGCATCGGCATCACCGGCGCCTACGACCTGGTGCGGGCCCTGGGGGCGGTGGCGGTGGCCTTCGGGCTGCCCTACCTGACGGCGGTTAAAGGTCATATTGCCATTGAATTCTTCTATCACAAATGCAGCCGGGCCGGAAGAATCATCCTTGACACCCTGTTCCGGCTGGTTTCCCTGGCTATTTTCACCATTCTGGCCTTTCACACCTTCCGGTACGGCCTGGGGATGATGAAAACCGGGGAGGTCTTCCCCACCCTGGGGCTGCCCCTCTTCTGGATTCCCCTGCTGATCAGTTTCAGTTCGGTCCTGATGATCATCGTCTTTATCTATCACCTGTTTCACCCCGGCAAGGAGTACATCAAGCCATGAGTCCCCTGCAGATCGGCATTTTCGGATCCCTCATCCTCTTCGCTTTTCTCCTGACCAGCATGCCCGTGGCCTTTGCCATGATTGCCTCGGGCATCATCGGCTTCAGCCTGATCATCTCCCCCACCGCGGCCTTCAGCATGGTCACCGCCGAGCTCCATGAAACTTTTTCTTCCTATAACCTGACGGTGATTCCCCTCTTCGTGATGATGGGGCAGGTTTCTTTCCATGCCGGCATTAGCCGCCGCCTCTTCCATACCGCCTACGTCTGGGTGGGGCACATGCGGGGGGGGCTGGCCATGGCCACCGTGGCGGCCTGCGCCGGGTTCGGTGCCATCTGCGGTTCCGGTCCCGCCACGGCGGCCACCATGGCGGCGGTAGCCCTGCCGGAGATGAAACGGTACAACTACGCCGACTCCCTGGCGGCGGGCACCGTGGCGGCGGGGGGATCCCTGGGGATGCTGATTCCTCCCTCGGTGGTGTTCATCGTCTACGCCATCATGACCGAACAGTCCATCGGCGATCTCTTTCTGGCGGGAATCATCCCCGGCATCCTCATGGCCGCCCTCTTCTCCCTCTCCATCTACGTCAGGAGTGTCAGGGATTCCAGCCTCGGCCCGGCGGGCCCCCTTTTCGGCTGGAAGGAGCGGGTCCGGGCCCTGAACGGGGTGATTGAAACGGCGGCCCTCTTTGTGCTGGTCATCGGGGGAATGTTCCTGGGCCTTTTTACCCCCATCGAAGCCGCCGCCATCGGCACCGCCGGCAGTTTTGCCATCTCCTTTATAAAGAAAGAAATGACCCTCCACAAATTAAAGCAGATTCTTCTGGAAACGGTAAGAACTTCCAGCATGATCTTCTTCATCGTCGCCGGGGCGGTGATCTTCGGCCGGTTCCTGGCGGTTTCCCGGATTCCCTTCACGGCGGCCCACTTCTTCATCGGCCTGCCCCTGCCGGGCTGGGGAATCATGCTGCTGATCATTCTTTTTTTCCTGGTGGCAGGCTGTTTCATCGATGCCCTGGCCCTTATTCTTCTGACCATTCCTATTTTCTATCCCGTGATTCTGGAGCTGGGGTACGACCCGATCTGGTTCGGAGTGATGGTGGTGGTGATTACCCAGATGGGGGTGATCACTCCCCCGGTGGGGGTTAATGTATACGTGGTCAGCGGTATTGAAAGGGATATCCCCCTGCCTGTGATCTTCAAGGGAGCCCTGCCCTTCCTGGGGATGCTGGTGGTCTCGGCCCTGTTGCTCATGCTGTTCCCCGGGCTGACCCTCTTTCTGCCCCGGTTGTTCCGTTAAGGGAGGAATAAAAATGGCCCATAAAGACATTTTCCGGAAGATATTGTTCTGCACCGACTTCAACAGCGATGCCATGGCGGCCTTTCATTACGCCCTGAATATTGCCGAAGGCAACCGGGGCAGCGAAATTGTCATTTTTCACGCCGTCCCCGAGCCGGAGGCCCAGTTCTGGAAAACCTACATCTACGAGGTAGACGATGTGGATACCAAAGCGATCCACGACATCGACCGTAAGGTGGCGGAACTCTACCGGCCCGCCATCCCCGAGGATATGAACTGGTCGTCCCGGTTTGCGGTGGGTAACGTGGGGGAGGAAATCTTGAAAGCCGCCCGGGAAGAATCGGCGGACCTCATCGTGATAGGCCGGGGAGCCGGCTCCAACATGATCAACCGGATGCTGGGAAACTACACCGAAAAGGTCATCAGGAAATCCAGATGTCCGGTTCTGGTGGTTCCGGAAGAAGAGAAAGACTAGAAAACCGTATCAAGAGCGGTGTTGATATGGTCTTTCATGAGATCCTTCAGGGAGGCTCCCGAACTATCTCTTATCCAGAGAATGGAATAAAAGAGAATCAGTGAAACCAGGGATATGGCCTCTTCGTCGGGGTTCCCCTCTTTTCCTGCTTCGGCCAGGCCTTCACGGATAATCTGCGCCGTAAGATCCCTCAGGGGAAGGAGCTCTTCAATCTGAGAGCCTCCCTTTCCCACGGCCATCTCCCGCTGATAGATCTGGGCCACCACCTCCTTGCCTTTCCGTTCGTAGTAGTTCATCTGATAGTCCAGCAGCCTTCCCAGCCGCTCCCGGGCGGGGCCTTTCAGCCCATGATAATACGCGAGAAGCTCCTCTCCCTCCACCCGAAGGATCTCCCAGAGGATATCGGTATTGGAGGAGAAATAATGATAGAAGGTCCCCGGGGCCACATCGGCGGCCTGGCACATATCGCTGAGGGTGACATTGTCAAAACCCCGTTCCTTGATCAGTTCGATCGACGCTTCGAGGATTCGGCGTTTTGTTTTTTCGCCCTTCCGGGTTCTGGGTTCCTTCATGGGATAAAGGTAGCAGATGAACCCCGCCGAGGCAATCGGTCTGCCCCCTTGCCGGGGTATATTTTTCGAGTGGGTTCGAAAAATATTGACAGGGTGCCCCGGGGAGGTTACGATAAAATCGAGTGTATTCGAAAAAGGAGTATCCATGGCCGATAAAAATTACGTTATCGTCACCAAGGCCCCGGAGATGGACTATAAAACCGATTATGTGGCCCTGCCGAAAAACTACGGCACCCCCGCCTACTACGCCCGACGGGATGTAACAGCCATCCGGGAGACGGTTTTTAATAACCTGGAGGACCTGGATGGAAGAACCGGATTTTCCCGGAAGATGAGAAACCGAAAGGTTCTCATAAAGCCCAACTTCGTGGGGGTCTATCACAAGATGGGTTTCAAGGACGACGACTACCCCCAGTCCACCGATCCCCGGGTGATCGACGCGGTGGTGGATTTCGTAAAGCGCTTCACCGATGATATCACCATCATCGAAGGTTCGGGAGCGCCGGTGACCCGGCTTATGGCGAAGATCAACGGTACCGACCGGATAGTAAAGAGGTATGGCATCCGGTTTGAAGCGGTGGAGGAACTGCCGGTGGACAAATACCTCCTTCCCAGGGCCCAGGTGATGAAAGAGGTCTACATCCCCCGCACCTTCAGCCAGGTGGTAAGGGGAGAGGCGTTCTACATCTCCCTGCCGAAGATGAAAACCAACCTCTACACCGGGGTTACCCTGGGATTCAAGAACGCCATGGGCAGCCTCTCCACCCACATGCGGTACCGGAACCACAACTACAACATCGACAAGAAGCTGGTGGACCTGCTTTACCTGTTCAAACCCGACCTGACCATCATCGACGGTATCATCGGCGCCGAGGGAGACGTACCCGCCCCGGTAGATCCCGTGGAGGCGGGACTCATCATCAGCGGCACCAACAGCGTAGAGACCGACAGGGTGGCCACCCGGATCATGAGTCACGACCCTTCCCGGATCCGGCTCATGCAGGAGGCGGACAAGCTGGGCTTCGGCGACCCGGCGGTGGAGGTGGTGGGTGAAGTGGCCCCCTTCCCCTGGCGGCCCGCCGATACCAGCCTCATCTCCGGCAACGTGGCCAAAAACTTTCCTCAAGTTCGGTTCCTGGTGGGGGCCACCAAGAATACCGCTCCGAAGCTGGAATCTCTGGAGGAAGTAACGCTGGAAAAAATCCAGGCCATGGAACAGGCCTGCCCCGGAGGCTGCCTGCCGTCGATTATCATGGCCTTCGAGAACTACCGATACATGAAGGGATACTCGCCGGATAAATACAAAAACCTCACCGTCCTCCTCGGGGCGGGGGCCAACATCGGCGGAACCCTTTACTACTTCGACAAAGAGGGGAAAAGCTACACGAAAGAAGAGATCCTCGCCATTCCGGGGACGAAGATGGCCGCCGGCAGCTGTACCGCCTGGATGAAGGACCACACGGAATTCTACGTGGAGGGCTGCACCGCCCATGTGCTGAAACTGGCTAATGCCATCGACAAGGCCACGGGGACAAAAAACCCCATGCTGAAAAAGGTTATCACCAATCCCGCCTACATGGCCGCCCTGTTGAAGTCGATGCTGACCCGGTACCGCATGGTGAAAGCGGGCAGTCCCGTGGATATCGAACTGAGCCTGGAAGACCGGATTTTTGAAGGAAGGTCCCTGTCCCCGGAAGAAAACGAGAGGGACTTCATCCCCTGCGACATGCCCCCCATGACGAAGGAACAGAAAAAACAGCAGGTTCGCTACATCCTGAAATCATTGGGATGAAAAGAAAGGAGCAAAGAAAAATGAACCGGAACAAAATGAGGCGGATCGTCACCCTGATCCTCTGGGTGATTCTGGTGGTACTGACCCTGGTCAAGGGCTGGTGGTATCCCCTGGCGGCTCTGTTTCTGCTGCACCTGGCGGAGGTCTTTCTGGTGGGGATAAAAACCGGAAAGGAAAACGCCACGGGGCCGGTCAAGGCTGTTATACTGACTCTTATCTTCGGAGTCACCTGGTGGGGCCCCCTGCGCAGGCAAAAGGATGAATTATGAACGGTGCCATGGGAAAGGTTCTGGTGGTGGATCTCACCGCCCGGACCTGGAAGGAAGAAAAAATCGACGATGAAATTTATAGAAACCTCCTGGCCGGGGTGGGACTGGGGGCCTGGTACCTCTACCGGAACATTCCCCCCGGAGCGGACCCCCTGGGCCCGGATAATATCCTGGGGTTCACCGCAGGGCTTCTGACCGGCACCGGGGCGGCGATGACGGGCCGGTGGATGGCGGTCTGTAAGTCTCCCCTCACCGGCGGCTGGGGCGATTCCAACTGCGGGGGGGACCTGGCTCCCGCCATCAAGCAGTGCGGCTACGATGCCATCTTCTTCCGGGGTGCCGCGGACAGGCCGGTCTACCTCTATCTGGGAGGCAGGGAACCGGAAATCAGGGATGCCGCCCCCTACTGGGGCCTCGATGCGGTGGAAGCCGAAGAGGCGCTGATCAGGGATACCCGGGAAAAGAAGAAACCCGCCGTGGCGGTGATCGGCCCCGCCGGCGAAAAGCGTTCTTTGATTGCGGGGATATCAAACGACCTGGGCCGGTACGCCGCCCGGTCCGGAGTGGGGGCGGTGATGGGATCCAAAAATCTCAAGGCCCTGGTCCTCTCCGGGGCCAGACTGGTCAAATCCGCCGATCCCCGGGGCATAAAAGAAGTAAACAAGGAGTACGCCGCCAAGATACGGAAGTCGAACCTTCCGGAGCTGGTAAAGGGGGGCGTCCTTCCGGTGATGGGCAAGGTGATGGGAAGCATGAAAAGCGCCGCCCCCATGGACGGTATCATCACCGCCATGCTCCTGAAACGGTACGGCTCCACCATGAACAACACCCTCTCGATTCACAACGGCGACGCCCCCTTGAAAAACTGGGGCGGTTCGGAGAAGGATTACCACAAGGGGTATTACAAAAGCCTGAATCCCGACCGGTTCCGCAAAAGGGAAACCCATAAGTACCACTGCTACGCCTGCATCATCGGCTGCGGCGGGGTCTGCGACATCGGCGATGTGAAAGAGGGAAAGTATGCCCATACCCACAAACCGGAATACGAGACCGCCATGGTCTTCGGCGGCCTGCTGATGAACCGGGACACCGACTCCCTCTTCTATATCAATGAACTTCTAAACCGGGCGGGACTGGATTCCATCTCCACCGGAGGGGCCGTGGCCTTCGCCATCGAGTGTTATGAGAACAAAATCCTCTCCCCGGAGGACACCGGCGGCCTGGAGCTGACCTGGGGAAACAGCGACGCCATCATCAGGCTGGTGGAGAAAATCGCCGCCCGGGAACCGGGAATCGGTGAACTGCTGGCCGACGGCGTAAAGGCGGCGGCAGCCCGGATCGGCCAGGGATCGGAAAAGTACGCCGTCCACGCCGGCGGCCAGGAACTGCCCATGCACGACCCCAAGATCGACCCCATGCTGGGCACCGTCTACAGCGCCGACCCCACCCCGGGGCGCCACACCACCAGCGGAAGCCTCTATTACTCCACATCGGAACTCTGGAAGCGCGTCTCCTGGCTTCCCGCCCTGGTGAAGCATCCCAAGACCGCTGAGTATGAGCCCACCCCGGAGGAGGCGCTGAAAAACGTGGCCTACACCAGCTACAAGATGCTGGTGGACGGTTCCGGCGGCTGTTACTACGCCATGATGATGGGGGTGCGCCACTTCAAAATTTTCGAATACCTGAACCTGGCCACGGGCTGGAACAGGAGCCCCGATGAGTACATGGAGGTGGGCAAAAGGATCCAGACCCTGAGGCAGCTCTTCAACGCCCGCCACGGGGTGGACATGGATTCCTTCCGGATGCACCCCCGGGCGGTGGGAGAGCCTCCCCTGCCCCGGGGCCACAACCAGGGCATCACCCTGAAGATCGACGAGATGATCAGGCAGTACCGCCTCGGCTGGGGCTGGGATGAAAAAACCGGCTACCCCCTGCCGGAAACGGTGGCCCGCCTGGGCCTTACAGAACTTCTGGAAAAGGAGGCCCCCCTTGGCTAAAACCGTACCGGCGTTTATCGACAATATTTGCATGGCCTGCCGGGTCTGCGTCATCGCCTGCCCCTTCGGATGTCTCGACATGACCCGCACCGGCATCGACCGGTACGGCAAGGCCTATCCGGAGCTGGTCAGCCCCGAAACCTGCACGGGCTGCGGCATCTGCGCCCGGGAGTGCCCGGTGGATGCCATCGAGATGGTCTGACCGCCGTGAGGGTTCAGGTTTTCGCCCCCCCCTTCTGCGACCATTCGGTTCTGGATGAGGGGGGAGAGCTCACCCTCCCCGAAGGGGCCACCCTCGGCATGGCGCTGAAGCGGCTGAAGGTACCGCCCCTGGCGGGGCGGCTGCTGATTACCAAGGTGAATTACGACAGGGCCCCCCGCTCCCGGAAGCTGAAAGACGGAGACGTGGTTTCTCTGCTGTGGCCCATCTCGGGGGGCTGAAATGGATTACCTGGGGTTCCTGGCGGATCTGGTGGTATTCTTTCACGGCCTCTACGTACTCTTCGCCGTGGGCGGCGAAGCGGTCATCCTGATCGGAGCCGCCCTCGGGTGGAGGTGGACCAGGATTCTCTGGTTCCGGGTCCTCCACCTGGGGGCGGTACTGCTGGTGGCGGCCCAGGCCCTCCTGGGGGTGCTTTGTCCCCTGACGATCCTGGAAAACCGCCTCCGCACCGCCGCGGGGCAGACCGCAGAAGAAGAGATCACCTTCCTGGGCCGGATCATCCGTCACCTTATCTTCTACGATTTTCCCGGCTGGGTTTTCACCCTCCTCTACGTCGGCTTCGGGGTGGTGGTTCTGGGGACCCTGTTTCTGGTGCCCCCGGAAAAACCACAAGGCTGGGGCCGTTCTTAATCGCGGCCCACGGTCGTCTTTTTCTTAAACAGCCCCGACAGTGATTTCATCATTCGCCCGTACAGCGGGGTCTGGCTGAAGATCATCACAACGATGACAAGAAAGAGGATCAGTGATACCGGACGGGTCAGGACCGGCAGGAAACTCCCCTTGGACACCATGAGAGCCCGCCGCAGATTGGAATCGGCCATGTCACCCAGGATAACGCCGATCACCAGGGGAGCGATAGGATACTTCATCTCCGTCAGGAAGTAGGCCAGGATCCCCACGGGAAACATGAGGAAGAGATTAAAGGTTCTGGTACCCAGGGCGTAGGAACCGATGATGCAGAGGACGGCGATGACGGGCATGAAGAGGCTGATGGGAATTTTCAGAACCCGGATCACCTGCTTGGCCAGAAGGATACCGCACACCCACATACATATCGATGCCAGCAGCAGGATCGCTGTAATCTGAAGATAGAAACCGGGATGATCGATGTTCAGCATGGGCCCGGGATTGAATCCGTGGAGCATCAGGGCACCCAGCAGCATGGCCGCCGGAGGACTTCCGGGAACCCCCAGGCTGAGCAGGGGGATCATGGCGCCACCGATACAGGCGTTGTTGGCGGTCTCTGTCGCAATCACCGCCTCTTCCATGCCGGTTCCGAATTTGTCGCCGTTTTTACTCATTTTTTTGGCCGTTCCGTAGGAAACCCAGCCGGCAATATCTTCTCCGATTCCAGGGACCGCACCGATACCCACGCCGATCAGGGCGGAGCGGATGATATTCTTGAAGTTTCGGGCGATCTTCCCCCAGGAGGGCAGGATCTTGCCCACCTCGGCCATTTCCCCGTATTTAAAATCGTCCCGCAGGGTCTGCATGATCTGGGGAATACCGAAAGCCCCTATCAGCACCGGCACCAGGTCCAACCCGCTGTCCAGATCGTTAAGGCCGAAGGTGAACCGGGGGTAGGTCTGAAGCTTGTCCCGGCCGATGGTGGCCATCCAGAGACCGATGAACCCGGCGATCCAGCCCTTGATAGCCAGATCCTGACTGGTCAGGGTTCCGGAGATGACGATTCCGAAAAAAGCCAGCAGAAAAAACTCGAAAGAGGTGAACTGCAGAGCCATGTTGGAAATCAGGGGGGAAAAGGATACCACGAAGATCATTCCGATAAAGGTTCCAATGGCCGAAGCGGTGGTGGTGAGTCCCAGGGCCATGCCGGCCTTTCCCTGTTTGGCCAGGGGATACCCGTCCATGGCGGTGGCCGCCGAGGCGGCGGTGCCGGGGATGTTCACCAGGATGGCGGTGTAGGAACCGCCGTAGACCCCTCCCACGTAGATTCCCATCAGGGCCACCATGGCGGTGGCGGGACTCATGCCGTAGGTCAGGGTGGTCAGCAGGGCCACCCCCAGGGTGGCGGTGAGCCCCGGAGTGGCACCGAAGATGATGCCCATCACCACCGAGGCAAAAAGCAACAGCATGGCTCCGGGATTCACGAGCAGCTGGAAAATTTCTATAAAAAAGGTTTGCAAGGTCACAAGAAATACAGGCATAAACGCATCCTTCCTTCTAGTACTTCAACTGGTAATAGAAGAGATTCATGTGGTCCAGAATAATCCCCTCGTTGGGCAGGGGGGTAAGCAGGAGGTACCGGAACACGGGACAGAGAATCAGGGGGGTAATGATGGATAACCACATGACGGTGGTGATTTTCTTTCCGGAAAGTCCGTCCAGTTTCATCAGCCGGCGGGCATACACGTTCATCACCACCAGCATCACCAGGGCTACAGCATCGGTGGAATAGTAGTACAGATGGGTAAGCACATCAGAAACACCGGAGGCGAAAATAAGGGCGAAGACCGCCGTTTCCACTAAAAACAACCGGGTCATGTGCCTGAAAACCCGGGGGCTTTCAGAATAGAAAACCGAACAGACAAAGAAAAGGAAGGTGGCGATGCTGATAAAAAAATCAATATTCGGAATAAAAACATAGATAAACGAGCCAAGGGCAAATGCCACGACCCAGACCCGGATTGTTTTCTCATCAATTCTCTTTTTCGATTTCTCCTCAATACCTTCAAGCAGGGCCTTGAGGCCACCGCCCCGGAGGGCCACGAATCCCAGGATAAAGCCGAGAAGAATCAGGGCGGCCCCGATGATCAGGGGAAACAGGGCGGGTGCCACGTACCAGTGGGCTTGAACCCCGCCATAGCTGGCAGTCATGGGCATCTGCATGGCCATGATCATGACAAACAAACCGAAGGCAATCACCAGGACACTGGTGATCAAATCGGCTTTCCGTAAGCTTTTAAGCTCCATAAAACACCTCTGGGTAGTAAAGCTCTATGACAAGAGATGGAACCCCCCGAGAGGGGTTCCATCATCAAAGGATAACAGGGAAATTACGGTTTGGGAATGTTCAGATCCGCAGGATTCACATCGGCGGCGCCGAGTTCCCACAGGGTCCAGGCAAAGTTGGATTCCAGGGCGGCGAAGACCTTGTTCGCCTCGGGGCCCCTCTTTCCGGAAAGAACGTAGTATTTTTCTTCGCCGAAAGACTTAACCGCGTCGGAGGCCATGGCGGTATCGAAGGCTTTGTAGAGAACTTCCTTCACTTCCTGGGGAGCTCCCATGGGAACGGCGAATCCGATGGACTGGTTCAGGGGAAGGTACTCCGCCAGAGAGGGGTAGGCGTCGAAGGCGGAGGGAATCACTGTGCCCGCCAGGTTGAAGGATTCGGGAGTCAGCATTCCCAGGGGCCGCAGCTTTCCGCCCCGGATGAGTTCAGCCTGTTCTGCCACGGAGGTGATGATCACAGCAATCTCTCCCGTCATGGCGGCGTTCTGGGCGGGGGCGGAACCGTCGTAAGGGATAAACTGAAAACTCGTACCAGAGCCTTTCTCCAGGGCCAGGAGGTTCAGATGGTGAATCGAACCGGATCCGGCGGCTCCGGCCAGGATGGTCCCGGGTGCGGCCTTGGCGGCTTCAATAAGATCTTCCA
>Ga0334882_1000668_pt1 | contig 50237 bp, 39 predicted proteins | sample GraSluR1_MG_5_FD_207226 | JGI IMG/M metagenome (GOLD analysis project Ga0334882, IMG submission 207226) | Sludge microbial communities from methane-producing bioreactor in Wageningen University, Netherlands - Granular Sludge_15_04-R1 | ecosystem: Engineered > Bioreactor > Anaerobic >... | reverse complement strand
ACGCCGCAGTTGTCGGCCTCATCGGTGACATCGCCGGTGGCGGTCACGCTGGCATCATAAGCGCAGCTGGCGTCACGGTAGATGGTGATGTCTGCCGGGGCGGTGAAGGTGGGCGGGGTATTGTCCATTACGGTAATGACCTGTACCTGATCGGCGGCGGCATTGCCGCAGTCGTCCACCAGGCTCCAGGTACGGGTGATGATCACATTGCAGGGATCGGTATTGTCAACCACATCTACGAAGGTGGCTTCCCCCACGCCGCAGTTGTCGGCCTCATCGGTAACATCGCCGGTAAAGGTCACGCTGGCATCATAAGCGCAGCTGGCGTCACGGTAAATGGTGATGTCTGCCGGGGCGGTGAAGGTGGGCGGGGTATTATCCAGTACGGTGATGATCTGCACCTGATCGGCGGCGGCATTGCCGCAGTCGTCCACCAGGCTCCAGGTACGGGTGATGATCACATTGCAGGGATCGGTATTGTCAACCACATCTACGAAAGTAGCTTCCCCCACGCCGCAGTTGTCGGCCTCATCGGTAACATCGCCGGTGGCAGTCACACTGGCATCATAAGCGCAGCTGGCGTCACGGTAAATGGTGATGTCGGCCGGGGCGGTGAAGGTGGGCGGGGTATTATCCAGTACGGTGATGATCTGCACCTGATCGGTGGCGGCATTGCCGCAGTCGTCCACCAGGCTCCAGGTACGGGTGATGATCACATTGCAGGGATCGGTATTGTCAACCACATCTACGAAAGTAGCTTCCCCCACGCCGCAGTTGTCGGCCTCGTCGGTGACATCGCCGGTGGCGGTCACACTGGCATCATAAGCGCAGCTGGCGTCACGGTAGATGGTGATGTCTACCGGGGCGGTGAAGGTGGGCGGGGTATTGTCCAGTACGGTGATGATCTGCACCTGATCGGCGGCGGCATTGCCGCAGTCGTCCACCAGGCTCCAGGTACGGGTGATGATCACATTGCAGGGATCGGTATTGTCAACCACATCTACGAAGGTGGCTTCCCCCACGCCGCAGTTGTCGGCCTCGTCGGTGACATCGCCGGTGGCGGTCACGCTGGCATCATAAGCGCAGCTGGCGTCACGGTAGATGGTGATGTCGGCCGGGGCTGTGAAGGTGGGTGGGACAATGTCCACAGTGATAATGGCTGTGCCACTTACACCTTGGGAAGCACATCCATTGGCATCCACTACGCTGATCAGTGTATAGGTGGTTGTGCTTGCTGGGCTGACAGCGATAGGGTCTCCACTCTGATATGCATTTACGGTGAAGTCCGCACTGCCATCATTGATTACTACGGTATAGGGTGCGAGGCCGCCGGTGATGTTTACGGTGAGATCGGCTGAATTACCGAGGCAAATACAATTGTCGCCTGTAAGCACAGATGCAGATGGGTTCTCATTGATCACAACCGTAGCGTTTCCGCTCATATTCATTTCACAGCCGTTGCTGTGGGTAGCCAGAACTGTATATACCCCTGCCTGGGTTTGCAAACCGAAGTCGAGGCTTGCACCTGTTCCTGGGAGCACGATGGCAGTGGCAGTTCCATCCAGGATCAGGGTGTAATCTATACCTGCTTCCGAACCATCCAATCCGACGGGCACACCTATTCCTCCAGCGCAGTATGCACCGCCTCCGGTCATATTGAATACCAGCGGTACAGGAAGAACGGTGAGGGTCAGGGAGGCACTTCCGGCGCAGCCAATGGCGTCGGTGACGGTAACGCTGTAAATATGGTCACCTGCTGCAGCAGGGTTGGCTGTGGGGTTCTGAATAAATGGATTATCCAGGCCTGCCACTGGACTCCAGATGTAGGTATACGGTGCAGATCCGCCACTGGCGATTACATCCAGAGTGATGGGGGTACCCAGGCAGGTGGTGTCATCGCTAACTGCAGCAACAGGATCGTTAACCGTGATGAGGATATCATCTGTATCCTGACATCCATTAAAATCGGTAACAGTGACAGTATATAATGTAGAAGCCAGGGGGGAGGCAATGGGATTCCGGATATTGGCATTGCTCAGGCTGGCTGCATTATCCCACTGGTATGAATACGGGGGTGTTCCACTGCCGGCTGTGGCGTTAAGCTGGGCAACATTACCCAGGCAGATGGTTTGGTCGGCACCGGCATTGGCAACGGGTACAGGGTTAACTGTGACAAATAGGGTAAAGAAATTGGTGCATCCATCCGCACTGGTGTAGGTATACCTGATTTCGTGCCTGTTCAGGAAAGCCGGGAAGGTGATGGCTACCGCGGGGTCGAATATGGCTGTGCCATTTCCAAGATCGGTAATACCGTGACCCGTGAAGCTACCAAAGGGAGCCTGGTTGCCAATCAGTGTTGCCGGGGCATCATTGGCGCAGTATGTTAGGGCCAGGCCACTATAGCTAACATTGGGAAGGGGGTACACTGTGACGGTTTGACTAACTGCATTGGCACAGCCATTACCATCGACATAAGAATAGGTAACAGTATGGGTTCCCATAAAGGCCATTACCGGGTTAAAGGTAGCGGTGCCATTGCCCAGGTCAGTGATGCCAGGTCCGCTGAATATGCCATTGGGGGCTTCACTGCCATATATGGTTGTTACCGGATCGGTCACACAGTAGGCCGGGTTGAGGTTTGTGATGCTGATCACCGGAAGAGGGTTCACGGTCACAGTTTGTGTTGCAGCATTGGTGCAAGCGTTTCCGTCTGTATATGTGTAGGTGATCTGGTGATTCCCTTCGCCTGCCGTAGCCGGGTCAAAAAGGTCTCCCGCAAGGATTCCCGGACCGCTGAAGCTTCCTCCTGCAGGGCTTCCGAAGAGGGCCGCAGCGCTACTGCTAATGCAGTATGCAGGATTCAGGCCACTGAAAGAAACGACGGGAAGCGGGTGTACGGTAATGCTTTGCGTGGTGGTGTTAATGCATCCGTTCAGGTCGGTGTAGGAATAGCTCAGTGTATGGGTTCCGGCTCCGGCAATAGAGGGTACGAAAGTCCCTCCTGAAACTCCGGTGCCAGCATAAACGCCACCTGCCGGACTACCCGTAGTAAGGGCAAAGGGGGCATCATCTACGCAAACATCAGCTATAGGCCCGAAAGATACGCCGGGCAAGGGGTGCACAATGACGGTGACCGTATCACGGGCAGTTCCGCAAGCTCCTCCAACCTGCACTACGTATTGTGTAGTACTGAGGGGTGCAACGAATGGGCTGGCTGCAGTTGAGCTGAATCCCGCCGGGATGCTGCTCCAACTGTAATTTGTTCCTCCTGTAGCAGTCAAACGCAGAATGTCTCCGGCACAGATTTCCGGGCTAAGCGGATAAATGTTGGCGATGGCCTGCGCACTTGTTTGCACACTTACCGAGTTGAAAGCCTGACATCCCGCAGCATCCGTGACTGTGAGATTGTATGTGGTATTGGTGGATGGGAAGGCAAAGGGCTCGGCAATGGCGGCATTGGAAAGGGTAGCAGCATTGTCCCATTGGTAGGAGTATGGTGCAGTGCCCCCCGTGACAGTACTGTATAGCTGTGTCAGGTTGCTTGTGCATACAGTTGTATTGTAGAAGGCATCCACGCTGAGCATTGTGTTCACAAATACTGTCAGCGTGGCCGTGGCGGTAGCTCCGTTTGCGTCGGTGACCATCACAGTATAGGTGGTGGTAGTGATTGGACTGGCATCCGGATTGGCTATCTGCGGGTTGCTCAGGTTCGCAGCAGGGCTCCATTGCCAGGTGTATGGCTTCACACCGCCCCGGGCAATGGCTTCAATGGTAGTGGTCTCGCCGAAACAAATCTGCACATCATCTGCCTGCAGGGAGAGTACAGTATCAAATTCCACCTCTACTTTGTCAAGGAAGAGATCAGATCCGTTTCCAGAGGTACCGGTAAAGCGAAGTTGAACGGTTTTGCCTGTAAAGCTAACCGGAATTTGGATGGTTTCATCCTGATAGGTTCCCGGGGCAACATTTGTTGCTCCGTCATTGGAATTGAGGGCTGCCCCGTTTTTGCTCCAAAGGCTTGTCCATATCCCTGATCCTGATTCGGAGATTTCAACGGCGAAGGCATCATTGAAGCTTGCGAGGGGGGTATGCGACCAACTGAAGTTCAGCTTGGCGTCCTGGCTCAGGTTGAGCGCTGGTGTGGTCATCAGGGCTGAGCCGGAGGGCCAGTTCCAGAAATTGCAGTAGGCGGCTGTGGATCCATAAGGGGCCCAGCTGCGGCTGCCTCCGCTCAGGTTCCAGCCGGAGGGCGGCCAGGTATTGAATTCCTCCATCCAGGGGAATGTGTGTATTACCGGATCAATCCCTGTGGTGAAACTGAAGACAGGGCAGGCAGTAGCATTGCCGTTTACATTATAAGGAACAATTTGCCAGTAGTATGTTGTGCTGTAATTGAGGCCTCCCGTTGCATAGTTGGTAGCCAGACCGAGGTCGGTCCCGTTTTCCAGATTGGAAGGAGGATTATTGGTACCAAAATATAGGAGGTAAGCATCTGCAGATGGGCTTGGATTCCAGCTGAGCCCGGTGGAAACGGCGACATCCGTGGCGCCGTCAACGGGAGCAGTCGCCGCAGCACATTCCGGTACGCCGAAAACCAGTATATCATCCAGCAGTAGTCCGAAATCAAATATGGCCCCTGATCCGCTCTGGCCGACGAAAGCAATGTGAACGCTTTGTCCTGCATAAGCCCCGAGCGGGAGGGTGATTTCGGTATAGCTTATGTTGGTGGCCCCATCTACCGTGTAGAGCGTATCAGTAAAGCTGACTGCTGAAGTGCCTATCAGGACGTCAAAATCCTGAGGATGTGAATTGGATTCCACCCTGTACCAGAAATGCAGGACATCAGCCGGATTAATATTGATGGCCGGGCTGATGAGGTATGAACCCGCACCATTGCAATAGGCCGCAAAACTTCCACTGTGTACCGCATAACCGGCGGCTGCAGCTTGCTTGCTCCAATGCCCATTACCACTTTCCACCCAGGAAGTTGGCGGAAAAATGAGGCCTTCAAAACCTTCATCAAGCTGTACCTGGCCGAATGCCAGATGGGCGGTCAGGAAAAGCATCGTGAAGTAACTCAGGAATGTTCTTAGAACCCTGGACGGTAGTAATGTTTTCATAAGCGTGATTTTAAAGTATAGATTATCAATTACGGCAAACTCGTTGGGAGGGATGACCTTCATCTCTCCGGTAAATATTTCCTTTCGATTGAAAGGCCTTGCTTTTCAGTGTGTTTAGGGGCTCAGACACCCCAAAAATCCAATAAACAAAGGTAATCCATTCCCTGTAGGATTTCAAACGCATTAAGCAAAAGTTAACAAAGTATTCAACATCGAAAAAAGCTCAAGTGATTAATTATCTAAAGATTACCAAATTGTATGTTAATAATTTGTGCTTTTCGGTAAGGATGCCAAGCTGACTTAAACCTGCTGGCATAACACTCCTTTATTCCCATATTAGGCAAAAAGTGCCCATCCTCATCCCGGTTTTTTTTCCTTAAGCCTTCCTCCGGGCACCCGGGGCAAATTCATACCTTTGCAAATCAGAAGAAAAAATCACTAAGCCAAATACCCTGACAGGAAAATGTTTGAAAATCTGAGTGATCGCTTTGAGAGGGCTTTTAAGTTATTGAAAGGCCAGGGGAAGATTACCGAGGTGAATGTGGCCGATACCCTGAAAGACATCCGCCGAGCCTTGCTGGATGCTGATGTGAGTTACAAGATTGCCCGTGACTTTACCGAGACGGTCAAAGAAAAGGCCCTCGGCCAGAATGTACTGACGGCCGTTTCCCCCGGTCAGTTGATGACCAAGATCGTACACGATGAACTTACCGCCCTGATGGGAGGAAGCGAATCGGAGGTGCAAATCGATGGCAATCCCGCAGTCATCCTCATTGCCGGATTGCAAGGATCAGGAAAAACAACCTTTTCGGCCAAGCTGGCCAATCATCTGCAGAAAAAGAGAAACAAAAAAGCGCTCCTGGTTGCCTGCGATATTTATCGCCCTGCAGCCATCAACCAGATCAAAGTGCTGGGAGAACAGATTCAGGTTAAGGTATATTCGGAGGATGAAAACAAAGATCCGGTCCGGATTGCCCAAAATGCGCTGGCCTTTGCCAGAGAGTATGATTATCAGCTTGTCATTATTGATACCGCAGGCCGGCTTGCCATCGATGAAGAGATGATGAAGGAAATTGCCGCCATAAAGAAAGCGGTGCGGCCCGGCGAAACCCTTTTTGTGGTGGATGCAATGACAGGACAGGATGCGGTAAATACAGCCAGCGCTTTCAACGAAAGGCTGGATTATGAAGGGGTGGTTCTGACAAAACTGGATGGCGATACCCGGGGGGGGGCTGCCCTGACAATCCGGTCGGTGGTGGATAAACCCATCAAATTCGTCGGGCTGGGAGAAAAAATGGATGCCATCGATGTCTTCTATCCCAAACGTATGGCCGATCGTATCCTGGGAATGGGAGATATTGTCTCCCTGGTCGAAAAAGCCCAGGAGCAAATCTCCCAGGAAGAAGCACGCCAGTTGCAGAAACGCATCGCCAAGAATCAATTCGATTTTGAGGATTTTCTTTCCCAGATCAAGCAGATCAAGAAGATGGGGAATGTCAAAGATCTGATGTCGATGATCCCGGGAATGGGCAAGGCCATTCGCGACCTGGATATCGACGACGATGCTTTCAAGGGCATTGAAGCGATGATTTATTCGATGACCCCACAGGAAAGGCAGAATCCTACCCTGCTGAACGGGAGCCGGAAAAAACGCATTGCCACCGGAAGCGGAACCACGATTCAAGAACTCAACCGCTTGCTCAAGCAATTTGAAGAAACACGCAAGATGATGCGGATGATGACCGCAGGCGGGCGGCCCAATATGGCATCTGCAATGAAATCAATGCGCAGGCCCAGAAAACGCTGATGATGATGAATACACTTATTGACGGGAAGGCCATCGCAGCCGGTATAAAAGCGAAAATCGCCTCAGAAGTGAAAGCAATGCTGGATGCCGGAGAAGCGCCTCCCCACCTGGCGGCAGTGCTGGTAGGAGAAGATCCCGCATCCCAATCCTATATCCGCAGCAAGGAAAAAGCCTGCAGGGAGGTCGGTTTCCTGTCCTCAGTCTATACCCTGCCCGCTGACACTTCTGAAAAAGAATTGCTCGAGGTAATCCATTTTCTGAACAATGACGGAGGTGTGGATGGCTTTATCGTTCAGCTGCCTCTGCCCGAAGGACTGGAAGTGCAAAAGGTGATCGAGGCCATCGACTACAAAAAGGATGTCGATGGTTTCCATCCGGTGAATGTGGGCAGAATGGTGCAGGGTCAGCAAGCCTATCTTCCCGCCACACCCTTTGGCATTCAGCTGATGCTGGATAAAGCAGGGATAGAAACATCAGGGAAGCATTGCGTGGTGCTGGGCCGTAGCAATATCGTCGGAACACCGGCGTCCATCCTGCTTAGCCGCAAAGGACCACAGGGGGATGCCACGGTTACAATCTGTCATAGCCGCACTGAAAACCTGCCTGAAATCACCCGCCAGGCCGATATCCTCATCGCAGCCATCGGTAAACCCCATTTCGTGACGGCAGATATGGTCAAAGAAGGAGCAGTCGTCATCGATGTGGGCATCCACAGGATGCCCTCCGATAAGACAGCTTCCGGCTTCCGGCTCACCGGGGATGTGGACTTTGAAGAAGTCAGCCGAAAAGCATCCAGGATAAGCCCTGTACCAGGTGGGGTAGGGGTGATGACTGTGGTTGGCCTCCTCCAGAATACGCTAATGGCTGCCAAAGGTGCGATCTACGCTCACCACTGAAGCAATGTATTATGAGGCCTGCCCTTTCCTTTATCCTCCTGCTGCTCCTGATCACCGGTACGCTGTGTGCCCAGTATGGAATTTTGCCCGATACGCTTAGGGTGAAGCAGGGAGTAAAGCTTCCCTGTGCTTTGAAGGAAACCTCAGGTCTGGCCTTATACGACGGGTTGATCTGGTCTTTTAATGACAGCGGAGGGAAATCTGTGGTATATGGGATGGATCCGCAAAGCGGAAAGATATTGCGAAAGATTCGGGTAAGAAGACCCAATCACGACTGGGAAAGCATAACTGCATCACCGGAGGGATTGTGGATAGGGGATATTGGAAATAACCGTGGACAACGCAAGGATTTACAGCTCTTTTTTCTGGCTGGAGATCAATTGAAAAAGAGTGGCAAAGTGAGCCCGAAGTCCACAATCTCTGTGCATCATCCCGAGGATGATTTCCCGCAAATCAAAGGCAAAGGCCACAACCGCGACAGCGAAGCCATCATTTTTGTTCGCGGAAATATCTATCTCTTTACCAAAAACCGTCTCAATACGGATGCGTATATTGCCCCCATCTCTCCCGACCTTCCAGCACAAGCAATAATCCCTCTGGATACACTGAGGGCGGAAATGATGGTAACCGCTGCGGATTATAATGAAACAACAGACCTTCTTGCCCTAAGCGGATACTATGCCTATAGAAATTACCTGGCCTTCATACCCTTGTTTACAACTCAGCCAAATCAGTTTGGACGCGTAATCCGATATCATCTAAGGGGGCTTGATGGTGCTCAGATTGAGGCGCTTGCACTGACAGAAGAGAATGAGATTACCCTGTCCACCGAAAAAACGGGTCTCTTCCCGCAGCAAACTTTCCGACTGAATGCCGGCCGCCTTGCCCTGCCCACAGGAGTGCGGCCTGATGTTTGCCTGGAAAGTGCGGTGGAAATACTAAGCGCTTACGTTGATCCTGCGAACCACTCCCTGCATTACAGGCTGAACAAAGCGGGCAAAGAGATCAAAGCGGAAGTGATCGGTTTTCGGGGCAAAAGGTATTACCGGGGGAAGATAGGGCAGACAAAAGAAGGGGTCCTCCGTTCGGCTGAATTTTCACAGCTTCCGCTTGATCAGCCCTTATTCCTGAGAATTGAGGGTGATGGCGTTTACTTCAGTCATCGGATTGCGCTACCTTAAACAAGAAACCATTGACTACTAAGCTGCATTCATTTCTTCTGAAGCTATTGTTCGCCGGAATAATGGCCTTTCTTTTCACTGTGCCGCTCAGGGGGCAGCAAAACCTGCATACCCAAAACAGCAGAGCGGAAAAGGCCTATAGAAAAGCATTGTCGCTGTTTCAGCAAAGACAATACACCCAGGCCGAATATAGCCTTCAGGATGCAGTCAGACTCGATCCTGCTTTTCTGGAAGCCTGGTTAATGCTGGGTGATGTGTATGCCGAGAAGAAAGATCCGGACCTGGCGATCGAAGCCTATCGTTCGGCTATTCAAATCAATCCGGAGGTTTTTCCCCCGGCTCTGGTAGTCCTGGCCAGAATGCTCAGATCCAGGGGAGAATATGAGGAGGCCCTGAGCTATTATCGCCATTATCTGCGTCTGGCAGGTGAAGGCAAATTGAAAGAAGAGGCGCAAATGGGCGAAGCTTCCTGCCTGTTTGCCCTGAATGCCTTGCAGAATCCGGTTCCTTTTGATCCGATGAACCTGGGCGCGGGAGTGAATTCTGAGTTCGATGAGTTTGTCAATGCCATATCGTCTGACGGGGAACATTTATATTTTACGGTGAAGCTGCCTGCTGCTGAGCACTCCCCCTACGCCGGAAAGTTGGTGGAAGATTTCTATTATTCAGAATGGGGGGATGACCAATGGCAGTTTCGCCGTCCCCTTGGAGAACCGGTGAATACCCCGGGCAATGAAGGTGCCCTGATGATTTCTGCAGATGGACGCTACCTCTTCTTCGCCGGATGCGAGCGCCCGGACGGATTCGGGAGCTGCGATATTTATTATGCCATCAGGGAAGGAAAAAATTGGAGTGAACCCCGCAATCTTGGCCGGCCGGTGAATTCAGGCCGATGGGATTCTCATCCCTCTTTTGCTTCAGATGGAAGGACCCTCTATTTCTCCAGCAACAGGGGTGGAGGAAAAGGAGGTGCCGACCTGTGGATGTCCAGGGTGAATGAGGACGGGAGTTGGTCTTCTCCCCAAAACCTGGGCGATCAGATCAACAGCGCCGGCAATGAGATGTCTCCCCATATCCACCCGGATGGCAGAACCTTGTACTTTGCCTCGGATGGACACCCCGGAATGGGTGGCCTGGATATTTTCGTCACCCGAATGAAGGATGATGGAAGCTGGGATACACCCCGCAACCTGGGTTATCCTATCAATACCCTGGCCGATGAGCTGGCCCTGATCGTAGATGCTTCCGGTGCTTTGGCCTACTTCTCCAGCGACAAGCTGGGGGGCTCCGGTAAGTATGATGTCTATCAGTTTCCCCTCTACGCCGAAGCCCGGCCGCTGCCGGTTACCTATATGAAGGGGCAGGTGCTGGATGCCCAGACCGGACAATTCCTGCAGGCCCGTTTTGAGCTCATCGATCTGGAAAGTGGCCGGACCGTGGTGGAATCCTGGTCAGATAAACAAAAAGGAGATTTCCTGGTGTGCATTCCCTCCAATGCTTCTTATGCCCTGAATGTTTCAGCGGATGGCTACTTATTCCATTCCGAACACTTTTTCCTTCCCCCGGATTACACCCAGTTGCATCCCTACAAAAAAGACATTCCGCTGCAAAAAATCAGCGTGGGGAAATCTGTGGTGATGCAAAATGTCTTCTTTGATACCGACCAGCATCAGCTCAAGCCGGAGTCTAAAGTAGAGCTGAATAATCTGGTCCGGCTCCTGGAGGAGAATCCGGGAATGCAGATTGAGATCGCCGGGCATACAGATAATGTCGGCAGCGAGGCCTATAACCTCCAACTGTCTGAGCAGCGTGCCAGTACTGTTTTCGATTTCCTCGTGGCCAATGGCATTGCCAAAGAGAGACTCACCTTCAAAGGTTATGGTTTTTCTGCTCCCATCGCCGATAATAATACAGAAGAAGGCCGTGCCCAAAACCGGCGCACCGCCTTTACCGTGACTGCTTTGTAGTGGATGCAGCTGTAATGAGCTGGCTTTGTTTCCTGACTGACATTGTCTTGTGATTGTATCAGGGTTTTGGATCGTCCAAATCAATCAGGATGTGATGGCTGCGATAGGCGGAAAAAATTCCCAGACCATCCTCCATATTGGAATAGATCAGGGTGGGTTCTGAAAAAGGATCATCACCGTAGTAGTTGTCCAGAGTACTATGGTAGCGATAGTAGGCTTCATCAGTGGTCATCAAAAACAGTTCAATCTGCAGGTTTTCTCCTCCCCAGATGTTTGCTTCAATCCTGAAACTCATTGTTGTCCCGTCTTTTTCCGTATCGGAGATATACTCAGATCCCCGGCTTAAATAAAGTCGGTTGGAATAGGTTTCCTTCCCCCCCTGGTCAAACTGGTAATGGGCATATCCTCCCACACGATAGAAGTGACCTTCACCCGGAAGGTCGGTAAAGCGGAACTGGATGATGTACCGGCTCTCGAAATCCTGATGTATGGTTTCAATATCCGTAATCTCCAGGCTGGTATTCATTTCAGCGGGGATACGGCATTTCCCTCTGATGGTTCTGCCATCTGTCAGTGTGGCCGTCAGCTCGTATTCTTCGTCCGCTTGCAGCTCCCATCCCAGCACCTCCAGGTAAAAAGTATAATGCTCCTCCGACCAGGGGATCTGGCTTTGGTCTTTGGGTCCTTTGAGGATGACTGTGGCATCGGGAAAAGATGGGTTCTGTATTGCTGTGCTTTGCGGACCGAAAACGGGCATCGTTTCGCCCAGCATTACGGTGATGCTGTTTGTTTCCGGACTGATAAAAGAAGTCATCACCAATTTAGGTTCATAATCCGGAAGGTCAACCTCCGTGACGAGGTCTTCGCAAGAGGAGGATAAAAAGAGGCCGGAAAATATCAGACTTACATAAAGAATATGTCTTTTCATTTCTTTGTCGCTTTAAAAATCGATGCTATAAGAGATGGAAGGGATCATAGGGAAAAGGGATACCTGTTTCAGCACCCTTTCATTGTTTCTCTCCCAATCGTTGTCGATATAATAGAAGAAGGGATTTTTGCGGTTGTAAACATTGTATACACTGATTTCCACCGTGCGCTTGTATTTGCCTTTGTCTTTGTGGAACTGCACACCCAGATCCATTCTGTGATAGGGTGCCATCCGGAAGCTGTTCTTTTCACCATAGTCGCTGACATAGTGGAAGGAGTAGTAATCCCAGAACCAGTCGTTTCCAGAAGCATATTGGCTGGGGGGTTGGTGAGTAAAGGCATAGTATTCAGCAAGGGGAAGGGTGATGGCATTGCCGGTGCCATACACCCAGGTGCCGCTGATGGTAATTCTGTCTGTGGGCTTATAAATCCCCACTACCGAAATGTCGTGACGCCGGTCGTAGCGAGCAAAGTACTTCTGGCCAAAGTTTAGCTCATCAAACTGCATCCAGGTCCAGGAAAGGGTGTAGCCAATCCAGCCGCTGAACTGCCCCTGTTTTTTCTGCAGCAACAATTCAATGCCATAAGACCAGCTTTTTCCTGCGGTAACATTCTCCTCCCAGCTAAAGTCATCGGCATCGCTTGGATCATCGATCAACAGGAAACTGGCTCCTTCTTTATACCCCAGTATGTCTTCCGATAACTTATAATAACCCTCCAGAGAAATGCCCAATCCCTGGCTGAGCAGGTCTTTCGCCAGACCAGCAGCCACCTGAGTGGATTTCTGAGGGCCGGTGGTTTCAGTAGAAGGCACCCAAAGGTCGGTGGGCAGACCGATGCCGGTATTGCTCAGCAGGTGCACATACTGGTTCATCATCGCATAGCTGGCTTTAGCCGACAAATCTTCCCTGATCTTATACGCTACAGACAGTCGGGGTTCGGGCCGCAGGCTGGTTTTAGTTTTATGACTGAAATGGCTCAGCCTCATCCCGGCATTCAAAAGCAAATGCTGTCCGATCCGGGCCTCGTCCTCGATATACAAACCGGATTCCACTGTATAGATATCGTTGATCTTCTCGGTATATTCATTGGCGTAACTGTCGTTCAGGACAAAAGCACTGGGGCTGAAACGGTGCAGGGTGGTCTGGAATCCTGCCCTGATGCGGTGATCGGGACTCACAAAGAAATCCAGGTCGTGCTTCAGGCTGATGTCCCTGATCCCGGATCGGTAGCGCATTTCCCAGAAGCTGTCCTTGTATTTGTCTTCTTCATAGATATTCATATCATAATTGCTGTAGATCAGGGATGTGTTCCCGAAGATACGGCTGGAAAAGAGGTGGTTCCAGCGGAGGGTGGCCGTGGCATTCTCCCAGTAGAGGCCTCCTTCCGTTTCGCTGTAGCCATAGCGGTCCCAGAAACTGAACTTATCCCGTCCAAAGTAGGCGCTCAGGTATAGCTTGTCTCTGGTGCCGAAGTCCCAGTTTAGTTTGGTGGTGAAGTCATAGAAGTAATAGCCCACTTTTGTGTCTTTGGGTTGAAAGGGGCGGGTGAGGGCATCGATATAAGTACGTCTGCCGGAAATCAGGAAGCTGGCCGTATCTTTTTTGATGGGGCCTTCCAGCACCAGGCGGGAAGAGATCAGCCCGATGCCGGCAGCTCCGCGCAGGGTTTCCTTGTTGCCATCTTTCATATTCATATCCACCACTGAGGATAAACGGCCGCCATAACGGGCAGGAAACCCGCCTTTGATCAGTTCGATGCTCTTGATGGCATCGCCATTGAAAAGAGAAAAGAAGCCGAAGAGATGATTGGCATTGTAAACTGTGGCATCATCCAGGATAATCAGATTCTGGTCGGGCCCCCCGCCCCGCACATAAAGACCACTGGTTCCTTCCGTGCCCGACTGTACCCCGGGCATCAGCTGCAGGGCTTTAAACACATCTTTCTCACCCAATAAGGCCGGAATGTCTTTCACCTGACTCACCGGCAATTCGATGGTACTCATCTGCACCATCTCGCTGATCTTCTCCACCCTGTCAGCCCTTACTTCCACGCCCTCCAGCTCCACACTGGGTTTCAGGGATACATTATGGATCAGCTCCTTGTCGAGCTCGATCCTTGCCTCCTGTGCGGCATAGCCCACAAAGGAATAGATAATGCGATGCTCCCCGGCAGGCAGGGTGAGAGAATAGAATCCATAGCGATTGGTCGTGGTCCCTTTTTTCAGAGCGGGGACGTAAACATTGACCCCGATCAGGAGTTCCTTACTGCCTGCCTCAGAGACATACCCGCTCAATACGTGACTTTGCGCCTGAGCTTGTATCGTTATGATAAACAAAAGCGGGATTAGGAGTCGAATAAACCTTTTCATACAGATTATTTAGAAAAAGACGGCCAGGAACGTTTTAGCATTGACGGCATTGCGCGGCAGGCGAAAATCGTATCTTTGACCCCATCCCAAAATTATAACAGCTATGCGTAGCATTTACAAACCCATCCTCCTTTTTGTTGCCATCCTTTCTGCTCAACATATCAGTGCCCAGGATTGCAGCCAGTACTTCCCTTACCAGCAGGGAACACGCATCGAAATGACCCAGTTCGATGCCAAAGACAAGGAACAAGGCAAGACTACCCAGGAAGTCATCCGTTTTGAAGAAAGTTCCGGGGGCTTTTCTGCCACGGTAAAAATGCAGATGGAAGACAAGAAGGGCAAGGAGCAGTTTGAGACAGAACTCACGCTGCATTGCGATCAGGGTGTTTTTAAGGTAGATATGGACCAATATATTACCCCTGAAATGCGGGAATCTTTCCAGAATATGGAATTTGAAATAGAAAGCCGCGACCTGGAAATTCCGCTTGATCTTAAAGTAGGACAGAAGCTGAATGATGGAATGATCACCCTGAAGGCCTCCTCGGGAGGAATGGGAATGATGAACTTTACGGTCAACATTCTCAACCGCAAAGTAGAGGCCAAAGAAAAAGTGGTGAGCCCGGCCGGGGAATTTGATTGTTTTAAGATCAGTTATGAACTGGAAACACAAATGATGGTCAAAATCAGAACCCTGGCAGCAGAATGGATATCAGAAGGTACAGGGGTGGTCAAATCGGCGGAATACAGTAAAAGCGGTAAGTTGAAGAGCTATACTTTGCTTACCGCCATTGAACAACCTTAACTCTTTTTTACGGCGTGAGTATTGTCACCCAATATCCTTTCTGGTACATCCTTGCCTGCCTGGCTGCAGGCCTGCTCTATGCTATGCTGCTCTATTACCGTGAACGCAGCAATGCCTTTCCCCCTGCCTTCCGCTGGGGAATGGGGATATCCCGCTTCCTGGTCACTTCTGCCATCGCTTTCCTCCTGCTCAGCCCCCTGGTGAAGCACCTGCGCCTGCACCGGGAAAAGCCCATTATTATTATGGCGATGGATAACTCTGCTTCCGTGGGAATGGGGGAAGACAGCGCACAGCAGCGCTCATTCATACGGACTGAATGGGCACTGTTGCACGATGAACTCAGTAAGGATTTTGAGTTGCGAACCTTTTTGTTTGGTGATGGAGTAAAGGAAGCCAGCACACCATCCTTTTCAGAGAAGTACACCGATGCTTCTCTGCTGATGCAGGAACTGGAAGCCCGTTTTGTAAACCGCAATGTGGGTGCCCTGCTGCTGGCTACCGACGGCTTGTTCAACCGGGGTAGCAATCCGGCCTACGACAAGGAGGAATATGCCTATCCTGTCTTCTCCATCGCCCTGGGCGATACAATGCAGCAGCGCGACATCCGCATTTCCCGCCTTTATTACAACCGCATCAGCTACCTGGGCAATGACTTTCCGGTGGAGGTGGTGGTGCAGGCTCACGGCTACCAGGATCAGCCCCTGAGGCTGGAGATCCGCAATCGGGGTCGTGTGTTGCAAAGCCATACGATTACCCCTGCTTCGGAGGCCTTCAGTACTATCCTCGACCTTCGCCTCACCGCTGCTGAGCCTGGCGTGCAGAGATATGAGTTTCACCTCTTGCCCAAAGAAGGTGAAGTGAGCGAAACCAACAATCTGCAGGAAGCTTTTGTGGAAGTGCTGGATGCCCGTCAGAAAGTGCTCATCCTGGCACACGCAGCCCATCCGGATATTTCCGCTCTGCGGCAGGCCATCGAATCGAATGAGGGTTTTGAAGTGCAGCTTGAAATGGCTGCGGAATCGAATGCCAATCCCGAAGATTACAACCTGATTATCCTGCACCAATTGCCCTCACAGGCTTATCCCATCCGGAGTCTGTTGGAGCGGATTCGGATACAGGATGTTCCGGTATGGCTGGTGCTGGGTCCACAGACGAACCTGATGGTGCTCTCACTTTTGGAAACCGGCCTGGTGATGCGCGACGTCAAACCGGGCTTCAATGATGCCAGGGCTTTTGCTGATGTCAATTTCAGTCTTTTCACCTTGCCACCGGGCTGGGCGGAGAGGGCAGGGGATTACCCGCCCCTGAGCGTTCCCTTCGCCGATTACGAAGCCCGGGGAAACCTGCAAACCCTCTTTTATCAGGATATTGGGAAAGTGAAAACACCCTATCCTCTCCTTACCTTCCGGCATCAGGGTGGCCAGCGACTGGCTGTGCTGGCAGGAGAGGGAATATGGCGCTGGCGCCTGCAGCACTACCGGATGTATGGAGACCATCGTGGCTTCGACCGCCTGATCACCCAAAGTGTGCAATACCTTTCACAACGAGCCGATAAAAGCCGCTTCAGAGTGCTGGCTGAATATACCTACCCGGAGAATACAGCGGTAAGAATGGAAGCCGAACTCTACAACGAAACCTATGAACTGGTGAATGAACCGGATGTGAGCCTTAAGCTGATGGATGATTCGTCCAGAACTTACCCGCTGAACTTCTCCCGCAAAGGAATGGCCTACAGCCTGGATGCCGGAGTATTGGCTCCGGGTAACTACACCTATAGTGCAGAGGTTTCTTATGGAGGAGAATTGTTGCAAAGCAGCGGAAGCTTTGTAGTGAGTCCGGTGCTGATCGAATTGATGCAGACCCGGGCCGACCACAGTTCACTTCACCGCATATCCGGCAAGAGCGGGGGCAAGCTGTTGTATCCGGATGAATTAAAGAGGCTGCCCGAAATCCTGAGAAGCAAAGAAGACATTAAACCCATTGTCTCTCAAAAGAAAATATACAGCGAGATCATTCACCTGAAATGGATCTTTGCCCTCTTGCTGCTCCTGCTTACTTTCGAATGGTTCTTCCGCCGCTGGTTGGGATCCTACTAAGCGCACGAAACAATGTTTTACATTTTCTCCAAGATCCTGTCCTTCCTGCTCTCACCCGTTCTTTGGATGGGGATCGCCCTTATATGGGTGGTGGCTCCACGCAGGAAGCGAAAGGTCGTCCGCAGGGCCTGGATTGCAGCCATTTTTTTCTATCTGCTGATGAATCCCTTCCTGACCGATGAATGGATCAGGTTGTGGGAAAAACCAATGAGTCATCCGACACAGGAAAACTATGCTGCCGGCATTGTGCTGGGCGGACATATGCTGAGCTGGGACAAGATGCAGCAGCGTTACATTTTTAGAAAACACACCGACCGTTTCCTTCAGGCGGTATTGCTGTACCATCAGGGCCTCATTGATAAAATTGTGATCTCCGGAGGGCCCGGACATCCGCTGCACCCCGAAGAGCGGGAAGCTTATTTTCTCTTCAATTACCTGCGTGAAACCGGCATCCCGCGAGGCGATGTCCTCTTTGAGGCCCGTTCACGCAATACCTATGAGAATGCGGTGGAAAGCCGTCGGCTGCTGGAAGAGGCCGGAATTGGAGCGCCCCTGCTGCTGATCACCTCTGCGATGCATATGCGCCGATCTCAGGCCGTTTTTGAGAAGGCCGGGATCAATGTGGAAGCCTATGCCACCGACAAACTGAGCGGCCCCAGGCGCTGGGATGCCGAATACCTTCTTTTGCCCCGCATAGATAGCCTGATCAAATGGCGCCTATTGCTCCACGAGCTCATCGGATTGAATGCCTATCGCGTGATGGGGTATGCGTGAGCTTCAGTGGTCAGTGATCAGTGGGTCAGTGGTCAGTGATCAGTGGGTCAGTGGTCAGTGGACAGTGGGTCAGTGGACAGTGTGTCAGTGGTGCCGCGCTGTGCGTAGCGTCCTCGCTACGCACGATTAAAAGCGTAGGCTCCAGCCTGGGTTGCAGGAATGCGTGTTGACAATTTTAGCAAGGATCTACAAGCCCGTAGCGAGGACGCTACGGACAGCGGAGCAGTAAGCTAATATATTTGATGCAAGAGCAAGAGCATACAGCATACAGTAAAGCTATGATTGCCGAAGTGCAGCCGAAGGGAATAGGTCAGAATCTCATTGGATTGTGTTGATATGAATGTATTATTCATAGTAATAAGGTCAGCTTTAACCTGACAACAATGATACGAATAATGATTTTAAGTTATGATGTGTTGTAGTAAAAGAGTCAGCTATTCACCCGAACTTTGGCGCTTCGATCTCAATAACCCATCAATCTGCTTCTTCCGGAAAACACTATTTTTGCCCTGCTATGGAAATCATTACCGCAGAACAGACGGAGATCGCACGCTTTGCGCGCGTTCTGGCACACCCCGTGAGGGTCTATATCCTCGAATTGCTCTCAAAGCAAAGCTGCTGCTATAGCGGCGATCTTTCTGAAGAGCTTCCCATTGCCAAATCCACCCTTTCCCAACACCTGAAAGAACTCAAAGAAGCCGGCCTGATCCAGGGCGAAATCGAACTGCCCCGCATCAGGTATTGTATCAACCAGGAGAACTGGGAAAAAACACATCAGCTTTTTCATCATTTTTTCGTCCGATAGTTTTTTTTATACCTTTGTTCGTATTATTACGAACAAATGCAAGAGCAATGGACATTGTCATTCTGGGTACAGGTTGCCCCAAGTGCAGAGACCTTGAAAAACTCACCCGTGAAGTGGTTGCGGATCAAGGCCTGGCGGCTGAGGTCAGCAAGGAAGAAGATATTGTAAAGATTATGGGCTATGGCGTGATGCGTACCCCCGGCCTGGTGGTGGATGGAAAAGTGGTGCTCAGCGGACGCCTGCCTTCCCGTGATGAACTGAAAGGATTATTAACCCCCTAATAAGCACACAAATGAAAAAGCTGAATCTTATCCTCATCCTTCTCGCCTTTGCCGTCCAGGCCGCATTTTTGAGTCCGGAAGCCACAGCTCAGGCTAAAGCTGCGAAAACAGAGGTGAGCCAGAAAATTGAAGTCTACTACTTCCACTACAGCCGCCGCTGTGCAAGCTGCATCGCCGTAGAAGAGGAAGCGGAACGCTCCCTGAAGGCTCTGTACCCGAAAGCGGTGGAGCAGGGGATGGTCACATTCATTTCCGTGAACATCGAAGAAGCCAACAATGCCCCTCTGATGAAATCCCTGGGAGTGCAGGGCCAGACTTTGCTGGTGGTGTCTGGTGACAATCAGGAAAACATCACCAATGCAGGATTTCTGCACGCCCGCTCCAATACGGATAAATTCAGAAAGACCCTTAAAGAATCTGTGGCCAAAGTACAGTCCTGATGGAATTTCTTACTTCCTTGCTTGAAGGCAGCAACTTTCCGCTGCTAACGGCATTGGTATTGGGTTTGATGACTGCCATCAGTCCCTGCCCTCTGGCTACCAATATAACCGCGATTGGATTCATTTCCAAAGACCTCACCAGCCGTAGAAAAGTCTTTATCAATGGCCTGGTTTATACCCTTGGACGTCTCCTGAGTTATACCGGACTGGCTGCCGTGCTGTACTACAGCGCCGACCAGTTCAAGGTGGCGGGATTCTTTCAGCAATACGGGGAAAAGATCATAGGACCTCTTTTCATCCTGATCGGTATCGTGATGCTGGGGGTGATCAAAATCAACTTCCCCGCACTGGGCGGACTCACCCGCCGCATTGAAACCAAAGGTGTTAGTGGCTACTGGGATGTGCTGTTGCTGGGGGTCGTCTTTGCCCTGGCCTTCTGCCCCTACAGTGGCGTCCTTTATTTCGGGATGCTCATCCCCCTGACGATCAGCAGCAGCGAAGGCTTATTGCTGCCGGCCGTCTTTGCCATCGCCACCGGGATCCCCGTCATCATCTTTGCCTGGCTCATCGCCTACACCGTGGCCGGGGTCGGTTCTTTCTATAATAAGGTGAAGACCTTTGAAATCTGGTTCAGAAGGGTGGTGGCCGTCCTGTTCATCCTCGTGGGGATCTATTATGTCTATCTGACCTTATTCTGATTTTTTTATCTGTATTGTTCGGGTTTTTGCGAACATTGGGAGCGTAAGCAATGAAAAAAGAACTTCGTATTCTCTTATGGATCAGCGTGATTTTTCTGGCGGCCTTCTATATGCCCCTGGAGAACCTGCGTTTTCAGGAAGCCATAATGGCTACCCTGGATCTGTCGCGATGGTATGCCCGTGAACACGTCATCCTCTGTCTTTTGCCTGCCTTTTTTATTGCGGGTGTCATCTCAGTTTTTGTCAGTCAGGCAGCAGTGCTGAAATACTTTGGTGCCCAGGCAAAGAAATGGGTGGCCTACAGTGTGGCCTCGGTTTCGGGTACCATCCTGGCCGTGTGTTCCTGCACCATTCTTCCCCTTTTCAGCAGCATTCATAAAAGAGGCGCCGGGCTGGGTCCGGCCATCGCCTTTTTGTATTCCGGTCCGGCCATTAACATCCTGGCCATCATTCTCACCGCCCGTATCCTGGGTTTTGAGCTGGGCGTGGCGCGTGTGATCGGGGCTGTGGTTTTTGCGGTGGTGATCGGCGTGGCAATGTCGCTCATCTACCGGAAAGAAGAAAAAGTAAAGGCGGAAGAACAGATGCACATTGTGGTTCCCCCCGAGAAGCGCCCGCTCTGGCAGACCGCATTTCACTTTTTCGTGCTGGTCTTTATTCTGGTCTTTGCCAACTGGGGAAAGCCCGGAGATGAGGTAAGCAGCGGGGGATGGTACTGGCTATGGGCCAACAAATGGTATATCACCTCGGCCTTTAGCTTGCTTCTGGTCTTTTCCCTGATATTTATCCTCAAACTCAAAGCCTGGCAGGTGATCCTGGCGGCCACCCTGACAATGGCTGCAGGCATATTTTTCGATTCTCCGCTAATCCCGATGGTCGTCGGACTGGCCGGGGTGAGCATCATTACCCTGCTGGATAAAAGGGATCCGGACAATAAGGAATGGACGATGGCCACCTGGGATTTTACCAAACAGATTATGCCGATGCTGGCCATAGGCGTGGTGATTGCCGGCTTCCTGCTGGGTTCTACCCACGATGATGTCCAAATGGCCGGGATCATCCCCAATCAGTGGATTGTGAGCCTGGTAGGAGGGAACTCCCTCTTCTCCAATGTCTTTGCTTCCATCGTGGGAGCCTTTATGTATTTCGCCACCCTCACCGAGGTGCCCATTCTTCAGGGCTTGCTCGCAGCAGGGATGGGCAAAGGTCCTGCCCTGGCGCTCCTGCTAGCCGGTCCATCTTTGTCATTGCCCAATATTCTGGTGATCCGTCAGGTGATTGGTACCCAGAAAACGGTGGTCTATGTGTTGTTGGTGGTGGTGATGGCGACCATCTCCGGATTGATCTACGGTGCGATTTGATTTGATATGCAATTAGAATGAAGCATCTCCTTCCCTATATCAAGGTATTTCTGCCCCTCCTGCTTTTATTGCTGTTTTTTTTGGCGAAAGATGAGGTGCTGCAATTCCTGGGGTCCAGCCTGATAGAAGGACAGCCCACGAAGACGGAGAAGGTTTTTCCTCAATACAATCTTAATGATCGCCCGGAGCTAAAAGGCAGCCTGATTGAAATCGGGGCCAAAAGTTGCCTTTCCTGCCGCAAAATGGAGGCGGTCATTGCAAGCCTCGAAGAACGCTATGCAGACAGCTTGCACATTGAGCGGGTGAATATTACGGAGGCTGAAGGCTTGGCCAGGGGAAAGGTGTTTGGAATGGTGGCCATTCCCACCCAGATCATCCTTGATCCTTCGGGCAGAGAAGTATTCCGGCACACAGGATTCATCCCGCGGGAGGCGCTGGAAAAGGAATTAAAAACCACCCTGGGAATAAATGATTAGTTCTTTGGATGTTAATCATTTATTAACACGGAGAAAAAGATCCACTTTCTATTTTTGAAGCCTATGAAAAAGATATTGATACTTTGCACCGGCAACAGCTGCCGCAGCCAGATGGCCCACGGCTTTCTGCAATCTTTTGACTCCTCCCTTACTGTCTGCTCCGCGGGTACCGAAGCCTCCGGCAAGCTGAACGAAAGGGCTGTAGCCGTGATGAAGGAAATCGACATTGACATCAGCCATCACACTTCCGATTCGGTGGAGCAATACCTGGATGAGGAATGGGATTATGTGATCACCGTTTGTGGGGGCGCCAATGAAGTCTGTCCGGCCTTCATCGGGAAAGTGAAATCCCGATTGCATATTGGTTTCGACGATCCCTCGCATACGGTAGGAGAGGAGGATTTCATCTGGAGCGAGTTCAGGAGAGTAAGAGATGAGATTCAGCAGGCTTTCCGGAAATTGTATGAGGAGCAAATCAAGCCTAGCTGATATTTTTCTTTTGATGTGTTGACAGTCTTGTATGGCTGTCGCTTACTGTTCAATTAATTTGCAAGACGATGACAGAAAAGAAATCCATTGGTTTTTTTGAAAAATACCTGACTATCTGGGTTGCGATCTGCATTTTGGCAGGCATTGGCATTGGCTATGTAGCCGGCGACAGCATTCGTTTTTTAAGTGATATGGAGATCAGTGGGGTGAACATTCCGGTGGCCATCCTGATCTGGCTGATGATCTATCCGATGATGCTGCAGATTGATTTTTCCAGTCTGAAAGCCGTGGGGCGGAGGCCGAAAGGGGTGGTACTGACCCTGGTCGTCAACTGGCTGATCAAGCCCTTTTCGATGGCTTTCTTCGCCTGGATCTTTTTTGAACATTTGTATTCGGCCTTCATCTCTCCCGAGCAGGCAGGCGAATACATTGCCGGTGCCATTCTGCTGGGAGCGGCACCCTGCACGGCGATGGTTTTTGTGTGGAGTTACCTCACCGATGGCGATCCCACTTACACCCTGGTGCAGGTTTCCCTGAACGACCTGGTCATCCTGGTAGCCTTTGTACCCCTGGTGGGTTTGCTGCTGGGCATCACCAATATCAGCATCCCTTACGACACCCTTTTTGCTTCCGTCGTGGTTTTTGTGGTGGTCCCATTACTGGCGGGTTATCTCACCCAGCGCTGGCTGGTTGGCCGTCGTGGTGCCGAATGGTTTAAGACCCGTTTTCTCCCGGCTTTCAAGCCCGTTTCGGTGATGGCGCTGCTGCTCACCCTGGTGCTTCTGTTTGCTTTCCAGGGCAACACCATTTTGGCCCGGCCCCTCATCATCTTATTGGTAGCGGTGCCTTTGGTGATCCAGACCTACTTCATCTTCTTTATGGCCTGGTACGGGGGGCGTTGGCTGAAGCTTCCCCATCCGATATGTGCGCCTGCGGCTTTGATTGGCGCCAGCAATTTCTTCGAGCTGGCCGTTGCCGTGGCTATCGCCCTTTTCGGCCTCGACAGTCCTGCGGCATTGGTCACCGTGGTTGGCGTGCTGGTCGAAGTCCCGGTGATGCTGTCCCTGGTGGCTTTTGCCAACCGTCACAGGGTTTAGGATAAATCCTCTTCCTCTTCCTCTTCCTCTTCCGGTCAGAAACCTGCTAATAGTCATTGTTATTTTCGTGATAGGGCGGAGAGCTGCACCACAGATAACACAGATTAGCACAGATTATCAGGGAGAAAGGAATCTGTGAAAATCTGAGAAAATCCGTGGTTTTAATGTTTTTTAGCAAGCCTGCCTTCCCCAATATGTTTCAAGTCAGGATCAATGCACCACAGCCAACACAGATTAACCCAGATTGACACAGAGCCTTAGAACACGAACACAGGCCCGAGGAAGAAGAAGCTACCATCTGCTGCCACCGCTTTAATCAAGGTCGAAAACGCACCTCCCTGTCCCTGTCCCTGTCCCTGTCCCTGTCCCTGTCCCTGTCCCTGTCCCTATTTGACCCCTCCCCGGCCCTCCCCTTAGAGGGGAGGGAGATCCTTACTTTTCCCAGTTCCTGTTCCTGTTCCTGTTCCAGTTCCTGTTCCTGTTCCAGTTCCTGTTCCTGTTCCTGTTCCTGTTCCTGTTCCTGTTCCAGTTCCAGTTCCTGTTCCAGTTCCAGTTCCTGTTCCTGTTCCTGTTCCAGTTCCTGTTCCTGTTCCTGTTCCTGTTCCTGTTCCTGTTCCTGTTCCAGTTCCAGTTCCAGTTCCAGTTCCTGTTCCTGTTCCTGTTCCTGTTCCTGTTCCTGTTCCTGTTCCTGTTCCTGTTCCTGTTCCTGTTCCTGTTCCTGTTCCTGTTCCTGTTCCTGTTCCTGTTCCTGTTCCTGTTCCTATCCCTATCCCTATCCCTATCCCTATCCTTTTCCCTAAATCCCTGGCTAAAGAAATTTCCTTAGTTTTGATCAGCAGCTGATATCTTTGTCTGCAAAGACACAGAAGAAGCATCTTCCAATCCCTGCTGTCAATGGAAAACATCGCCATATCCGATCTGAAACTGGGCATCATTGCCGGAGGCCAGCTGGCCAAAATGCTGATACAGGAAGCCAGCAAATGGGACATTTCAACTTATGTGCTGGATGAAGACGATCAAAGCCCGGCCCGCTGCATCGCTTCCCACTTTATCCAGGGCAGCCAAAGGGATTACCAGGCCGTCTATGCCTTTGGTAAACAGGTGGATGTGCTCACCTTTGAGATCGAAAATGTGAATGTGGATGCCCTGCGGCAACTCAAAAAGGAAGGCCTGCGCATCCATCCCGATCCGGAGATACTGGCCCTGATCCAGGATAAGGGAACCCAGAAGGAGTTCTATCAAAGAAATGGAATACCCACTGCAGCTTTTCGGCTGTATGATGAGGTAGCCGCGATCCGGGCCGATCTCAATACAGGAACACTGAACTTTCCCTTTGTGCAGAAACTGCGCGTGGGAGGCTACGACGGCAGAGGAGTGGCGGTGATAAATGATGAAGCCGGGCTGTCGCGCCTGCTGCCGGGACCTTCGGTGGTGGAGGACAGGGTGGATGTCACCCGGGAAATATCCGTGATTGCTGCCCGCAATCGAAAGGGGGAGGTGAAGTGTTTTCCTGTGGTGGAGATGATTTTCGACCCCCAAGCCAACCTGGTTGATAAACTCATCTGCCCTTCCACCATCACCATCGAGCAGTCGGAAAAAGCCAAAAGCATCGCCAGTGAACTCGTGGATGTATTGGAAATGGAGGGCATACTGGCCGTGGAGTTCTTTGTGGATGCCCGGGGGGATGTTATTGTGAACGAGATGGCACCCCGTCCGCACAACAGCGGGCATCATACAATCGAGAGTATGATTACTTCCCAGTTTGAACAGCAGCTGCGGGCCATCCTGAACCTGCCATTGGGCAGCGTGCGGATGAAACTGCCCGCAGTGATGGTGAATATGCTGGGGGAGGAAGGCTGCGAAGGCCCGGTGAAATATGAGGGCCTGACAGAGAGTATGCGGATAGAAGGCGTTAAGATTCACCTCTATGGAAAGAAACACACCAAGCCTTTCCGTAAGATGGGACACGTTACCGTGCTTTCCAATTCCCTGGAATGTGCCCTGGGCAAAGCCGAAAAAGTAAAAAACCTGATAAAAGTAAGATCGTGGGACAAAAGCGTGTAAGTATTGTAATGGGCTCGGATTCCGACCTCCCGGTAATGCAACTGGCCGCCGGGATGCTGGCGCAGTTTGATATTGAATATGAAATCGATATCGTGTCGGCCCACCGGACTCCGGAGAAGCTCTTCGATTTTGCTTCTAAGGCCCACCTCAGAGGCATTGAGCTCATCATTGCAGGGGCAGGCGGAGCTGCCCACCTTCCCGGAATGCTGGCAGCCATCAGCCCGCTGCCCGTGATAGGGGTTCCCATCAAGTCTTCCAATTCCATCGATGGTTGGGATTCTGTCCTATCCATCCTTCAGATGCCGGGAGGCGTACCTGTAGCCACTGTGGCCCTGAATGGCGGAAAAAATGCCGGCATCCTGGGGGCACAAATCCTTTCTGTGAAATCTGCCTCTATTCGAAATAAGATCATTGCCTACAAAGCCCAACTCAGGGATCAGGTGATGGAGAAGTCCGGGAAACTGAATCCGTAATAAGTCCATCATCTACCCCGTAAACCATCTATGGAGTCATAATTATGCGCTATCTTCTTCTCTTATTAGCGCTCACCCTACTATAAGCTCTTTTTGTTTCGCTGAATGTCATTTCCACCCTGGTCGCCGGACAAGCTTTTATGGCCAGAATGCACACTATCCCGCGCATACAGATTGGCGCCTTCCCTCTGTTCTATTCTTCAAAATCGATTTTCCAGTCAGCCAGGGTTTCTGCAGCAGCACTGTTACCTAAGTTTGCAGACTTTTCACACAATTCAAATGCTTCTTCAAATAAACCCAGCGAATAATAGGCTTCGGCCTTATGAAACAACGGATGCGCATAGTCAGGATCGATTTCAAGGGATCGGTCTGCTGCGTCGATACAGTCCATCAGTAAATCCAGTTTTTTAAAGCAATACGCAATATTATTCCAGCATACTGCACAATCACCGGTGTTCTTCATCATTGTTTTCAGGTATTCAATAGCTGTTTCATATTCCTGTATTTCAATGTAGCAATCGGCTAGGTTGAAGAGGTTGAGGTTGCTGAGCTGATCGAGCCTTTCCAACTCCTGAAAGGCCGCGATGGCTTTTTGATGTTCACCCAGATCCGATAAGGCATCGGCCTCAAGCCTGCGGGCAATGATATTATGCGGTTGCAGACGGAGAATCTGTCGGGCTGTTTCCAGGGCGCTGTTGGTTTCCTGCTTAAAGTACAAAGCCTGACCCAGCACCTGTAGAAGGCTGATATTGGCAGGGTTTTTCTTCAGTGCATTCTGCACCACCTTCCTTGCCTGGCCATATTCTTCCAGCTGATTGTAGGATTCTGCCAGGTATAGGCTGATCAGCGGATCGGTGCTGTCTTGCTCAAATAAAGGCCAGAGCAAATGAATGACTTCCCGGTCGCGGCCTTCCTCTTTAAGCGCTTTGGCCTTCAGGATGATTTCCTGCTTGTCTGCCATCTGTTCCAGCATTTGCAGCGCCTCTTCCTGAGGATCCGGAACTCTTGTTTTTGATGCAGGGGCAGCTTTCGGAGAAAGCGGGGCTTCGCCCTGACCAAGCCTTTGCAGGGCTTCGCTGTTCCCGGGTTCCAGCTCAAGCCATTTGTGCAGGGTTTCCGTGGCCGCTGCGCTCATCCCAATATCTTCGTATAGCTGAACCAGGGTTTTGAGGATCAAAGGATTATTGTAACTTTCAGTAGGGATATGGCTGATATAATGCAAGGTGTCTTTTTTGAGCCCCATTTTTGCGCTGCAAATCGCCGCATTAAACCAGGAAGCTCCTGCCAGGGTGTTCTCTGTATCCATTGCCAAAACCTGGTCAAAAAGCATTTTTGCTTTGAAGAATTCCTGCTTGCTCATAGCCACCTGGCCGGCCATCATCACCAGCATTTCATCCTGTGGATAGCTTGCTTGAGCCTCATCAGACAATCGTTCCGCTTCTGCATAATCCTGAAGATTGAGTGATGCCGAAATGGCAGCGAGGTATAAGTCCTCACTGGCATAGCCTTCCTTGATGGCCTTTCTGCTTAATTGGAGGGCTTGTTTTACTTGACCGGCCTCCAGCGCCGCATTGGCTTTGTCGGTGTAGTGTTCTGCCCATTTATCCTTCCCCCATAACAGCTTTTCCGGGCTAAGACCATCTTCATCCTCTTCCCTGTCCTTGGCATCCCATAATTGAGATATCAGCAAAAGAAGGACAAAAGCGGCAAAGAAACCAATGAAAATGGCATATTTCAGCCAGGCCCAAAGTTTTGACTTGCCCTCAGATGGGTACACCATCGCGTGCTGCAGGAATATATGATTGTCTTCATACACTTCATACTGCGACAAGACAGGATGAAATACGGGGAGAAGACTGTCTTGATTCGCAAAGGCGGACAATCCGGGAAGCTCTAGATAAACGGCAACAGGATTGGTTTCCGCGATATTATCGGGTGCCAGTGAGTAGCGGATTACCAGTGCAAAAGCATCCGTTTTTTTTCCAAGCCAGCTCAGCGAGCCGGTTCCAAGGTCAGTTATCTCCTCAAGAAGTTCAATCAGAAAACGCAATTTATAGCTATTACGCTGCTTAACCCTTTGTGATTCAATGTGTATTTCGCTTAGGAAGGCCTGGACAGATGAATCGGAAGTATGCAGGACAGCGCCATCCAGAATACCTTGAAGATTACTATCACATAGAATTAATGGAGCAGGGTTGAATCCGTTCTTGCCAAAATAGAACGGAATCGTTTGCTGAAAAGCGAAAGTGTCGTAAGGATGGATTTCATCAAAGAACATCCGGTCGTATATCTTGTACTTCCTGTAGCGATAGTCGGAGATCCCGGTTTCACTATATCCATCTGTCTTTGACCTTCCTGAAAACGACCAATATGCAAGGTAGATCAGGTAAATCCCCCCCACTACCAGCACAATAGGGAGTATTCTCTTTTTGAACAGGTTTTTCAGATAGATCATCGTAGTTATTTTGGCTAATTCAAGCGGTGCAGGCAACCAAAGCTCTTTTTAAATTGCTTTGAGCGAAACTACGATATTTTGCGAAATGCCTGAATATGCAGCTTTTTTATCTTTATTTTGCTGTGCCTTGTATTATACATTCAGTTTATGATTATTTCTCATCCGGAACCCCTACGCCAATCCGAATATTTTCGTTCCGACGGCCTGAAAACCTATACGCACGGACCGATCATTATGAACACTCAGCGTCTGTATCGTTCGGTTTTCGAGAAGAGCGAACTGTCCTATGTGTATGTGGACTTCAGCTTCTTTAATAAAAAGTTTGATGAAGAGGCCTGGGAGGCTGAGGTGGAGTTTGTGTTGTACCGCATTGGGGATGAGCAATCTGTGCTGTTGGACGTGATGACTTATCCACTCACTATAGCTACGACGCAGAACAGGGTGGTGGTATCCGATAATTGGGGGGAAAGCGAAACGGGTGCATCCTGGGAAGCAGCGCAATACCGCTATGAAGCCTGGATCAATAAGGAACTTGCCGAAGTCCATCTGTTTTATGTTCAGGATTTTGGTCTGGTTAGGCCTGGTGCTAATCCATATTTTAATGTCTATGCGCTCAGAATGTTTGAGTCCGGCAATCCGCCCCAACCCGCGGGCGAAAGGGTGTATATGAGCTGCTTTAACAGGGATTCCACCCGATTCATTTTTGCGGAGCTTGAAATAGAGAACAGACTGCAGGGTAATGCCTGGCAGGGTGAGTTTTCGTTTATGTTTTTTAATCAGGCACGCCTTCCTGTGGGTCATATCAAGGTGTTTACCCCGGTCGAAACACAAAATGCTAACCGGCTTTTCAGGCTGGAAGCAGGACTTGGACACAACACCCAGGTTAGCTGGCTTATCGACTCATATTCGGTCGAGTTGTGGTTTATGGGTGAAAGGATTGCGTCCACGATTTTTGATGTTTCCGACAGGGATGTTCGTGGCAGTAATCCGTTGAAATTACCGGAGCGGGAAAATGTTTCTGTATCTGAAGATCAGGAAAAGACGGGCAGATTTTCAGGCGTGTTACCGGGTGAAGAGATACTGAGTGATCTGGAGGATATGGTAGGGCTAGAGGAAATACGCAGTAAACTCAAGGCATATATTGCTTTTGTCAAGTATAATCAGCTGATGCAAAGCAAGGGCCTGACTTCTGCCTCTCGCATTAATCTGCACGCCGTTTTCAAAGGAAATCCGGGCACAGGCAAAACCACTGTAGCCAGAACTTTGGGAAAGATATATTATTCATTAGGCTTATTGCCTCGCGATACAGTTTTTGAAGCCGACCGGGCCAGTTTGATCGGACGATATATTGGCGAAACGGCGCCAATGACCAAAGAGGTCATTGAAAAGGCCAGGGGTGGCATACTGTTTATCGATGAGGCCTATGCCCTGACAAAAAAAGGAGATGAAAAGGATTATGGGCGGGAAGCCCTGGAAGTAATTCTTAAAGAGATGTCGGACGGCCCTGGCGACCTGGCTGTGATTGTGGCTGGTTACCCCACTGAAATGGATGGCTTCCTTGATTATAATCCAGGATTGCGGTCTCGCTTTCAGAATATTTATCATTTCCCCGACTATCTGCCAGAAGAGCTGCTTTCAATTGCCCACAAAAAGGCAGCCCGGAAGGATCTGTCTATCCATCCCGATGCATACTATGTGTTGAAGAAGCTGATCAGTGAAGAATACCGCAATCGGAACAAGACCTTTGGCAACGCCCGACTGGTGGGATCAATTATCGAATCAGCACAGATCAACCTGGGGGTACGAATTATGCAGCATCCGCATCCTGAAAACCTTCCCCTTGAAACCATATCTACCCTTACCCGTGAGGATCTGGAAAAGATATCATTTAAGCCTGGCTGCAAAAAAGCCGATATCCCTGTGAATGAAGAGCTGCTGGCTGAATCTCTGGCTCAGCTTCATCAGTTGAGCGGAATTGCCAGTGTCAAACAGGAAATCAGTGATTTGGTCAAACTGGTTCGCTTTCACAAGGAAATAGACAGGAATGTTTTGGAAACGTATTCATTACACAATATTTTTCTGGGTAATCCCGGGACCGGAAAAACGACCGTTGCCAGGTTGATGGCACAGGTTTTTAAAGCATTGGGAGTTCTTGAACGAGGACAGCTGATTGAATGTAACCGGGAGATGCTCGTGGCTGGCCACGTGGGCCAAACCGCGACCAAAACGAACCATCTCATCAATGGGGCAATGGGGGGCGTTTTGTTTATCGATGAAGCGTACAGTCTGGGTTCAGTGCCGGGTTCAAACGACTTTGGTAAGGAAGCCATAGAGGTGATTCTTAAGCGAATGGAAGATGACCGGGGCCGATTTGCTGTCATTATGGCCGGCTATACCCAGGAAATGCAACGCTTTTTAGATATGAATCCAGGCTTACGATCAAGGCTTGACAATCACATCACCTTCCAGGATTTTACAGCGGCGGAGTTATTTCAAATTGCGATCAAGATGTTGCAGGAGAGGCAATTGCAAGCCACTGCTGAAGCAGCACAAATCCTGCGAAGCTATTTTGACTTCCATTATCAGCGGCGCGATCGTTTCTTTGGGAATGCCCGTTTTGCCCGCAAGGTCATTGAAAAAGCCTGTCGAAATCAAATGCTGCGCATCAGTGCTTTAAGCCCAGACAATAGGGAGCCCGACATAATCAGGAAACTGACAGAACAGGACGTGATAGAGCTTAAGCATACCACCGACCTTTTGCAAGTCCGGCGTGCCATTGGGTTCAGGGGATGAAGCTGTTAGCTTCAGAAAGCCCCCCTACACCTCAAAGCCAGGCAATCCGGAATCACTCATTGATTTACTGATCCTGCTGACCTGCTGACCCTTCTGGCCTTCTGACCTTCTGATCCTGCTGATCCTGCTGACCTTCTGATCCTGCTGACCTTCTGACCTTCTGATCCTGCTGACCTTCTGATCCTGCTGACCTTCTGACCTTCTGATCCTGCTGACCTTCTGACCTTCTGACCTTCTGATCCTGCTGACCTTCTGACCTTCTGATCCTGCTGACCTTCTGATCCTGCTGACCTTCTTTCCTCACCGGCTTCCCGGTGGCCTTTCCCAGATGTTTTCCTCCGGTCGTGAAGGAAAACCTTCGTTTGCATTCAGATGCACTTCTTTAGGGTAGCGCCACAGGGTAAAGAAACCAATGCCGTATGTGAAAAAACCACCGAATAGGGCGGCGCCATCAAATTGACGGCGGATCTCGCGCTGTGCGACTACTTCGTGATTAAGCACTGCTTCAAGTTGGGTGCGTTTTGGTATGCCCGCACGGGTAATGCGCGCAGTGCCTGTGCCTTCATACACTCCGTTTACGTAAATCTGTGCCTGGGGATGATTGGCAACAATAATGGTTGAGCCGCAGGAGCTCAGCCCGGCAACCAATGTAATCAGAAGCAGGATGCGGATTGTTTTCATCATCGGCGACCGAAAAGGATACTCGCGTTAAACAGCAGCCCGGGAGCGTATTGCCCATCCACACGATAAAAGGGCAAAAAAGTTCTGGCCCCCAGGCGCAGATTGACTTCGCTGTGGCGGTTGATGATGTAGCCACCACCCAGAAAAAGAAGCAGTCCGCCGCTATGGTGGGGATCGTAGTTGTAATAGACACCCTGTTTGGGTTCATTTTCGAAATATACATCCATCCCGCCTAAGCCTAAACCGCCCAATACATAAGGAGTATGGTTTTTTTCGCTGATGGGATAGAGGGCATCCAGGCTGAGGAAGTAGAAGTCTGCATCGCTGAAGTAGGCTTCTCCTTTGATATCGAGAATGAGATTGCGTGAGTCGTAGCTCGCCATCACCCCGAATCCTGCTCCAAATACGCTTTCCACATCCCTGAGGAAAGGATAGGCTCCACCCACACTCACCCCGTAAAGGTATTGTGCCCGCATCTGATTGAGGGCACGGCTGTCGTAGTCTGTAACCGAATAAATATCGTTGACCTTGCTCGCCTGCTGTTCTGTTCCCATCGATTCAGCAACCCGTTTCAGGATGGGATCCAGGTCGTCCGGATGGGCCGCCCGCATCAGGTCGCTCCAGACTTTGTTTCCGGTAGTGGTTTCATAAAGGCTAAAAGTACAGATGACCCTTTCAGACAGGCGGTTCATCTCGCCCACAAAAAACCAGGAAGCTCCGTTTGCTTTCGCAAGCGATTTGATCTCCTCCAGAGCAGGGAGGGATACCGGGTTCTCCGGTACCTCAGGAAGAACGGCGGTATAGCGGTCTCCCGATTCAACATAGGAGCGGAAAAGACGGGTCAGGGAGAGCTGGTAATCCGGATGCATCCCCATCACTTCAAACCAGGGGATATACACTTTTTCTTGTGCTGTAAGGCTTCCGGTAGTCAGAAACAGAATCACAAGCAGTCGTAGAATGGGCTTCATATTTGCAGGATTTGAAGGCTCCGAATTTACCATTATTGTGCCAAACTCACGCTCCCCGAGCATACCATTCTCCGCTCCCCGAGCGTAGTCGAGGGGAGCGGAGAAAAGAGGAGCATTTATATCAAATCCTTCGGCATATCCGGATCAATATCGATGGCCCACTCAAGCAGTCCTTCCCGCAGGGCATAGGCCAAAGGAATGTTGTGGTTTTCTCTCAGATTGCGTGCCACTGAAGTGCTTTTTATCCCGAAACGGCAATATACTACCACCATCTTATCTTTCGGGATTAAATCGATTTGCTCTTCTATCTGGTTTTTAGGAATATTGATCGCTTCAGGTATGCGTACCAGCTCGAAGTCGACTTCCGGACGGATATCGATAAACTGGACCTCCGTTCCTTCGTCCATTCTCTTTTTTACTTCGAGTGCCGAGATGGTGTACACTTGCGCTTCAGATTGTATTCTTTTTCTTTCCTTGCGAGGGGCAAAGATAGCAATTATCCTCTCTGGGCATCCCTGGGCTGCTTAGAGGATATCTTAGGCAGGGAGCGACGCAGAGAGAAATAGATCAGGAATCCAAGAGGAATGCCGAGTAGCAACCAGGCAAAAAGACCAAGGAGGGCGGCGGAAAGGTAATCGAGCAATGCAGCAGCTCCTTCCAGCCTGAAATGTGCCTGCATCTGATCAAAACTATCGGGTAGAACGGAAATGCCCGTAATGTGTTCGCCGAGGCGAATAAAGGGGAAGATCAAGATCAATTGCAGGGGATAAACCAGGTAATTTGCCGCCTGAATCAGCAGGTGATTCAGACGGAGCAAAACGGCCAGCAGGGCACAAAGAGCAGTACTGACACCGAGTAAGGGAATGATTCCCAATACGATGCCCAGGCTTGGAGCCAATGCTAATCCGTGGATATCACGTCCCTGTAAGACTTGATTCCGCAACTGCTCCCTGATCCCGCGGAAAACTTTTCCACGCATCAGTCCTCAAGGACTAAGTTGTTCATATTATTCAGAAAGGCAGATCGTCCCCTTCCCCGGCAGGAGGAAGGTCATAATCGGGTGGGGGAGGAGGGGCATCCTGTGTGGCACTCATTCCTTCCAAACGCCAGGCTTCCAGATTGGTGAAGTAGCGGATGTCGCCACCCTTCTCGTATTTTCTGCCCCGCAGGTTGAAGCTTACCTTCACATCCTGTCCGGCCTTGAACTTATCCAGGATGTTGCAGCGATCCTGGATGAGCTGGAACTTAATAAAGTCTGTGAACGCCCTGTCACTGACATTTTCCGTATGCTCTATCACAAATTCCCTTTTGCGAAAGGAATCGGTGATTTGTTCTACCGGGTAAATCTCAATTATTCTTCCTTCAATTTCAAAATTCATTGTTTGCTTCTTTGGTTTTCAAAAATACAATTCCTTTCCTGAAAGCAGATCGCCGATCAGGCTTTCTCTTTCCGCTTGCCGGGCAGCCAGTAAATGAGGGGTATTGCACCCAAAGCCAGTCCTGTGCCAAGATAATACATCATCTCCAGGCCTATCCAGTCGGCAAAAACGCCATTTAATACCACCGCCAGGGATCCTATGGAAAAGCTGAGGGTCATAAAAATCCCATTCATAAAAGCCGGGCGGGCAGAAGGGAGATCCTGGATGACGGCCAGAAGTACCGGAGTATGCCCCATCAGAAAAAGTCCTAACAGAATGAGAAAGAAAATGCTGTATATTCCTGATGATTGCAGGAAAAAGAACATCAGCAGGGGAGTGCTGGCTGCCAACAGAAGGAGGGTGGACTTCCTGCCGAGCCTATCGGAAAGGGTGCCTGAGATCATTGTTCCCGCTGCGCCGGCCAATTGAAGGATTGCCAGCGAAGTGTTGGCAAACCAGAGGCTTTCGCCTTTGTCTGTATAATAATAGGTAGGCAGGAAAGCAGTCATTCCCGATTTCAGTATGGCCACAAAAAAGAGGTAGGCCCCGAGGATAAGGAAGAAGCGTGAAAAACGCTGTACTTCCGACCAGGAGGATCCTTCTTTCTTTTTCTTTCTTTCCGCTAAAATGGCTTCGGAAACCCTGATGTGGCGAAGCTTGATGTACAGAATGAAGCTGGCCGTCAGTCCGAAGGGGATAAGCCGCCAACTACCTTCCATTCCCCAAATGCCCAGGGCCGCCGTGATGAGCAAGGGGCCAAGCGTCCGGGCCACTTCTCCCCCCAGCATATAGAAACTCATTCCCCGCCCGGTGCTTTCTCCGGAAAGCTGCCTCACCATTACAGGGGTTGGCACGTGAAAAGCTGCAGAACTGAGCCCCGCTACCAATAAAAGCACGGCAAGCACCAGGTAGGAGGGGGCCAGTCCCATCAGGCTCATCGCTACCGTAGTGACCCCCGGACTCAATATTACCAGCCAGCGCAGGTGCATTCGGTCGGCCAGCAATCCAATAAAAGGACTGAGCAGAGAGGGCAGGCGCTGGTACAAATCCAGGGTAGCGGCCAGGGAAAAACTCAGGCGGTGCTTTTCAATCAACAGAGGGCGCAATGGAGCCAGAAATGCCCCGAAGGTATCGTGGAGCAAATGCGCCAGGGATATCAGGATGACAGAAGAGGTGTTAAATTTTCCAGCTTTACGCTCCACCACCGGCTTGTCTTGCTTAAAGGATCAATACCTCAGAATCAACGCCAGCCCCTGATGTGTGTCCAGATCATTCCCTTCCACAAAAACGGTGTCTCCGCCAAAGCGCCGGTGCTGATCTATCATTTCATCAATAATGTCATTTACCAGACCTGGTTCAGCCGTACGAATGTCATCCAGCAATGTCAGTTTCCCGTCCTTCAGCAAAGCAGCCTGATGATATCCCCTTTTTACAAAGAGGGTTCTTCCCCTGCCTTGCCGGATGGCGTCCCAGATGTCATTGAAATCGGTCATCAGCTTTTGCGCACTCTCTGCTTTATTTAACTCCACAAGCCTTTCCTGATTCCGCTTACGGACGATCTTATGTACTTCTTTCCAGGCATCCGGTACGATATGATGTGCTTTCTCATCATCCCGGTTGCGTTGTATGTGGCCAAGAATTAAGCCTTTATGGTCTGTTATTTTGAGGAAATAGGTGAAGTTTCTGGATTCTGTTGCGACGATCACAGGCAAACGATGGGCTGCAGTAGCTTCCCAAAGTTGTTTGTCCACCTGGTTGAAAAACTCCTCCGTTAGTATGTCTTTCCCTTTATTGGTGGACAATTGCGCCCGGTCAGTGGTGTATATGGTATTGCTCAAGGGGAAGATGTCGTCCGCTTCTTTAACAACCCTGTCATTGTACGCCTCAATGAGGCGGGCCTGTTGACGACTGAGTACCAGGATGTAATAAGCAGACTCCTGATGCAGTGCCCGGATGATATCGCGGGTGGCAAAGGTATGGTCAATCACGACCCTGGCTTTGGCTTCTACCGCAAGCCGGGTGTATTCTGCGATGTCTTCATTGGCAAACAAAAGCAGGCTGTCCAGATTTTGCTGATGGTCTATGCTATGACTTAAGCTGTTCAGTTTCTCCACTATGGCCCGTACCCGCTTCCGGTCGAATTGCTGAAGCAGCCTTTCCTCCGCTTCCTTAATCAGATTTTTCAGTAATACCGGATCTTTCTCATTATCCGGGCGTGTTCTATGGGTGGGAAGAATAAGGCTTACACAGGCTTCCTGATATACATCTTTAATCCTGTTCAATACGGTATTCATAATGTGTGAATTGGTGAATAAAAAGGTATTCTCTATTTGATTCGGATGTCCAGCAGCTTTTCCCCCTCGAGCCATCCCTCCAGCTGATCTCCTGTTTTAACAGGTCCCACACCTGCCGGGGTTCCCGTAAAGATCAGATCCCCGTCTTTCAAGGTGTTGAAACGGGAAAGATAGGAGATCAGGGCAGGGATAGAAAAGATCATATCCCGGCTGTATCCTTCCTGGACGCTTACTCCGTTTTTCAGCAGCTGAAAATGAATATTTCTGCTTAGGTCTCCAGGCGATATGAAATCACCCACAGGGGCAGAATGGTCGAAAGCCTTGGCAATCTCCCAGGGCAAGCCTTTCTTTTTTGCGATGGCCTGACGGTCGCGGGCCGTAAAGTCAATGCCCAGGGTAATGGCATCCACGTATTCCAGCGCGAATTCAGGTTCAATGTATTTCCCCAGACGGCCAATGCGCAACACCAGTTCCGCTTCATAATGAATATCCTTGGAGAATTCAGGATAGAAAAAAGGTTTTCCGCTGCGCAAAAGGCTGTTGGAGCCTTTCATAAAAAAAACAGGCTCTTCCGGAACCGGATTATTCAGTTCTTTGGCGTGATCGATGTAATTTCGCCCGATGCAAAGGATCTTCATTTTTCTTCTTTTTAAAAACGCTTCTGTAAACGCCTTTTCTGAATGTCGGTGATCACCTTCTTGGTGTATTCAGGGAACTGGGCTTTCATCATCCAATCATAGTATGAAGGCTCATTCTGAAAAACTACCTCTACTTTTTTGCCTTTGTGTTTCCCGAAATTAAATATCTCCTTCCCATCCTCGTCCAGGATGATTTGTCCGGCCAGATCCACGTGCCTGGCGTAGGAAGAGAACTGATGGAGGGCATCCACATCATTGCGTACAGGTTCGGCAAGGAAGATCCCCTTTTCCTCATAATCCATCCCTTGGTACTTCTGTATCTGGGAGAGAAGGATTTCGTAACTGGCGCGGGTGTCTGCTTCAGCACTGTGGGCGTTTTCGAGGGGTTTTCCGCAGTAAAAACGGTAGGCCGCTGCCAGGTGGCGGGGTTCCATTTTGTGGAAGATATTCTGTACATCTACCACGCGCCGCTTGCTGATATCAAAGTCGAGCTCAGCCCTAAGTAATTCCTCGGCCAGCACGGGGATGTCAAAACGCAAAGCATTATACCCTGCCAGGTCACAACCTTCAATAAAGGCAGCAATGCGGGGAGCCACATCTCTGAAAAGGGGTTCATCCTTTACGTCATCATCGTTGATGCCGTGAATGGCCGTACTTTCCGCCGGGATGGGCATTCCGGGATTTACACGTTGGTGGAGGGTCATTTCAGTCCCTTCCGGTAAGATTTTCAGGATGAATATCTCAACGATACGATCTGCAGCCAGGTTGGTGCCGGTGGTTTCGAGGTCGAAGAAAGCAAGTGGGCGGGTGAGGTTCAGGTTCATAAGATTATTGTAAGGGAGAAAGTGAAAAAAGCCGGACCTTTTGATCCGGCTATGAACTCAAATATCAGCTTAGATGGTTCGGCCGGTGTCAAAGCCTTCCAGCAGTTCTTTCATTCGGTAAATGAATTTTCCGCCCAGGGCGCCATCTACAAGACGGTGGTCGTAGGAAAGGGATAGGTACATCATATAGCGGATACCGATGCTGTCGCCTTCCGGACCTTCAATGACCACGGGACGTTTGGTAATGGCACCCACCGCTACAATGGCTACCTGGGGTTGATTGATGATGGGTGTCCCCATCACTGTGCCGAAAGAGCCGAGGTTTGTCAGGGTAATGGTGCCCCCCGAAATTTCATCCGGTTGAAGCTTATTGTCCCTGGCACGTTCGGCCAGGTCGTTGGAGGCCTTGGCTATGCCCAGGAGGCTTTTTTCATCCACATCTTTAATCACGGGGACAATCAGGTTGCCGCTGGGTAAGGCCACGGCCATCCCAATATTGGTACGTTTGCGCAAAATGATATTCCCCCCGTCTACTGAGGCATTAACCATCGGGTATTCTTTGATGGTCTTGGCAATGGCTTCCAGGAAGAGATGAGTGAAGGTTAGCCGGATTCCTTCACGCTGCTCAAAGGCTTTCTTATGCTTGTTTCTCCAGTGCACGATAGGAGTCATATCCACTTCAACAAAAGAAGTCACGTGGGGAGAGGTGTGCACCGATTGAACCATATGATCTGCAATGATCTTGCGCATCCGGTCCATCTGAATAATCTCATCTCCTGCAGAAGCCGATACTTTAGGGGCTGCAGAAGGCGCAGGAGCCTGTGCGGGCGTTTGTGCCGGATGGGCTGCAGCTTTCCCTTGTTTCAGATATTTAAGCAGGTCGTTCTTGGTAAGACGGCCGTCCTTGCCGGTTCCGGGAATGTTGTCGAGCGCAGACGGGGTAATTCCTTCCTGTTTGGCGATGCTTTTCACCAGGGGGGAATAGAAACGATCCGACTGGCTGAAATCAGCAGCAGCGGCAGGCGTAGTTTCGGTTTGGGTGGCCATCTCACCGGCAGGGAGCGGCTCCTGGACAGAGGGCACAGCTTCCTTTGCTTCTGCAGCCTCTTGCTTCGAATCTGATTCTTTGGGAGGTTCCGGGGCATCTTCTCCGCCCTCAGTGGTGATGTACGCAATGACCTCACCCACGGCCACGGTCGCTCCTTCTTCAAAAAGAAGCTTTTCCAGTTTTCCATCCACCGGAGAGGGAATTTCAGAATCAACTTTGTCCGTCGCTATCTCTACGATGGGGTCTTCTTCTTCAATAGTATCTCCAACACCTTTCAGCCATTTGGTGATGGTTGCTTCGATAATGCTTTCGCCCAGTTTGGGCATAATCACTTCAAATCTGGCCATAATATTCTCAATCTTGTGGGTTGCTTATTTAGAGTGTGTAAAAATAATGATAATTCTGCAAATCAATTGGATTTCTGCAAGGCTAACAACTCATCCCGGCTTTTGTTCCTTTCTTCCAAGGGTTCTGAAAGCACGGAGGAAAATTTCAAGATCTGTGCTAAGTCGATAGTTTTTGGCGTACAGCATATTCATCCGGTCTTTGTCCTGCTCGGGTATTTCTCTGCCGGGAAAGAGGTCGGAGGGATTGAGTATACCCGTGCGGATAGCGGGGAGACGGAAGAGTACAGCGGTCTGGCGAGGGATATACCCAATCAGGGATTTCTTTCCACGGATAACCGAGAGCATATTGGGGATCAATCCTCCGGGCTTTTCCATAAGCCAGATCAGGGCAGGAGAACCGAGCAGGATCAGGCTGCCTAAGGCCAGGTCGAAGAGGCGCTTGAGTCTTACGTTCTCCGGCCTGCCGATGGTATTCATCTCAATCATATACAACTCCCCGGAGGTGTTGATGGAATTGCTGCCAATGACAGTCAGGCTTTCAGGTGGAGCAATTTTGAATTCGATGCCGGTATCCTGCAGCGAGGCCATCAGGTCGATGATGCGGGCTGCCGGCAGGCTTTTGGAGCAGAAGATGAGCTCCGTGATTTTGTATATGCTGATGAGATCACGGATGCGATCCAGGTTCCCCAAAACATCATCATCCCTTTTCTTTATGGGGTCTGGACTGACGATTCCGGTGAAGCCCGGACTGATCTTTGCCTGGTTCAGTAAACTTTCCACCCTGCGGGCCTCTTCTTTATCGCCCACAATGAGCAAGTGTTTCTGCCCGGGATCCAGGGCCTGAAAAGCACGGATGCCCCCCATTCGGAAAAGATAGCGTAAACCGGCGGTACTCAACAGTCCCCATACACTGCCCAGCAGCAATACGGCCCGCGAAAAGCGCAGGTGGGTAGGGAGCAGGGCATAGATGACCAAAATCAGGACAGTTCCGGTGAAAATGCCTGTCAGCGCACGTCTGATCCGGTAAGGTCTGTCGTATCCGCCCGAAAAGTGGATGCTCAGAAGCCATATCAGCAGGTAAAGGGGTATAGCCAGGGTGAAATAGTGTTCGGGGAACTGGCTCCCTTTATTTGCCAGTACATTGTTTTCCCACCACTGCGCCATCAGGTAAATACCGCCATAAAGAAGCAGCAGGTCTGACAAAGGGAGAAATGCACGCCTGATGCCACGCTGCAACAGAGCCATTCCGGCCCTGAGCCAAATGGCCAGGTTGATCAGGAAGGTGAAGACCCGCGCATTATTCTTGCTGAAATGCTTGCGGGCGAATATATTCATTGCCTGATAGAAGGTGAAGACATAGTTGGCGCTGCCTTTCTTGGTGCTTTCCCCTTTATAATGAATGATTTGTGTTTCAGGGAAATAATAGTTCTTATACCCGGCCTGGGTGATGCGATAGCTCAGGTCGATGTCTTCCCCGTACATAAAAAACTGCTCATCCAGCAGCCCGGCTTTGTCGAGGGCAGCGCGGCGCATCAGCATAAAGGCCCCGGAAAGCACCTCGATGGAATGCACTTTGTCATCGTCAAGATACCCCAGATGATAGCGTCCGAAGGTTTTGGACCGTGGAAATATCCGCGACAAGCCGAATATCTTGTAGAAGGCCACTGCAGGGGTAGGCAGGCTTCTCTTGGATTCCGGGAGAAAGCGGCCTTTCCCGTCAACCATCTTTACGCCCAATCCACCAGCATCGGGATGGGCATCCATAAACTGAAGCGTGCTGGCAAAGGTGTCCTGAGAAACCACTGTATCAGGGTTCAGCAATAGGACGTACTCGCCATTGGATTGCAGGATAGCCTGATTATTGGCACGGGAGAAACCGAGGTTTTCAGTATTGGCTATGAGGTGTACATCAGGAAATTTTTCCTGCACCATAGCCACACTTCCATCCACGGAATTATTGTCCACCACCCAGATCTCCGCTTCCAGGTCCCGGCAGGCTTCCCTGACCGAGCGCAAACATTGCTCCAGGAAGTGCTTGACATTGTAATTGACGATGACCACGGAAAGCTTCATAGGGCTGTCTTAGGGCCTGGCAAAGGTAGGAAAAAGCGAGAAGCGAGAAGCGAGAAGCGAGTCAAGCTGGCTTTTCCTGCCTTTGTCGTTTCTCCGCAGCAACCTTGAATTGAAGTTAAGCTTCTGAACCTTTCAAGCAGTCGAATAATTTGGGAAAGAGATCGGCGCGAACATAGCTAAGCCTTAATTTTACACCCCGCAACGAAAACACAATAAACCCTATGAAAGCAGGAATCCATTTCCTTAGGTTTTGTCTGACAAACCGCTCTGCCTGGATGCTATGTGCCCTTCTTTTTTTATTTTTCCCGGCTCGTATACAGGCTCAGACTAAGAAGGTCTTGTTCCTCGGAAATAGCTATACCGCTGCCAATAACCTGCCGCAGTGGGTTGCGGATATTGCAATGGTGGAAGGCGATAGCCTGATCTTTCAGGCCATCACACCAGGAGGACAATATCTCGCCAATCACGCCACAGACCCTCAGGTAGTGAGTGCTTTCCAGCAGGGAGGATGGGATTATATTGTGATGCAGGAGCAAAGCCAGATTCCGGTCATTCCCTATTACAGGGAAAGCCTGATGATCAACGGAGCCGTCGCCCTGAAAAACCTCCGCGATCTTTATGCACCCAATGCCTCCCTTCTCTTCTTCCTGACCTGGGGGCGGGAGTTGGGCGGACAGCAATGCAATGGAGGATATTGCAGCTTTCCTTTCACCGATTTTTATGCTTACCAGGATACCCTGACCTGGGCTTATCAATGGGTGGCAGACTCTGTGGGAGCCGGCATCGCACCGGTGGGGGAAATATGGAGAGAGGCATTGTTGCAGCACGCTGTTCCGCTTCCCCTTCTCGACCTCTTTTCATCCGACGGATCTCATCCGGATATCCAGGGAAGCTCTCTGACGGCCCTGACACTATACTCAGTCATATTTGAGAAGTATGTGCAAGGGAACGGATATTTTACCAGCGGAATCGATCCCCAGCTGATGGGATTCTTTCGCCAGATCGTCGATCAGAATGTATGGCCCCGAAAACAGAGCTGGCGACTGAACGGGGGTCCTGCAGTGCAGAATCCCTGTGCTGACAGTAGTAACATCTATACCTTTACTTATGCCGGAAAAACTTACGATGTGATCCGTGAATGGCAGTCCTGGGAAGATGCGGTGGATTGTGCAGTGCAACGTGGCGGTAAGTTGGTCGAAATCAACAGCCAGCAGGAGCAGGACAGCATATATGATGCGATTGTCAATGGCGCAGGGGTGGCTTTTAACTATACCCTTGTTCCGGATGGAGGCGGAGTAGCCTATGTTTGGATAGGAGCAACGGATATGCATACTGAAGGGACCTGGCTGTGGGATGGGGATTACAACAATGCAGGAGTTCATTTCTGGACAGGACAGGGTACAGCCGGCAATGGGAATGGATATGCTGTGGGCAATGCTTTCGTGAACTGGGGCGGAAAAAGTACGGGCACCTTCCGCGAACCGGATGATTACGGCAACGGCCAGGATTGTGCAGCACTGGCACTCAACGGATGGCCTTCCGGAACAGGCCTGCTTGGTATAAGCGGGGAATGGAATGATATCTCCTGCTTGAATATGCTCTATTATGTAGTTGAATACGACAGCATCATCACGACCAGGGCAAACCCTCAATCAGCCGGCCACAACGTTTATCCTAATCCTGCATATAATAATGTCAGGGTGAAGGGAACAGGCCTATTATCCCTGGAAATTCTGGATATGGCCGGCAGAAGCCTGCTGCGTGCTTCAGGACGTGAGCTGGACGTTCAACATCTACCCCCCGGAATGTATCTGTTGAAAATGGAAGACGAAGACGGAATCCATATCGAAAAGCTGCTCATCCAGCGCTAAATGCTTTTGGAGCCTTTGTGCTGATTTTTGGTTTCTTACAAACTATTTCTACCTTTGCACCCCATTTTGAGAACTAAATTAGTATGAACCCGTCCTGCCTGTAAATCAGCAGAAAGGACACAAAGCAAACCGTCATTCAATGACAGACAACGAGAAGTTAAACCAGGAGTCGGAAAACACACAGGATTCCGGCGACGTTCAGGCCACAAACGAAGAATCACAGGCCCTGACCCCTGCCGAAACAAGCCAGGAAGAAGCTCCTGAACAGGAAGAAACCAAGGCTGTTCCCCAGCCCGAAGATGCAGCAGAAGAACCCGCTGTCGAGGCTACTCCCGCTTTAGAAGAAGCTCCTGTTGCCGACACCACAGAACCCGCTCCGGAAACGCCAACAGAACCCGAAGCAGAAACCCCTGCTGAAGTTCCTGAGCAACCTGCTGCGGAAACCACTGCAGAGCCTGCTGCGGAAACCACTGCAGAGCCTGCTGCGGAACCCGCTTCCGAACATCCGGAAAATCCAGAAGAAAAGCCGGAATCTACGCCGGCAGAGCCTGCTGCCTTCGACTGGGGTAGCTATGGAAAGAAACAGGATTCTTATTCCGCGACCGAAAGGCAGCGCCTGGAAGAGGTATATGATAAAACCCTGAGCCAAATCGGGGAGCACGAAGTGATTGACGGTATCATCGTTGGAATGAATAACCGCGAAGTAGTGGTCAATATCGGCTACAAATCCGATGGGGTAATCGCACTGAACGAACTCAAATACCGCGAAGACCTGAAAATTGGCGACCCCGTGGAAGTATACGTGGAAAGCCAGGAAGATACATCCGGCCAACTGCTGCTCTCGCACAAGAAAGCACGCCTGCTGCGCTCCTGGGAGAGAATCAATGCAGCCTTCGAAAAAGATGAGATCATCAAAGGATATGTCAAGAGCCGCACAAAAGGTGGCCTGATCGTGGATGTATTTGGCATCGAAGCCTTCCTCCCGGGATCGCAAATCGATGTGAAACCCATCCGCGATTATGATATCTATGTCGACAAGACAATGGAATTCAAGGTTGTGAAAATCAACCAGGAATATAAAAATGTGGTGGTCTCCCATAAAGCCCTCATCGAGGACGAACTGGAGCAGCAAAAAGCCGAGATCATCTCCAAACTGGAAAAAGGACAGGTGCTCGAAGGAACCGTCAAGAACATTACTTCTTACGGCGTATTCGTGGATCTGGGCGGCGTGGACGGACTGGTACACATCACCGACCTCAGCTGGGGCCGCATCAACCACCCGGAAGAAATCGTGGCACTGGATGAGAAAATCAAGGTGGTCATCCTCGACTTTGATGACAATAAAAAGCGCATCGCTCTGGGTATCAAGCAGCTTACCCCGCACCCCTGGGATTCTCTCAACCAGGATCTCAAGGTGGGCGACAAGCTCAAAGGCAAAGTGGTGGTCATCGCCGATTATGGCGCATTCGTAGAGATTGCCCCTGGCGTGGAAGGACTGATCCACGTTTCCGAAATGTCCTGGTCGCAGCACCTGCGAACCGCACACGACTTCCTGAAGGTTGGCGATGAGGTGGATGCAGTCATTCTGACCCTCGATCGCGAAGAGCGGAAGATGTCATTGGGTATGAAGCAACTCATACCGGATCCCTGGGCCGATATTGCCACCAAGTATCCCGTCAATTCAAAACATACCGCTACCGTTCGCAATTTCACCAACTTCGGCATTTTTGTCGAATTGGAAGAAGGCGTGGATGGCCTGATCCATATCTCCGACCTTTCCTGGTCGAAGAAGATCAAACACCCTGCTGAGTTTACCAAGATTGGTGAGCAGATTGAAGTGGTTGTGCTCGACGTGGATGCAGAAAACCGCAGGCTCAGCCTCGGTCACAAGCAACTGGAAGAGAACCCCTGGGATGTTTTTGAAAGCATCTTCGTGGAAAACTCTGTGCATAAGGGCACCATTACCAGCCTGCACGACAAGGGTGCCGTTGTTTCCCTGCCATACGGCGTGGAAGGTTTCGCCCCTAAACGTCACCTGCAGAAGGAAGACAATACCCAGGCCAGGGAAGAGGAAAGCCTCGAGTTCAAGGTGATCGAATTCTCCAAGGAGAACAAAAAGATCATCCTGAGCCACAGCCGTCTCTTCCAGGATGCCCAGGCAGCCGGAAAAGCCAAGGAAACAGCCAAGGAACGTTCTGCTGAAAGATCTACCAAGCGCAGTGTGAAGCAGATCAAAGACAATCTTGAGCGTACCACCCTCGGCGATCTTGAAGCCCTCGCCAATCTCAAGGAAGAGATGGAAAAGCAGGAGAGCGACGATAAAGCGGAAGGAAAAGAATAATTCCTTCCTCTAAACAATATGCTGAAAGGCCGGTCTCATTGAGTCCGGCCTTTTTTTTAAGTCCCCCGGCCATTGAGCGGGGTCGAAATGGAAGGGGGATTTCGGAGGATGTCAAAGGTCTCAGCTGTGCGTAGCGTCCGCGCTACCCACGAAAAGGCTTGATATACTAATTGGTAAGGGATTTCTGTCTGAACTGAAAGCTTACTTCCCAGCTGTGCGTAGCGTCCACGCTACGCACGCAAATGACAAGGGTGCAGCTTGCGGGCTTGCAGGTCAGTAACGAAGACACTACGAACAGAAGGTGTATTTGTTTATCACTTTTCAGTCATTAGGACAAGCGTTTGATAGACGGCTTCGATCTTGTCCTGATCTACTTTTTGAGCTTCCGCATAATTTTTCCAGTTGCTGATGACTACACTGACTTGATCGATAATCTCAGAAGCACCCTTTATGTTCATCCTTTTTCCGACTTCCAGCAGGTCTGAGCGCTCAATATTGTTTCGTTTTCCATTGACGCTTAAGCAATGCTGGCTCACCCAAATACTTGAAGGACGATATGCATAACAGATGTCAAATGCCGGTGAAAGAGACCAATCGCCATTCTTCTCCATAGTGAACGCGAAGTTTTTGGTGTGGTCGTCACAATTTCGCCCGATAACATTGAATACCATTCTCCGAAACATCTGATCTGCTTGTGGATAGGGTAGGCCTAACAGTCTCATCGTTTCAAATAAGTCATCATAGCTGTAGATGTCAATGTCCTTGAAATCATAGTGCCGCATAGCGCAGAATGATTGCATATGAATCTTCCCTTTTCCATAGATGCGATCAAATCGCTTGGTCATAAAATGTCCTCGTCCATTCTCTTCAAGTAGTTCACTTTCCATCATTTCAATCCCGGCATCTATGGCCATCCTGTAATATGCCATTTCGATGCGACCATATCCACGGGATTCTCCAAGTTCTTCATCATCGATTCCATCAAACTTGATGATATAATGCTCAAACCCTTTTGGCGCATTGGACTGACCACTCCTTATTTCTCCTGTGTCTTTATCGTAAGCGATCAGCGCTTTTGCCCGGGCACCGCCCGCAGAAGTTCCAATCTTCAGAATTGCCTGAAGGGCCTTCTCTTGATCAGGTTCTAAATGCCTTAGGAATTCCTTTCTCCCCGAGAGTATTTTAGAAGTAATCTCAATGAGATCGGAGACTTCAAGTTCAATCGAATGGCTCTTAGCTTTGGGAACTGTTGGCTCAAATTCTATTGCCCCCATCCCTCGCTGTCCGATAAAGCACAATGTTTCCACAGGATTGATACTGTTTGGCGGCCGATTGTTTTTTGTCAACCAAAAATTTATCAGGGCATTGCCATACTTATCCGGAAGCACATCTGCCAATAGTCCGGGAAGTCCTTTAAAGGTTTGCGAATTCCTGTGCTCCGGAAAACGATGAATGGAATCTTGGCCTAGCGGCATCATAATCGGGGCAAGCTCAAGGCCTGTTTCCCTGAATTCCGGGTCAAACTCAAAGCTTGCTATTCCGCTGTTTTCGTCCCAGGCGACAGCTCCGACCCTATGGTTCCAAATGTTTATAAATGCAGTCTGTATCATTACCAGTCAGTTAGGTTTAAGGGATCATCCATAGCGCCGCTGGCCCTCTTCCGTTCTTTCATCTCGAGCTTTGCCAATGCCAATGGGCTAATCTCTTTAGATACCTTGAAGAGCTTTAAGGCTTGCAACTGGTCAAGCGCACGTAATACCTGAATAAGTGTCAGCAGTGTGCTTCTTCGTCCAAGTTCCAGATCACGAATGGTGGTACGATGTACGCCTGCTCTGTCCGCCAACTTTTCCTGTGTAAGGTTCTTTGCCAATCTCTCACTACGTATGAATGCACCGATGGCGTTGATGATCATATCATCAGTCATTCTTTTGAGTTCGATGGGGGAAAATTCCTTCATTAGTAGCTTCTTTTGTGTTTAATGATGTAATTGTGCATCAAATGTAATGAAAAATTTCTGAATAATTCTCCATTGCGTGTTAATATAGCATCAAATTGTTAAGAGGGAGTCTTTGTTTATAATATTGTTGCGACCCAATTTAACACTTTATGACTAAGGAAAATGCTATCTTCGAGACAGGAAGAAAATGCGTGAATTAGCTAGTGTGATTGACATACAGATTGCGATTCACAAAATGGAGAGCATAACAAAATTCTGATGTTTGATGAAAGCATACTCGACGAATTCTATTCTGCGCTTTGGAATGTTTGATGGTTATCAACTAGGTGTTGCATTTGTGTTTGCACCCAGTTATATCGAATGGTGCATAAACAATATTGACGATTTCTTTATCTCAGATATTGACACTTTGAAGAGACAGAGAGTAGCGAAAAGAACATCAGTTTGGCTAGATCATGATCTTGGTATGCCACATTTAAGCTGGCCAGAGATTGAAGTGTGCGAGACACTTGATGATGTGAATAAGAATATCGACTTAAGTAACAAGACATATGAATTTAGCAAGAGGGCATTGGATCTGAATCAGCGCCGCCTTCAGAAGTATAATGATGAGACTCATTAAATCCTGATGCATTATTCCTATAAATCCTGTAACTATTACCAAATCCTCATTTTACTAAATTATGTCCGAAGAAGCTAAGACAATAAGACTGTATATACGGCCACCATGGTCATCCAAAGATCTTGATGTCCTCGAATTGATGCAATTTCAAAAATCTGAGGAAGCCTTAAGTAAGGAGAGGTATGATTACAATATGTCTCTATCTGTAGGCGAAAGAGTTATCAACGGAACAGCGCTCAGAGGTAAGCTTCAGATCAAGGAGAGTAAGGAAAAGGATGAAAACGGAAAAAGGAAAAAGACTCTTCATTTCAAGATTTCTGGGCCAAATAATTCAAAGTTTCGTCTAGGTGATTACATCATACTTAGACCCGAAAAAACCGAGGTGGATTTTTCAACTGAAGGTATCATTAAATATGATGGGAATAGTTTCTATACGCTTTCATGCACTATTGATGATAAAATCAATGAAATGGCAGCTCAAGGATCTGTTGTTATGGATTTTACTCATCCTGAGGTAACAGCCAGAATGATTGATAAGTCACTGGATAGTCTTGCTTCCAGTCCAAAGAGAAATATCATTCTCAATATTATCAAGGGTAAGGTGGATTGCATTATTGATGCAGAATCAGATAAAGAAGTTGAAGGCTATGATTTGAAACAGGTTCTGTCAAAGAAAGGGATCTTTTTGTTGGACGAATCACAAAAAGTAGCATTTCGTACCTCAGTAGTTACTACCCCTTGTTCGATGATTTGGGGACCGCCAGGTACCGGAAAGACTTTTATGATTGCAATCATTGCCAATTATTTAGTTTCCATCGGCAAATCAGTATTAATAACCGGTTTCACCCATCGGTCGATAAATAATGCCCTAATAACGATTGTTGATCATTTTGATGGTTTTGGCATTTTTAAAATTGGACGGGAGGAACAAGCTGAAGAACTAAAGGGGCGAGAAGTGAATATCCCAAATTTCCGTGACTTTGATTCTATCCCCCCAAACCAACGATCTTCAGGCTTCATTGTAGGCGCAACCCCGTATGAGGTGAGTAAATCAGCCTGGAAGAACAGGACTTTAGATTATGCCATTTTTGATGAATCAAGCCAGCTAACAGTAGTTCTTGCATCAATGGCAATGCAAAGATGTGACAAGTATATATTTGTTGGGGATCACAAACAGATGAGTCCGATAATACTTGGTAATGAGGAGGTTGATGCGATGTATTCCAAGGAGATGTTTAACAAGTCGGTCTTTGAACTATTACATTCATACTACGATAGCTCAATGCTAACCACTTGTTACCGGATGAATGAGAAGCTTATTTCTTTTTCGGGTTCTACTTTTTATGATTGTAAGATATATACTCCTCCTTCAGTGCCACAAGCGATAGACTTGAAGCTACCATTGGAGAAGCACAATGAGATTCTGAGTCCGAGAAATATTGATGTTGTTGTTATGATGAAGGACTCAGAAGATAATACAGAAGCTAAACTTGCTGGAGAGCTTGTGGCTGAGCTTGTACGTTGTGGTGTGGAAAAAGATCAGATTGGAGTAATTGCTCCATTTCGCGTTCAATTAAATGCGATCAGGAAGGAGGTTCATAGTCATCTCAAGAATTCAAATGGAATCTTGATAGATACTGTCGAGCGTTTTCAAGTGTATATTCCGCTCCATATTGACCCCCCTATTCCGGTGATGCTGACCCCCCATTCCGGCATATTGACCCCCCCCTGGGGCTCATAATCGGTTCCGGCATATTGACCCCCCCTGGGGCTCATAATCGA
>Ga0334882_1000666_pt1 | contig 50466 bp, 59 predicted proteins | sample GraSluR1_MG_5_FD_207226 | JGI IMG/M metagenome (GOLD analysis project Ga0334882, IMG submission 207226) | Sludge microbial communities from methane-producing bioreactor in Wageningen University, Netherlands - Granular Sludge_15_04-R1 | ecosystem: Engineered > Bioreactor > Anaerobic >... | reverse complement strand
CTGCGCTATCAACTAGATTTGCCTTTACTACTGTCCCAGCCGGCACTTCCTCGGTAGATGCTTCAGTCCAGAATGTAACCTCGTACCTTCTATTAGTGCCAGCTGTGGCTATGCAAGTTGGAGGACCTTCAAGTATGGCTGTTGTTTCTAAATATGGAAATACAGCATTTAAACTCCAACCGTTACTTACTACATCTACTAAAGCTGTTACTTTGGTTCCCGCCTTCGCAACTGGAAGATCATTAATAGTTGCACCCTGGTTAATCATTAAATGGGTTGCTGGATCGTTTGGATCGGGTAAAATCTGTTCTTCGGGTGCGGAAACAATCTCCTTCACCCTTAAACGTTCAATGGCTAATATACAAAATTCTCCCGATGCCCAATCAGATTCTAAACCGCAGCTGTCCCAAACCTTGACTTCCAGAATAAAATCCATATCTCCTGATGCCCAAAATAAACCAGGCACTTCAGGATCTTCACTGGTAGCCATTTCGTAATACTCATTACTGGACAGCACTTTGCCGGTGTCGTGTATTATAGTATCATCCAGCTTTTTAATTACTACCTGATAGGCACTTTGTTCGTCACCATCAACATCAACATATTCCCATTCAAATCTAGGAGTAGTAGTGAGATAACATCCTATAGGTATGTCCAGAACCGGTGGTTCCGGCTTATGATTTACATTCATCACCACCGCAGGGTCTACTCCTGGGTTGGGTGCTTTTATTTTCGGTGTTACGTTAGGGTCTTCTGTTTCCAGTTCAGCGCGCCATCTAACATCTTCACCTTCTTCAACCTCTATCCATAAGTTAGTATTGTTGGATAATGGATTGACTTCCCCGGCATCGCCTAATACGGTCCAGGTGACTCCGTTATCTTCGGTTATTTCCGCTACTGAGCCAGCCATGGTTCCGCTAACCCGCCAGCAGGCTGTCCAATCTATGCCGTTTGCTGTCACATACCATGTAACCTTAGTTTGTGGTGGTAATATATGATAAGCCCTCAATTTAAGAAAACTTACTGGCTCGCCCGGGTCGATTGTCAATGATTGTGCTGCTGCACTTTTCTTATATAAACCTGTGGTGACCATTTCTGCCACCTGCACTGATAAAGCTTCGTTATAAACCATTTCCGTCCCATCGAACATATAGTATTTAATATCCTGTCCATCAGCAATCAATAGATCGTGCGTTCCCGGTCGTATAGCTACCGAAGTGGGGCTATTTAACCCAGCGGTGACGGACAAAGCACTTGAATAAGCCATTATACCGCCATCTAATGCGTACCGTTTGAGTTCTGTGCCTTCGATAATAGCGATATTCCCATCATCGGTTGCTACTGATTTTGGGTCGCTTAATCCAGTAATACTTAATATCGGATTTTCAATAAGTTCTGAACCAGTAAAACTGTAATATTGAGCTTGATCGTCTTTTAATACTATGCAATCATAGTTATCGCCGTTTAATGCCAGATCTATTGGATTAGAAAGCCCATCTAATGATAATGACGGTATTTGAAACATCTCAGAACCATCAAACATATAGTAATCTACCGCATCCTGGGTTAACACAGCCTTGTCATAATCTCTGGCCCCGATACTCACGATATTACTCAGTCCATTGATGCTTAGGAATGGGTTAGCCACCATCTCTGCACCAAACGAAAAATGAGTTACTTTTTCACTGTCAGCAACAACTGTGTCTGGATAAGTTGATGCCGCAATCGCAACAGGATTACTTATACCAGATACCGATAAAAACGAGTTTTCAATCATTTCTGTGCCATCAAATGAGAAATATTTAATCTCCGAAGGTGTCATAACTATATAGTCATAACCCATACCTGTGAAGGCAATAGCTTTACCAGGGTAATACTCTGGCAGGGTTATCTCATTAATGTCGGTATCCACCTTGGCGGTTGTACTCGTTGTATCTATATAAGTCAAAGTATCTTCCGGAGTTATGTAATATTTATAATCATCAGCATAGGCGTTTCGGGTGAGGATGATTATAAATAAAATTACCCCCAGGGTTAATAACCCTTTTTTCAATGCCAACCCCCCTTAAATTTGCTGGATATTTACGATTTTCCAACCGTCAATGCTTTTATAGAAAGTAACACACAGATTAACTGCTCGATCAGTAAAATACGATGCCTTTAAAACCTTGTATTCTTTATTGCCGCCCAGTGGTGCCATTTCTAAATCCTTGTATTCTATAGGTACTAATTTAACTTGGTTCTGCTCCTGGGCGATTCGTGCTGCCCCAGCCAAATATTCTATTGATGTGGTAGTTAAATATTCCTCAAAAACCTTTTTAGGTTCTTCTATGTCGGAGTTTGTAATCAAGCTGTGTTTGGCTTCAGGCACTTGATTTCTGAGGTTAAATATCTTCCAGCCTTGTTCAGTATTGATTAAATCAATGTCGTACCAGCCAACATCAATAGTTTCATCATTCAACCTTATTTCGATTAAGGTATTTACCTTTGCCCATTTGTTATTGCCAGCCCGTATTGAAATTTCTGATTTTTCAATAGTTGCTTTGGGTAATTCCGAGATATTATCAAGTGACCAGAGTGCTTGCCCGGTTACTTGCTCTTTGGCTTCTTTGATGTCATTAGAGCATAATGCCTCGAAGTATTTATTGGTGCAGTCCTGAATCCCATTTTTGTCATAAGTAAAGCCGGTTCCGATATAAAACATGGCTCCGACTACTAATATAACGAAGATTATTGAATACTTTTGTTTCTTAATATTTAGCCCTCCTTTACTTGTTAAATATTTTTGCCGTTGCCCATCGTACTGTTTCTGTTTCGCCCGGTCCAATATTAGGTACCGTAACTTTTACTACAGCAATACAACCCGGGCTATCTAAGGTAGTTGTTAAGTCGCTGCTGTCCAAAACGATATCATCCGTATAAATGGCGAATTCTTGTGGGAATCCATTATACGCAATTAACGTACCATCCTGATCATAATTGCTATATTTAATTGCCGGCGTTACTCCATAAGGGTTATCCGAGCCGTTGTAAACGATAAACGTATACTCAGGTATAGCTTTTATTCCTGATCGCTCCAACGGTTCCAGTGTGGTTGAATCCAGCCCTAAATTTCGTGCTAGTATCTGCCTAAAAACCATATGTGCTGTGTCTGCTTCTACTAAAGGTTCATTATAAGCCTGTGATGTTTTATCAACACACATAGTACCTGCCCGTACACCCTGGGTTACAGCTTGCTGTAAATTAATGTCCGAGCTGCCTATTGCACTGGAATGGTCTAAGGTTATTAGAATTGCCCATACAAACACCGGAATTGTGAGCAATATCAGAACTGATACTATAGATCCTCTTTCGTCCCTAAACCTTTTCACTTAAAGCCCTCCCCGATGTTTGTATTGTCAATTTTTCGGAGTTATCATATCCAATCAGAGCAATAAACGGAAACCCATATCCTTCAGTTTCCACTTCCATGCGTAGGTAAACTTCTGATTGAGTTATATCTTCCATTTCCGGTATATTGGTATTCCTTACTACTCTGCCTACCAGACACCCCGACATATCAACCTCACTAATAGAAAAAGAATTTTCCAATGGTGCTTCAAGTTTGGTTAAAACCAATTTGTTATTTTTGAGAGCATCGACCAGGTTTTGAGCATCATCTTCGGTTAAGCATCCCTCTAAACGCATACGATCCAAGTAATAGTTCTTGATATGCTCAGTCTGCTGTATCTTTATTTGTGCCAACCAGTAATCCTGCCCACCAAAGATTAGAAAGCAAATTATAGCCATCACGATTAACAGTTCTACACTCATAGATGCGCCCGTTTGTGAATGTATTTTACGCATTTAATAACCACTCCCCGTTACTTCAGTTATATTCTCTTTTATATTGCCGTGGAAACCTTGCAGAACGCCTGTTAATTTAGCCGCAATGACAATCCCGAGCGTTACAACACAGGCCACCACTAACAATAGCTCTACACTAATTGATGCGCCTCTTTCGTCTTTTAGTAATTTCACTAAACCACCTCCATAAAAAAGCCAGACCACTTAAAATGGTCTGGCTTTTTTGCAGTTGTAATATTTTAATTAATCTGATGCTCCGGTAGCATCCAAGATCTGTTCGTTTATTGTTAATACGGCTGTGTCAGCGGCATTCGGTAGGCCAGTATCGCCATCGGAAAGTTTTCCGGTTACAGCCAGAGAAACGACAATTACAACGGCTACGATCGCCATTAACTCAACAGCTCCGTATGCACCACGTTCATTATTTAGTACCTTTTTAGCTTTTTGAATAAATTTCATATTATTTACCTCCTGTTTTTAATAACTACAATAATTATAATTTCCCTTAAAGTTATAACCAATGGCTTGTCATTTTGCGATTTTAAATTCCTCCTCTCACATAAGCCCAGCGTCCTTAAGTATCGTCATGGTTCTAGTAAACATCACGCCAGCAACCATACCTAATATTGCTAAAAGCGGAAGAACACGATACAAAATAAGGATTAGTGGTTTGATAGATATTTGCATCTGTTCTGCGGCTTCTCGGATATCTTCAAGCCTATCCGCTTCCATTTTAATGATATTGTCGAAGTTTTTAATTCCGCTGTTATTTACTTGACTTAGCAGCATTACTAGTGATTCAGCTTCGGGTAGATTAATTTCTTTCTGAAGTACCCTTAAGGCGTTTTCAGAACCCATACCCCAATATGCTAATGTTTTATTTACAGCTGGTTTTAAGACCACAAGCATTTCTTTTGCTTCGACTAAAGCAAGCTGCAAAGGCATACCAAGCTGCATATAAGTTTCAACCAATCTGAATAGTTCCAGACATTCCTGATAACGAATACTCTTAGTTCTTCTCCGATGATATTCCCTGAATCCAATAACGCTTACTCCTGCCCAGAAACCGCATATAATTGCACCAAGCAATATACTGTTTGAACCCCATGTTAGAATGACTCCGAACAAGGCTCCGATTACCGCCCATATGATTACCGTGTTGTCTATTAATGAACGGTTCAATGGTAGTTGGGTATTTTTGATACCAAAGGATCTATGAAGCGTAAAACTGGTATATTTATCGGTGGCAAAACCTACAGTAGTATTTATGAGCCAATAAAAAACCGGTATTGTGGCTGTTAAAATACCGACTATCCATAAAATTTGATATGACATTAAACCCCCTCCTTATTCAGTTAACAGCCTGTCTAACAGAAACCATATAATTACTGATAAAAACGATACGGTCAATATAATCCGACCTGTTGGAGTATCAACTAAAAAGCTGGATGTTTCCGGAAAAGCCTTCTGTAATATAAGGAAAACAGGTAATGGCATTAATGATAGTCCTAAGCCGATAAGCCTGTCTCCGTTGATCTCGCTGCTGTTGTCTTTACTCATTTTTTGTGCAGACCGTACATTTCTTGTTGTATCCTCCAAAATAGGAATTATAGCTGCACCCTGCTGTCCAGCCTGGGACAATATACTGGCAAATACTTGAGCATGAGATATGTTTAGTTTTTTTGCCATCTGCTTATAAACTTTATCTGGGCTTTCCCCATAAACAATCAATGAATGGGCTTCTCTAAAAATCTTTCCTACTGGATCAGGCACTTTTTCTCCTACCCTTCTCAGCCCATGGTTTATCTGCTTTGTGGCTGTGTATTCACCAGTAAATATCCGCAAGGCTACTGCAAATTGTTCCAATACTTTCTCGCGTTGTTTTCTTTCCCTTGTGAACATAATCTGTGACGGTATAACTCCTAGCATGATACAAGCTACTAATGAAGGTATAGGGTTTCCAAACAAATACATTCCACCTAAAAAGATAACGACTAGACCAACCATAACCCACATATTATTTAGATATTGATATTGACCTAGATAATCTTTAACTGTATCTAGCACATTGTTTTCTAATACTGTGGATTTAACAACAGCCTTGGCCTGGAATATTAAGTTCATAATCCCCAATATTAAAAGAACTGCCGTAATGAATACGGCAGCTACAAATATCATATTCCACATTGCGATTACCCCTTTGCAAATATTTCTTGCAACTCTTTTTCGGTTACATTGTAGATTTCCATGCTCTTAATACACTTTTCGGACAGCGGATTAACTAATACCCACTCACCGGTTCCCATGAAGTCTTTATCGGCTGGTTGCCACTTAGCAATAGTTTTGTATTGAATCTCTCTGTCGTCGGTTACAATTACTTCGGTTATGCCGACTATCTTTTTGATGCCTCGGCTGGTATCTGAAATCATTTGCACGATAAATTGAAAAGCCTGGGCTACTCGTAATTGAGCGTTGTCTATATCCAGTGACATCCCTTCTTCCAGCATCATCATGGCGGTTCCCTGTATCGCTTCCTCGGGTTCCGAAAAATGGGCTGTAGCTAAGCCGGTATGACCTCTAGTACAAGCCCTAATTGCTTCTCTTGCTTCACCAATCCCTCTGAACTCGCCGACTACTATTACGTCAGGAGTTAAACGCAGGATAGACATAAAAAGGCTATTCATATCAACGTCTATCTCTGGATGTGCTTCTAGTTCCCATATATCACGGTCTGGGTATACCTTAGATGCGTGTAATTCGTTATCTAAATCCAGTATTCGTATTGATAAATTAGACGCAAACTCCCCGATGAGCAGTTTCAGCAGGGTGGACTTTCCAGTATTAACCCCACCGCTTATTAGAATATTTCTACGGCCTTTAATAAGGAGCCTGAGAAGGTTCCAGATTGTATCATCCATAGTTTTCAATTCTTTTAATGATTCTGCGGATAATATTATATTTCCGTGTTTCCTTATAGCCAAACCATATCCATTAACAATTGGACTACACAGGGCGGTTACTCGCATTCCGTCAGGTCTTACCAACTCAAGTTTAGGTGAGCTTTCGTTTAAACTGCTGCCCCGATCAGTGTACGGTATTAATCGCTCAATTAGGTTTTTGATCTCTTCCTTGGTCATTTTTATGGTTGTGGGCAGGTTCTTACCTCTTTTGGAAACAAACACCCTGCCGTTTGGATTTACTCTAACCTCATCAACTTCCTTGTCATAATATAGTTCTTGAATTTTACCGAATCCCCATAAGGTTCGATAAATTTCCTCAGCTACTTTTTGTGTGTCCAGGTTATCTACAATAATTTTGTTTTTATTTAATATCTCACATATGTGTTGCTTAACTTTTGCTATGCACTCCGGATTCCCAGCTGATGCCTCTTGAAATAAAATAAGAATTTCTTCATTATCACTTTGTTCAACCATTGAACGTTGAATTAATTCAGATGCCTGCCCCAAACCCAGGCTTTTTTCGGTTTCCGGTATAATTTCTGGTGGCTGTTTGGTTTTATTGAACATCGGCTTCCTCCTCCTCTGTTGTAAGTACATCAGGTACTGATTGAGGATTTAACACCTTAGAGAGTGCAATACTATTCTTCATCGAACCCTGTATTATATAGGGAGCTTCTTCAGGGTTAACCAGCAGGTATACGGCTTTAGCCTTGGATTCGGCTGAAATTTTTTGACCACTTAAACCAGAAGTGCTGCCGCCTTCACCATCAACTCCGATTATCTGTGCTTTGCGTGACAATATAATCGCTGGTGCCACTGCTGTAGTTTCAGTTTTATCGCCTACCCAGTATACATCTACATAATCTCCCGCTGTAGCATTGCTTAACCGGGTTGAGTCAATCAAGACTCCTATAATCTGCTTATTGCTGGTGTCTGACGCCAAACTCAGACTTCTTTTATCAACTGGCTTGTTGGCATATAACGTAACTGTAGTTATCATATCTTGCAACTTGGCTGATTCCAGCACTGTGTAAGAGTCTACTTCACCTTCTTTGACGGTTCTAGTCTTGAAGTCATCGGCTTGCAACTTACTATATGGGCTTATATCTTTGGCCGGGACCAGTATATTTACACTGGCCTCCGCATCTTGTGGGTTATTTATGTTAACCCAAGCAAAAAGGGCTACCAAAAGCCCTAACACAATGGCTGCTATCGTTATAATCGTCTTTTTCTTATCCATATTTCCTCTCCTTTACAATATTAATGCGACTATCCATGCCGCTATTACCAACGGAACTCCAAAAGGGATTGCCTCTGGTGGAATCGTGTCATCATCCGGCAGCTGCGGTAAAACTATTACGCCTTTAGCTCCATATCTCGCTTTTAACCATATACCGGTAAATAACACTTTTAGACGAGGCTTTAGCGTCCCTAGCCGATAAAGATTATAAATCCCCCATACTGCACCCAACAAACATCCAATCAATGTTACATATAAAATACCCACAAAACCAAACCAAGCACCTAATGCGGTGGCTAATTTAATATCCCCGCCACCAATGCCAGCCATTAAGCCGCATATTATAAAAACTACAAAAGCAAAAGCTGAACCCGCCAAGGCATCTATAATCGTATTAGTGTAAAGCGCGTACCCTATTCCAGTCAGGAATAACGGAACTGTCAACCAGTTATAGATTTTTCGGTATCTGAGATCGGTATATATTATAGATAGGCTCGGTAATAAACAGCCTATAAATAAAGCTTCCATGGTTTACCCCCTTACAACAGTCCTTTGACAGCGCTAACCAGATAACCGGTATAGAAATTCTCGTAACCCATCGCATCTACGATAAAACACAGCAAAAGTATAGTAATCAAACCGTAAATACCAACGGATAACATCAGTCCAATTCTCGAAAAGGGATTTTTGGATGATTGCAACTCATTCTCAATCTTCTGGGTCACATATTCTTTGCGCCGATTTATCTTGAGTTTTTCAGCATCCAAAGCCGATACTTCATAACCTTCTTCTGTAATGATTTTCACTTCTGCTTTTGGTTCTTCAAGAATGCTGGGATCCAAAGTTTTGTTTAGTATTCCGGTTATTATGTTTTCTGGTATCTGCAAGGCTTTAGCAATATCTTCTGCCTCACAATACTCCGACATTTTAAATATTTTTTGTGCCGGCAAAACACCTACCTCCTTTTCAAAAAGTTCAAAATATTCTTCTTTGGCTGCTCTGTTTCAGCCATTAAAGTAATATTTAATTTAGATGCTATTTCCTGACATACTTTTTCCCAGACATCAATATTGGTAACATTACCTTTATAAGTAGCTTTATTGACCTCCTGCCAATCATGGGGGATTACTGCAACAATAGACGGTAGTTTCTTAACTCCCTTCTTGAACCCAGAATTAAAGCACTTCTCAACCTCTTTGATACTTACCAACTTAGGGTCGTACTGGTTCAATATAATGCGAATATCACTTATCTCAGCCCCCATATAAAGCAACTGTGGACCATAAATTTTGGTTTCCTCGATAGAAAACTTTGATTGGTTTACTACTGCATACACCAGATCCGTTTTAATAAATACACTGCCCATGTACTCCTTTTCCCAGGGTGAAGGACAGGTATCACACAATACTACCGAGAAATGCTCTTTGAGTTGTTCTAGCGTGTTCTCTATGTGTTCACCTTTTATTTGGTTTGGTATTACATTGGTGGGCGCTGGGAGTAAATATAGATTGTTTTTCACTTTAGTCAGATAACCCATGGCGTTATCCTCAAGGTAGTTCCCAAAAACCCCTTTGAGATTATAGAATCCAGCTAAATTAGCCCCTCCGAAATCAAAATCACATATAACTGTGTTTATTCCTTCTTTAGCCAGAGTTAATGCTAGAGAGTTTGCTACTGTGGTTTTCCCAACTCCACCCTTATTAGCGTAGGTGGCTATGATCAAGCTGTCTTTAGTGCTTTTTTCTGGTATGGGTTCCAATTCAGGTTTTTTTAATAAATGTTTAATTTCCTCGATTGAGTTGAAAAATACAGCATCCGGTCTAGCTTTTCGAGCTGCCCAATCACTGATGCCGCCCGAACAATAAAAATAAGCAGGATAATCTTCGGGTATCATTTCATGGTTTTGGCTGGTGCTTACTACTGCATAAATATCGTCTCCGGGATCATTAGTAGTAATAAAGCCTTCTCTTTTAAATAAAATGGTTAATTCTTCATTCCCTATAATCAGGATTTTCATTTTGAAGCCACTCCTTTTCTTAAAAAATCGCACAAAAAAAGCCGCTTATTAAAGCGGCTGTCGTAGACACAGGGATAGCGACCCCAGAAATGGGACATTTTTGTTGTCCTCTGAGCTTGGTTTCTGTTTATGTTTAATAACCTTCTTATAATGATAACTTTAATCCAAACAATTTGCAACTATTATCCTATAGATTGGATATATCATTTATGTTTTTAACCAATTCTTTGTATTCTTTACGGTATTTATCTTCATCTTTTGTCGGCAGTATTCCATGTATCGGCAACCCCATTGATACCCAACTGTCTATATCATGCTTATTTCGATCAAAGCCTCCGGTAAAATGAATAATATAGTTAATGTATGGTAATATGGTTTCCGTTAAGGTCAATATGTTTGGTGAAGTTTCCACCTCAATAACCAATGCGTCAAAGTCATTACCAGAATATATAACTTGCTGATCTTCAAGGTAGCCATAATTACAAGATTGCACTGCGTTGTTAATAGGCTCGGCATAACATTTATACGAACTTGGTTTTTCAACCATTTCCAGATGAAAACCGTTAAGGTTGGCAGTTATTTTCTTAATTATAGACCCACTATTAATTTGGGGATCGGTTTTAAAAATGGCGATAACCTTTTTATATTGCTTAACAAAATCTTCTGCCGGCATTTGTTTAATCTGCTTACTAGACACGGGCTTATCCGGCTTCTTGTTATCCTGAGTTGGCTGCTCCCTAATTACATTGGTTATTCTAAACTCCGGGTCTATGTCAGCCGGGTCAACGGCTGGTTTTCCTTCCGGTTCTTGCGAGTCTTCTGCAATATCCTTGTAATGCCAAGCCTCTATTTCTTCTGGGTCTGGCTCTGGAATCAACCAGATGTAAATCTCAGGCAGGATGTTGTTCTTATACACATATTTACATACTTCTATTAGGTTATTGATTTTAATACCTTTCTTTTTAGGAAATTGAAATTCACCCTGGTTGGTCACCATGTCGTCCCGCACCACTAAAATAGCTTCATCTGGCACACCTGCTTCAATCGCATACTGGTGATTCTGGGAGTTTTCGTATCCTGCAACAGCTACTATGGGTATGTCTAATCCTAATGCTTTATCTAAGTTGCTTTGAAAATCATCACCCTGCAGTACAACGGCAACTGCATCATTGGTATCTTGGGTATCTAAATTCTCGAATTGGATGCCAGTAATCTTCGAGTATCTTTTTAAAATATCGTTCTTGATGTTTATTAATATTTTCAAGTGTCTTTCCTCCTTATCCGATTTTTTCGACCATTCTATTGACTATGATATTTCCTGAATACACCATTCCAACTATTATCAATGCGACTATTATTCCACCTGTGGTATGAAATAGCGGATATATAAATTCCGGAGCGATAAGCCTCATGATAACCATTAATCCAAATGGGATTACGCTTAATGTAATTGCAGTGACCTTTGTTTGGGCGGTTACAGATGCAACGTACTTTTTATTACTCCTGCGATCATAGGCGTTTTTCAGTAGGTATTTACAGACTTCTACCAAGTTGCTGCCGGTACTATCATATAGTTTAAAGGCCATTTCCAACTGCCTTAAATCTTCCCAATCGACTTCTTTGGCGACTGAGCCGATGGCTTCATGATAATTAGTACCGGTTCGGCTCCTTCTCAAAATTTCAATAAATACCTCTTTAGCTGGATTCTTTAACGCTGCTACGCTTTCTTCCAGGGCTTGATAGGGGTTAGCTCTGGCTTCCAATGAAGTAATAATGGTATTTAGTACCTGGGTGTACTGTTCTTCCAGTAAGGCTTTACGTTTCATTTCCTTCTTCTTAGCCAAGTTATTAGCTATTATAAAGCCGGCCGGGATAGCCAAAACACCAAAAGCAAGGTTTCCTGAAATAAGATATACCGCTATAAAGCTTCCGAGAAAACCTATTATGAGGTACTTCTTGCGGTCAGTCCGACCTATAAACGCTTTGGTTTCTATCCATTCGTCATGTAACTCTACTCCGCTGCTCCTTTTGTTAAGTGAAACTCCTATCAGAATTATTGCTACTGATAAGAGGAATAAAGCAAATATTAATTCGGGCAATACCATCCAACCTCCTCAAATCGTTTTTCCCGTTGGAACTCCTGCGTCACCCAATCCCAATCGCCAGTTTTGTTATTGTACTCCCAAAGCCGGTTAGTTTTGACCGCCATAGTCTTGCCAGCTGCGTTTTTTATAGTGCCGGCGACTTCTACTATATGGTCTAATCTCCGGTAACCTCGGTCGTTGGTTACGAACAAAACTATATCTAGTGGGTTTGCTATCTTTTCAAGAATAGTATCATTACCCAATTGTTGGGCTTCTTTAGCGTACCTTATCATATCGGGGAAACGATAATTCAACAAATCTTCGGCTGAGTTTGCATGGGCTGTGCCTAGCGATCCTTCATGCCCAGTACCCATTGCCTGTAGTAACTCCAAAGATTCTTCCCTGCGTATTTCCCCAACCACGATAATATCAGGATTCATTCTTAACGCACTTTTGACCGCATCCGACATAGTGTATTCACCTTTGTTTTCGATATTAGCTTTTCTGGCTACCAGACTTCGCACCTTTGGATGTTTTAAATCCAATTCAGCCGGATTTTCAATAGTTATTACCCATAGGTCCGGATCTATAAAACTTGCCAGATTATTTAGCCAAGTGGTTTTTCCAGAGCTGGTGCCGCCAGCTATCATAAGATTCATTCGCATCTTGATGGCTTTTTGCAAAAATTCAATTACGTTTTTTGAGGCGGCTCCATTTTGGACAAGAGTCTCAATATCAATATCCTGCCGGAAACGCCTTATGGTTATAAGCAACTCATTTTCGGTTATTGGTGCTATTTGGGCATTTAACCGAGAACCATCATGTAATCGGGCATCGACTTCTGGCTTGGCTTGGTCTATGCGTTCACCCGTTTTTGCCAGCATCCTTCTTAAAAGGTCTTTGCCCTGTTCTATAGTCTCAAACCTTTCGGGAGCCTCAAAATTGTGTCCTTTCTTTTCTATATAGATCGAACAGCCGGTTACCATTATTTCTGAGACTTCTTCATCGTTGAAGTATTTCTCCAACGGGCCGTATCCCAATATATCCGAGAATAATTGTTCAGCCAGTAACGGTACTTCTGGCTCTGGCACATCAATTTTCAAGTTTTTTATCTGGTAATGAACGATATTACTGAACTTAGATTTAATCACCGGGTCCCGGGCGCTTTTAGGATTTATTTCTTCCAGGGCAAATTGTTTTCGGACGGCATACTGCACATCATCTCTTAGCTGTTTATATAATTCTCTAGGTATGAGAGTTTTTTCAATTTCCTTTTCCTCCTGCAGTTCGTAGGCTTCTTCTAATAAACCATCACGAACCGCCAATACTCTAATCAGATTCATATCAAGCATCTGCGATCACCTCTTTTACTAATGAAAATAACTCATCTCGAATTTTTTTGTTGGGTTCTAACACCCTGCGATTGCAGTTTTCTGGGATAGATTTGTCATACCCTATCACTATATCAGGCGAATAATAATTAATGGCTCCTTTAGCTTCAATGCCACCAGTATAGCCTGTTTGGTTTAAAATTATCTTTAACCGGTCGGAACACCCTAAGCGATTTAAGAAATCTGTAGTTTCCCGAAAGGCATCCATGTTAGGACGGTCCGGTTTTACTACCAGACATACCATATCCGACAACACAGCAGCCATCCAGGATGAATGCAGCGGATTTATTACCGCGATAGTAAGCGGGCTAGTTTTCTTTAGATATGTCACTGCTTTTAATGTTAATTGTGTATCTATCTGTGACGCATCCAGCACCCGTGGACTAACCCCTGGGAAAACCTTTAAACCAGAATGGTGCTGTTCACTGGCAGAAAATATTCCTTCTGGCGTGGCTACCCCATTTATATCCAATATGGAAACGGTTGACGCACTTAAATCCTGAAAGCCTAGGTATGACCTTACTTTGGAATCCTGGTTTAAATCGACAATTGACGTATCATAATGATTGCAGGCTATCAAACCTGTCATACAAGCTAAGGTGGCTGCCCCTGCACCTGCTTTTAATGGCAGGAAGGATATTAATATCCCCCTGCCTGCTTCCCTGGGTGTGGTTGGAAAGTTTAATTCCATGTTTATTCACCCCCTATTGATTCTTCAATAGTCTCCTCAGTGATGGGACTTTTTTCAGCTGCTTCTATTATCGGCTGGGTGTTGGGTAGGGTGAGTGTTATTGATTTATCCCGTATAATTAGTTCTGCTACTGCTGGTGCATATCGATCTGGTACTGCAACAATAAATTGGTTGCTGTTTTCATTGGGCATACTCAACACTAAAGCACCACCACATATTTTCCCTATTACAGATCCTTGCCCCGACATTACTTCTCCGTAAATATCGACTGCTTCACCTCGTTTTATTCCAGTCATTCCACCGCCACCACCGCCGGGAAGTTCTACGGCAGTCCAACCTTCCGGAGCGAAGGTGTTTAGGGTTGACATCAATGAGCCGTAGGTACTTAAATGATCACTCGTAATAACGTTGTCTTTGACTATAGGACCGTTATACACGGTTGACCCAATTACCTGATCTACACTTCTAAAAGTGTTGCTGGGTACTGCTGATGCTGGTAAATATTTTACGGTTAAATGGTTGGGTTCTAAAGTCAACCCTACCCGGAGTATCTCCTTCGCATAAACTACGGGCACGTTGGGTGTCTGGGCTTTAACGATCGTATAAATCAAGGTGCTTGCAATTAATGCGATAATTACAGCTATAACCAATGGCAAATTTCTTTTAATCAATTCCATTTATTCTATTTCCCCCTTTATAATCTTTTCAAATCGAATTTTACTGCCTACAAACATTTCGCCTGCGATATCCAGTGTAGGCAGTCGGTTCCCGGGTGGATATGAAGCGGAGACCACTTCTCCTTGATAGCCTAATTCCTGTAGCATTTTTTCACCCTGGGCTAAATTACTGTGTGGCACTACTACTGGAAGCCATTTTTCACCCAACGGGTCAATATTTACAAAGTCTGCCATGACACCTTTACATGACGGACAGGTTGTAGATAAATACAACTTTGGTTTACTTATATCGCAATTATCCGCAACTATAGCAGTCTGTCCATTCAGTATTACTGGTTCTCTAACGTCAGCGTAAGCTGTAAAACTTATAGTAAACATACCAACTGATATAACTGTAACACCGCATAATGCTAGGGATACAAAGGTGTGTTTATTTACTATTTTTATCAGGCTAATTGTGCCGGCTATTAAAAAACACATAGCTGCTGCGGTGCAATAAGGACAATATGCGACTAGCGCCTGCCCTATAAAACTAGCAGACGCAGCGCATATTCCTATTAAGGCTACAAATAAATACCTAAGAGAAAGGCTAAAATAAATCCCTGTTAAAGCCGCTATTATCCCTGGGCCAGTCAATACACCGTAATTTGCATAAAGAAGTATTGAGATTACCAGGAGAAATATAAATGCATTAACAACAGCTTCTTTTTGTACATTCTCTATGATTTGTAATGACTTATCCATAAAAGCCTCCCTTGCTTTCATTTAGTGAGGCAAAAAGAGGGGATCCCTGCTTTTTGCCATCGCCCGGCATTAGAATCCACCGCCACCACCGGGAGATGCACTGTCAATTTCTTCACCGATCAGTTGGAATTTATCTGAGATTGATCCACCCAGGAATATCATGGCAGCAATACATACAACCGCGATCAACGCTATAATAAGTCCATATTCAGCCATACCTTGGCCACCTTCATCTTTAAGTAACGCTTTAATATTTTTCATCATAATAATTTGCCTCCTTATTTTTACATTATTTGCATTAAAGAGTATACGGCTGGATAGCCGATAACCATTAATATGGGAACCAATATAAACAACAACACTACCAGTATTAACTTAATTTGAACCTTGCCGGCTTGATCCATAATGTCAAACCGTTTACCTTCACGGATCTTATCGGAAAACTCCTGCATTTTATCCGATGCCTTTGCACCATGAACATATATCTGGCTAATAGAGGATATTAGCGAATTAAGTTCGTCAATATCAGTTCGTACAGACATATCTACCAGTGCATCCATAAGGTTTTTCCCTGAAGAGTTTTCCTTTAGAACCGTATTAATCTCTTCCTCATAGACTCCCCTAGTAGCTTTACCGGCTTCATTAAGGGCATCTATTAAGTCTGGCACTGAATTTAAAGCCGTAGACAGATACATAGCAAAATCATCAAGACGTTTCCTCAATTCTGTTTTTCGTGCTTCTACTTTGCTTTTCAGCCAAACTCCTGGCAGGAAATACACGATTGGGGTAAATACAGCCAGACCTAAAACCCATGAAGATATAAGTGATAGTGCTACTACCGTGACCAGATACAAACTGGTTATCCCTGCCCTTAGACCCATGAAGTATTCTGGCTGGATATCCAACCCTGCTCGGCTCATCTGAAGGTTTAGAAGGCTTTTATCTTCTTCACTCAGAAACCGGACACCCGTCCTGGTGAAAACTTCTTTTTGGTCTAACTGTGGTATGCTTCTCGCCACTACAGGCAAGGCAATAGCAACTCCGATAAGCCCGGATGCTAACGCTAACGTATTCAAATGCGATCATCTCCTTTTTTTAGGTTTTTAAGAATAACACCACCTTTCGATACAAGAATGTCCCCTACTTCGGTATTAGTTAAGTTGATTGTGCCGCTTGGTACTTCAAGCACTGCCTTAGCGGCTTTAATTATTGGAGTAACTGTGAATGGTTTGACCCCCTTTCGTATATGTACCACTTGACCGCTTTCCCCCAAAAATACAGCATCAAAAGCGAAACGCATAAAACATGAATGTATGCAGTTACAAGGCATCAATAGCATAGCTGTCTCCGAGGGCAGGTTCTTTTTGCCCAATAAACCCTTCAAACGAGTATAGGGCTTGTCTGCAATTACAACTTGTTTAGCCAGGGCAACGTTTTTAGTGATATTAATAATTTCCATGCCCAACTCACCTTTCTGAGTCAAAATACCCATAAAAAAAGACCCTCTTTACAGAGGGCCTAAATATTGGCTATATAAACAACCGCTACAAAGCAGTTTGTTCAAGTTTATGCTTCACTCTTGCTATCTCATATATGATTCCTAACCTGAAATCAGCTAGGCGACCTAAATTGTTATTATTATGACTGCTATACCAATTTTGTCCATCAGTATATATATGAGAAAATAGTTCAGTAATATCATACTGCTCAACCGTTATAGTTCCTTTTTTATGTACAATTCCCGAAGCTACAGAATGGATGCCATTATATACATAACACAAACCTATGTATGGAAAGTAATATCCCCATTGGTTATATTCATCATAAATGAATTTATTGATAAAAATGTTTTTGATCTGTTCACATAGTCTTTCCCGATGCCAGGGAAGGGCTAAAACACAGTCCTGAGCTAAATTAAGCTCAACGGCTCCTAATTCTTTTATTGCAATTTCATTGCCTTTTTCATCATAATAAAAAAGCGGTATCGGATAACGAAAATATCTTTCGAAGTGCTCTTTTGAGTATAAAATGTGTGATAACAAGTCGGTTTTCAAATCTTCTTTTATGACAGTTAGCATAAAATCCAAGATAATTATTTTATCTTTATTGTTTTTTTCTCTTTCTAAGGTCTGCTTCACAAAATTCATAGCAAAATCAAATTCTTTTTTAAACCTTGCTGGAGATGGTTTAATTTTTCTTTTCCATTTTAAAATCCCCAATTATTTCATCCTTTCTTTGTTTCCAAGCCCTCTTTACGAGGGTTTTAAATGTTTGCTATTTGGTTTGTGAAGCAGTTTGTTCAAGTTTATGCTTCACTCTTGCTATTTCATATATGATTCCCAACCTGAAATCAGCTAGGCGACCTAGATTGTTATTATTATGACTGCTGTACCAATACTGCCCATCAGTACTTATATGAGGAAACAGTTTGGTGATATCATATTGTTGGGCTTTTATTTTTCCCTTCTTATGTACAACTCCCGATGCTACGGAATGTCTGCCGTTATGTACATAACACAATGATATATACGGAAAATACCAAGCCTTGTGATTGCGCTCATCATAACAGAAATCATTTTTAAATATGTTCACTATCTGATTGCACAACCTGTTCCGGCTCCAGGGTAAAACTAGAACACAGTTCTGCGTCAAATCCACTTCCGCAGTTCCTTCTTCTATCGATAACTCATTGTCCATCTCGTCCCTATACTTTACAGGAAAAGGCCAATTAAATTCCCTGCTGAAATCCCCTTTAGAATAAAAAATATACGACAATAAATCCATCTTCAGGTCTTCTTTTACAACATCCAGCATGAAATTTAAAATAATCAACTGGTCCTCTGTGCTTGTTTCTGTTTTTAAAATATTTTGTATGAAGTCCATTGCATATCTATATTCTCCAACAGCAAATACATCAGGATCTTCTTTATGCGCCTCCATTATTTGTCCCTCCTCATCTCCAAGCCGTCCTCCAATGTCTTAATAATATTATAGTAAATTCTTCCTTGAAGATAAGGTTCGTAACGCATCAGAGTAATGAGTTCATTACAAACCCGCATATATTTCTGCTCCAAAAAGGCTCGCTTAATTTCTAATAGGAAATGGAGATAAGAAATATGGAGGGCACTTCCTCTGCTTTTCTTGTATTCTTTCTCCGGCTTTTGTTTTTTGAACTCTTCACAAAATTTGTATAAAGTTTGCTTTGCCTCCATGTTTTTGTCGGTTTCATCATTATTAAACCAGTTGTCGTACGGTTCTAAAATCGAAGATAATTTTTGCATGGGATCACTCCTTTAATAAAATTTGCCCATTGGCAAAATACCCATAAAAAAAGACCCTCTTGTGAGGGCCTTACAATAAATTTCCAATATGCTAAAATAAGATTTGGAGTTGCCGTTTGGCGGTTAGTTCACTTCCCTGTAAAGGGGGTGATGCCTATGGTTTCATGGACTGAATTGTTTACGTTCGGTCTATTGATTATAGGAATTATTTCCTTATGTCTTAAACATAAGAAATAACATGACCGCCTTATTATAAGGCGGTCGTACCGAATTTTGGAACTACCGCCGTTGGAAAAGCGGCAACTCCTTTTATGATTATATAGTAGCATTATCATAAATATACGTCAATATCACGGTCAATACCATGTTTCTGAATCCAATACGTGCAACCAGGACTTTCTACCATTAATTGTGAAATCGAATCTTATATAAGGATAATCTTCGTCTTGAACATACCTAACCTGACAAGGGACAATAATAGCTGTTTCCCACCCATTCAGAAAGTTGTACCAAAATGCTTTGAATGTTTCTGCTTGGCTATCGTTGAGATCGCAATACCCGTTGATTTTTTCAGCTTCAAACATTTTACCAATCCACCCAACAAGCATCTTCAGGTACTCGGTACCATTTACCACCTGTTAATGCGTTATAAAATTTATTTCCCCAGGTTTTTTGGTCGTCTGCATCCCTAAACGATGTTGCGCCCGATGCACAGACGGTTGTCTGCAGATCATTTGGAAATAATGACGGAAACATCGTCTTAATCTTGGCGGTTGCATATACAACCACAGAAGGATAATAAGGGCTATTTTTTTGATCATATCCATAGACAGTTATTTTTTGTATTCCTGCATCGCTGGCGTTTTTAGGCAGGTTCGCTTCAAAAAACCTTCCAGCAGCCTGAGTATACTCTTCATCAAGTTTATTTATTGAACGGCTGTTGGCTGTTCGCATATTTGACATAGTTTGGATACACTTATCGACAAATTTCTTTCTATCTGATACTTTTTTGTATGCCTGGTCTCCTTTTGACATCCATTCTTCGCACGGATAACACGCCCCTGTATCACCAGCGCATTCACTGCCACAGTTATAAGTATAACCTTCAACATTCATCCATGCTTGCATGAATTTATTTTTGGATCCCAGGAGAGTAGATATTTGTTCGAGAGTGAGGTTCTTGAATATTTGATTAAGGGTGCTTGTGTACCCATATCCATATTCTGCTATGGTTGTTCGGGCTGCTTCGGTAATCTCTTTCTCTGTGTTGTCAATAGTGGTCTTTGATACACCCCAACCCATACTATGGGTATCGTACATCATATTGCGATCTACTAATTCAAACCAGCAATCGCCGCCACCACAATCACATTCAGGAACACAGAAGTCTTTCCAACCCCCTTCGTCTATTAGCGTTTTTTCATCACCGGGGATATTGTTAATTGATATTGTGTTACAACCAGAACACCAGCACTCATCTTTATTACATACCGTTCTTTGCCCTCTATCGGTGATTACATTGATTTTTACATATCTATGTGTACCGCTACTTGCTCCGGCTAGTGCCGCTGCGTCTGCTGCTGTTTGTAGCTGGTCACGGGCTAATAAATAAATCCCTAGCTGTACTATCCCAGCAAATAGTATCGCAAATAACATTATCAAAAACACAGCTATTACCAACACTGTGCCATCCTCGCTCTTAAGTTTGATCTTCCCACGGGTATATTGCTGTTGCATTTATCTTTTTCCCTCCCATCCCTTCTTTTTTCAGGAATTGCACATACTTATAATCTAGGGATACACTGCAGACTACATTGGCATCCTCCCCGTTGACCTTATTGATATATACGGTAATATCAGGGTTTGTATTAGGAAGATACTGGTCAGCAATATCCTTTGCTTTAGCCTTGGCTAAATTCAGTCCATTTCCGTTATAGTTTATGGCCGCTTCTCGGGCACCCTCTCTGGCGATTCTCTGAACTTTCAACTTGCTATTAATTAAGCTGAAGGTTTCAAAACAACCCAGCATTATAATCGTCAATATTAAACAGGTGGCCACAGTTTCGACCATTATGGAGCCTTTTTCTGATCGCAATAACTTGCTAAATTCCAACACCCCCTACATAATCATTGGGATTTCTAATGTAATGTTCAAATGTTGCCTCTGAAGTCTTGTTGATCTCTGGCATTGTAAATACAAATAATTTCTGCATGGATTTTTTAGGCTTCACAGTAACACTTGATACCGCTTTAGTACCTTGAGCTTTTACGGTTACGTCAACTTGCGAAGTGTCAATAAAAATATAAGCCCAACGCTTTAAATAGGTTTCGCCTAACTTCTCCGCTTCCGACTTATCGTAAGTGACCGCATACTTTCTGGCTGATTCATGCGCTACCTCTTGAGCAAAATGACTGGCAACTCCCCAGGTCGTGACTCCGATTATTCCAAAAATGAATGATGCTAGAATAATCAAGCACAAAACAAATTCGATCAATACCTGGCCTTTTTCGTTATTCAATAAAATCACCTCACAAAAATAGCCCCTTTGTAGGGGCTATTAGTTTACGGCTAGGTATGGTTGTATGCGATTTTGGATATCTACCAGGGTGAAATTTTCTTCTACCCTGAATCTGAGCAGAGGAATGCCAGCTTGTTCCAATACCTTTGATTTAAACAGGTCCCTCTCCATCTGTTTTACTGTAGCATGATGAGGGCTATCCAACTCGATTGCCAAACACACCTTATATTCGGGACAATTACAAATAACAAAGTCTACTTGATAAGGTAAAGTTTTGAGATATGCTTGGTCATACTCCGGATTTCCCTGTGGGGTACGAACCAAATCTGCCAATCGTACCTGTGGAAATACCGCATATTTTTCTTGGTCTATGGCTTTCTTCAGTTTATTGAAAAGTGCTTTCTCTCTAGCACTCCTGAAAAAATAATCCCTTTTCTGAAATATTGCTGGTTTCTCTTGCCGTGGTATTGGAATTGTTTGTCCTGATCCATTCGGTCTAGGTTTTGACGGCTTTACTAAGAAGTATATTACTGCACCCGCCAAACATAGGATTATAAATAATTCCATTTATTGCAAACACCTCCTTTTGTTTATTCCGCACAAAAAAGCCCCCAAAAGCAAATACTCTCAGGGGCTTGACGCTTATTGACGTATATTATTCTGGATGCTACCATATAATCATAATGGAGTTGCCGCTTTTGGAACGGCGGCAGGTCCGATAAGGGACTTAGACCGCCTTACTCAAAAGGCGGTCTTGCTATTTTCTGAGCATATAACTCAGGGAAATAACTCCTATGAGAACTAAACAGAATTGAAATAACTCTGAATATGTAATCATAGGCATCACCCCCTTTACAGGGAAGTGAACTAACCGCCAAACGGCAACTCCAATGTTTATTTTACTACATCTTCTGTTTATCCGACCCAGATTTACAGTACAAACCGGTAAAATATGACCAATATATTAACAATTAAAGCAATAAATGCCCCAACTATAAATCCATCCCCCTGAAATAGCTGTCCTTTTTTTATAGAATATATCTCAAAAATAACAGCTAATCCTAACGATAGTTTTAAACTTACAGCAGAAAAAGGACCGTAAAAAGAAATATAATACATATATGTCAAAATTACGATAATAGACAATAGTATGAATATTGTCCGTAAAAATTTAAATAATATCGGAGTGATCAAATGTTTATTTTGATTAAAATAATTTTGTGTATTATTTTTTGTATTGTTATCGCTCATATTATAACCTCACTTCTCAATTATAGGGTCAGCGCCTATTTTGGTTTTTACCGTTGGTGTCACAACGATATTCACCTTAGCAAATTATTTTATTCGTTCCCGGTCTTAATAAAAAATTCACCGGATGAAATTCGAGAAATATTTTTGAAAGATCTTATTGAATTCGCTTTTCCAAAAGCATTGAAATTAAGGCCTGGGTGTTCCGTTTTTATCCTCACGCACTTATTGACCGGTGATAATTTAATAAGACTATCCGAAAATAAGTACATTACATATTCTAAGTACAAGCCTAATTTATTCCATATATTGTCCGTACAACTCGTTGCCTTAGTAGCTTGGCTTTTACGAATAATTATAAATCGCCAACTTTATTCATTGCCGAAAATATGGGGACGGAAGTGGTGCAAAATTACCTGGAGTGATAGTAGTGCTTATAAATCCAATACCCTGCAAGAGCCAGCAGGTGTCATAAAACAAAAGCACACTAAAAGTTAATACTCTCAGCGGGCTTAAAGTTTATTGACGTATATTATTCTGGATGCTACCATATAATCATAATGGAGTTGCCGTTTTTGGAACGGCGGCAGGTCCGGAAAGACTTTTGGCCGCTCTAACGGGGCGGCCTAGCTACTTTCTATGCATCAAACATAGAGAAATAACTCCCACGATTACTAGGCAAAGCTGAAACAACTCTGAATATGTAATCATAGGCATCACCCCCTTCAGGGAAGTGACCAACCGCCAAACGGCAACTCCAATGTTTATTTTACCATATCTTTACTTTACCCAACTAAATTAACTCTGGTTTCCTTATCTGTATTGCCTTTGTATGGTTCGTCCGCAGGGCCGACTATTACCGTTGCTTCACATCTATCCGTATTATTGCTCAGATCAATATCCCAGACCCCAACTGGATATGCAGATGCCTCTACAACGTATACTCCCGCCGTTCCGGTAGTGAATGGCAATTCGTAATCTTTACACCTGTTTTCTGTAAACGGTACTATGGTTATCCGTTCAGTTATTGTGCCAGTAGGAGATTTGATATTAACGTCAACAGTAATCGGATCTCGACTCATCCCTTCAAAATACTTATAGGTAGCAGTTACGCTAAGATTAAGCGTAGCGGTTTCTCCCTGCTTTATCCTAATAGTGTGATTATCATTGGTTAACACCATTATATCTATCCCATTAATCGGGATATTTACACTCATATAGTTTTTCTTGGAATCAGAGTTTGCTACTTTCTTGTCTGGATCACCTATTATGACTAACCTGATACAGCCATCTACCTTGGCTGAGTCAGGCACTTTATCTAGGTCTATGGTGTACGCATACGATAGTTCTTCGGTGGCTGCGCCTTTCTTTACTGCCGGCATGGTTTGATTTTCGAAGGCACCCTGCGTTCCAGCACCCCAATGGGTAATGATATAGTTGGTGTCGCCAAAGGCTATGTCTTTAGCTTCGTTGTGAAAAATGAATTTTAGGTCTACTGTATCGCCATTGTTGTACCTCTGAGATAAGGTTTTTCCGGGATTAAAATGACTCGCACTTGTCCAGGCATCTTTGCTTTCATGGGGTTCGGTAGCGATAATATCAGCTGCCGGCGCTTCCCTCAAGAATACTTTCTGCCATCTGGTTTTCATATCCGCAATATCGCCTGCCCCAAAACCTATCGCACCAGCCTTGCTCTGGCATTCTTCCGGTGAATTTATGGTTGCCAGGACTTGTCCGGTATTGGCATTGTATATCTCGATCACAGCCCCCACATTAAGATAAGTTTCGGTATCCAATGCTTCAGCAACTAATGCAGGCCCGTTGGGGAACGTACTTCCCAATAAAGCTCGAAAGAAATCTCTGTCCAGAATTATCTTGTCGTATATGGTTTCGCCCGGGCCGGGTACCTGTGACCGAAACTCATTGGCACCAAAAATGGCTGGGCCGTATTCTCCGACACTAAAAGTTATAAATTTAGTTCTATACCTTATGCCGCTGCTGGCCCCGGTGGATTTGACATAGTATATCACGTGCTGGAACTTATCGGTATTTTCATCAACTACTGCTATCATTTCGTCCCATTGGCCAGTCCTATTTAATAGGGCAATTCTTTCTTCGGATAATGTCTCAAATATTGGCTGGAGTGCGAATGCTGGTTGTACCATACACGCCAGTATAGCCAGGGTGATAAAAAAGATAATTGTTTTACGCATTGTTTGATCCTCCTTATAATTTTCCATAAAAATAAAGGAGGCTTTACGCCCCCTTTCGGCTGTTTACCAAAACTAGTTAAGTGCTTTCCAGGTTCCTAACTCAAGGACTGCTACTTCATGCCATACTATTCCATCATACATTGAGCTACCGCCATAAAAAGCACTGGCTACAGCATTGTATTTAGTAATACTCCCATCTGCATTAGTTTCCTGCAGAACCCCTCTCAAAGAAAACCATCCCGTTCCACCCGGGTAACCATCATCCATATACAGCAGTTCCCGGCTGGTGATGAATTTCTGGTTGGGCTTCAGTACCATATGGTCTAACAGCCCCTGATAGGTGTCAGAACAGTGCGGAGCAGTGGTTACCTTGGGATCTCCCATTTCCGCATCGGGAGGATCGCTATACGGAAAAGCCTTCAACTCAGCTATCTTTTCTGCACTCAGAGTATTACCCACAACGCTGGCCTTGGTCGAAATCAGTACGGTTCTGGTAACCCCATCCCAACCTACAGTTGCGCCAATGGCTTCGGCTGCGTACCGAATCGGGATACAAGTTCTGTCCCCGGTGATTACCGCCTGGGTGTCCATCGTCTTGTTTACTCCGTTAATGGTGTATGTTCTGCTGCCGATAGTAAACACTACGGTAGTTCCATCTTTCTCAAAGATTGCCTGTCTTGCGGCGTTATCCCAATCTACGGTAGCATCCATAGCTTCCATCGGTGCCCTCATGGGAACCAGAGTACGGTCATTGCTGTCAATGTACGGCTTCTGGTCGGGGAATGCTACGGCTGCCCCATCAATCTTCACAGTTACATTCGGTGCGGCGGCTGATACCGGTATGACCATTGCCATAATCAGTATTGCCACCAGTGCTACGAGTTTAAGTCTTTTCATCATAATAATTAATCCTCCTTTTGTTGATAAATTTAGTAAAATAATGGCTTAGAAACAATAGAAACCCTCCTTTGGCTATTAAAGCCTTTTGATATATTTATTATATCATAGGTGTCGCACCATTGCAATACAGTGTGACACTTTGCTATAATAAATTTACGGAGGTGATCTAATGGCTGTTGGTAAAGACAAGGTTCGGTTTTATGTAACCATGCCTAAAGATTTAAAATTGTTACTAGAGAAACGAGCTCAGGAAGAAAATCGTAGTGTAAGCAACTATATTGTCACGGTTCTGCAAAAGTATATTGAAGGCCACCCAAATTGATCGGTGGTTTTTTCCTTACATTAGCGAAATATTTTCTTCCCCCTCATAGCCCACATACTGCCAGCCATTCTCTAAATATCGTTTCTCTTTTTCGGTATTGGCTTTGCACCCTGCAATAATCCAAACCACTATAGAACCTAAACCCAAAGTAGGGACTCCTATAATTAGGGCAATCACTAACCAGCCTATTCCCTGCGCCACCAATCCATTGAACAGATACCACAATGGTCCAAAAAAGAAAACTACCCAGTTGAAACCGTCCTTTACTCTCTCGGTATGTCCGTTATGCGGATTCTTATAGACTTTGTACTTTGCCAAATTGACAACTCCTTTCCTCTTAATATTTTCCAATATTTGTATTTATATCCCCTCCTTTATTTGTCTTAACACTACTCTACGGATTATCCCTTCCCACCTACGAGGAGTGAACCACCCACGACTAAAGTCGAAGGCTTCTGGCTTCGTCACCCGGCTAATGCCGTGGGTGGTTGACTTACCAATTCCCCCAGTGAACTACCCCCACTTACGCTACAGCGTTGAAGATGGGGGACTTCTTGCATGACTTCGTTAAATGACATTTACACAAAAGACTATCGGGCTTTGTGCTTGATAGCTTTAACTTACTCAGAAAATATAAAAACCCTCTATGTATAATAGAGGGTTGCTTCTTTATTTATATGCTTGTCCTCGTGGCAGAATGGCTACGATTTCTATTACGTCTTTTAATCTAAAGATTATGCGCCAATCCCCGATTCTTAACCTATATTGGCCGTTCCGGTTTTTTAGCTTTGATATATCGCCCTGGGGCGGAACTATAGCCAATCTCTGAATGCCGGCTTTAATTCTTATTTGTATCGATTTATCAAGGTTAAGGAATTGTTTTTTTGCCGTTGGAGCAAAGACAATTTGTCTATATTCCGGCTTCTTTCCAGACACTTTCCGCATCAACTCCCAAACCACCCTCTAATTCAGCCAGAGCGGCATCAATAATGATCGCGTCTTCAGGAGTTACCTCTTCAATATTCATGGACTCTATTTGTTGTTTTACCATTAAGGATTCCATAAGATAAATTACTATTTCAAGTTTCTCCGGGGATAAGCCCTTTAAAAGCACTATCGCTTTTTCGAGGGTTGACATATTGCCCCACCTCCATGCTTTAATTATATATCAAGCCTCAGTGCCATTCAATTGTTAGTATGCGAACTGCCCCCAATTATGTGAAGAAGTGGGAGTAGCTCGCAAACCTTTCCTACGTTATATTTCTTCCTCTGACAGTACTTACCCACGTGTCCAAAACACCTCTAGCGTTAAGTGGCAATACTATGCTGCCCTCTCCGTCTTTTTTAGCCAACCTGATTGATGCTAATATTTGTGCTTGTGCAGCAGGGCAATTTGGCAGGTTGACATAGATCATATCCCCTGCAATAGTCTTTTCAATCCTTAACCAAGGAAATAAACTTTGTGGAAAAGACTTGACCCGTGTCCCGCCTGTGAGTTTAGTTTTTTGCTGACGCTGGTGACGACTCCCCACGGATAAATCCGGGGGCTTCTCGGTTCATTTAGCCTGCTACCGCAAGACCATCCCCGAAGGCTCCGTCCAAGCCTTGTTTGAGTGCGGTAGCTAAGATATTCCGTGCGGCGTTTATATCTCGGTCAAGAGTTAAACCACAGTCGCATTTGTGCGTTCTAACTGACAACGATTTCTTGACCAAACTACCGCAGCCGGAACATATCTGGGATGTGTTATAGGGATTTACTTTAACTACTTTTCTACCAGCTTCTTCCGCTTTGTAGGCCAGTACATCAAAGAATAGTCCCCATCCCGAATCTTGAATACTTTTGGCTAGATGGTGGTTTTTAACCATGTTTTTAATTTTCAAATTTTCGTGGGCGATCAAATCATAGTTATCAACTAAGTATCTGGCGGTCTTATGGGCAATATCTTTGCGTTGATTAGCTATTTTCTCATGGGTTTTAGAAAGTCTTTGAACTGACTTTTTTCTACGATTAGAGCCTTTCTTTCTTCGGGAGACTTCTCGCTGTTGAGTTTTTAACTTCTTTTCGGTGTTGCGATAAGTTCTTGGTGCTTCGATTAATAACCCGTCAGAAGTAGCTACAAACGAAGATACTCCTACATCAATACCTACTTGCTTATTGGTGGGAATTAATTCTATAGAATCTACTTCCACCGAAAAGCAAGCGTAGTGTTTACCGTTTGTTTTGGTAATGGTGACAGTCTTGATCTTCCCCGGCAGTTCCCGATGAAGGTTAATTCTTACTTTGCCGATCTTAGGGAGATATAACTTGCCATTAGTGGGAACCATGTTATCTCCCGGTTGCGGATAAGTGAAAGAGTGATAGCGATTATATCCTTGAAATCTAGGGAAACCGGGCTTGTCGCCTTGCTTAACTCTACGAAAGAAATTTTGATAAGACTTATCCAGACGTTTCAAGACATCTTGTAATACTTGCGAATGAACCTGAGTGAAGTCAGGGGAAAATGTCTTGATTCCCCGTAACTCATTAGCCTGAACGTAATAGTTTAGATTTCTTCGTTGTTGGCGGTAAGCCCTAATTCTCTGCTCTAGGCCGCAGTTATAGAGATACCGACACAGATTAACTGTGTTGTCTATAGCGACTTTCTGTTTTGTGGTTGGGTATATTCGGTATTTATAGCTCTTTAACATCAAGCCCTCCTTTGCGCCTTATATCCCATAGCTAAAGCAAGGGGTTTTACGGCGCCTTTTAATAACTGATGTCCCATTCAAATTCCTCCAATATATTCCATAAATATATTATCGTATTTTGCATTTCTTTCTTTCGTGGAACAGTTTCTCGCAGAACGTATTGGACAAACTCTCTATTATTAGCAGATATGTTGACATTCCCAGATACATTATGGTGCTTGAGATATTTCGCAGCGGCTATTACCCCCAAGCATTCTGCCATCCTGGATGACACTAACCCAAAGTCAACTAATGTATCATATTGAACTTTGCCTGTTATTTTGATGTTAGAAAGCCCGGGAGAACTGGAATGAATCCTAATTTTTGTCGTTTGAGAATCTTTCTTTTCACCTGGAAATGAGAATACAACCTTATCCCCCTCTAATACCAAAGAAGCTTCAAATGGCTTACCTTTTTTAGAAACGAAGCCTTGAATAAGTCTTGTTCGGCCATTGCTGTATAATTCGTTTATCATATCAGGCGTGATATTTTTCTTCAAAATCGTTCTACCGATTTTAAAGCCGCAATTAGAACAGCTAAAAATATTACTTTGCATTATTAAACTTGTTTTCTTACACTTAGGGCAATTCAGCACGACATTCCCTCCTTTCTTTGTTTGTTTTTCAGCCCACAAAAAAGGACCTACTATACAGCAGATCCCTCCGAGTTTTTGCGATTAATTTTTCTGTCCACTCTGCACGACTGAAGTGAACCTAATATAGCATTAATCCAATTCACTTAATCTTTCGATAGCCATTTTGTAGATTCGAGAATCATCACGAGGGCCAATAGCTATAATGCCCATCTCCACAATGCCATCATCGTCTTTAGATGGGTGGTAGATAATTCTTAGATTCAGACTCTTGCTTTTGATCTTGCCAAACTGATGCAATTGCCCCTCACAACGGTTACCGTTACCTTCAGGTTTAAGTAGCGCGCCTTTTTCAGCTTGTTTCAAAATCAGCCTCAAAATATCATTTCTTTTGCCGGTAGCGAACGATTTATAATCGTGCATAGCGGATGGTGAAAATAACACCCTGGTTTTGTATTTTTCAAGAATAAGCGCATTTAGTTGTTCTATCTTACTCCGAACCATTATTCATCATCCAATTCCAGATTAGTGATACTATTAATTAATTCATCTAACTCAAAATCGTTCGCTTCAATTACTTCGAATAGGGATAATACTGCCTTTTCATCCTTACGCTCCAGGGCTATTTGGTACATATGATCATCTAACGTTTTTTCAAAGACTTCCTGGATCTTTAACAAACGTACATAGTGCTCCAGATCAACTAACACCGCTGTAGCATCCCGGTTCTTTGCGTTTTGTATAACATAAATCTCGGACGTTTCTTCCCCGGCATATTTATTAAGAATTTCTGATAACCGATTGCTGCGGGTAAGATCAGTAACCGTTAATACATTATCCTTCAAAAAATTAAGAGTTTGAGACGTTGCTATCTTTTTCCTATTCATAATGTCCACGCTCACCTTTCTTCACTTCCTTTACTTAATAGTATATGATTAGCGTGTTGTTTTATGTGCTAATTATATCACTGTTTATGCAACATACTCAAACGAAGTGGCAAATTAAGCGGCTTGAATATTACCTGGCATTTCTTTGATTATTAATACCCTGGTATGAGATTACAAAACCATTGTCGGCTTCGATTATTGTCGGCACTTCATTAGGCGACATCGCTAATACGTTCTGTCCTCCATGCACCTTATGCCAGTGCTTGGTTGCAACATCGGATGCGTCCCCTTCTTTGTATAGCAAGAGAACCCCCTCGTTGGGTGCTATACGAGAACAAATATCCAAGCTGGCTCCGCAATCAACCACAACAATAGAGAATTTATCTTTAATCTGATCAACAAGCGCATGGGTATCGTGATGTGACGCTATATGTTTATATGGGTCTATCGGCCACACATACACCCCCGCCCACTTAACCGGAGCATCGGCTTTCAGTATTCGCCAGTCCGATGTAATAAGCTGTTTTTCTGGTATTCCCATTGTTAATGCTGCTGTGCTCTCTGATGACGCACAGACTAGGGCTGAATTACTTATCGAGTTAACCAGTTTTACGGCTGCTTCCCCGGCCGCTGCCGGTCTTGACGGACACACTACATACAAAGTGCCGTTTTTAGGTATGGTGTGGCTTTTCTCATTGGTCCTTACCACTGGCAATACCTGTAAATTGGTTTTGGGTTTGAGTTTTTCAATTATCTCAGTCACTGACATACATATTACTGCGTCTTCTCGCTGCTTCTTGATTGTCCAGTCTGATAGTTGCCCGGTCCCAATAACATACACTGGGAGTCCTTGTGGAGCATAATCTAAGCTGTTTTTATCGCATATTACTGATGTAGCCAGTTCCGGATCATAAGTGGTATCTATACCATGTTCCTTCAATTCGGAAGTTGGTATCTTGCCCAACACCAGTACTCGTTGCCTTGCTGGTTCACTTTTCACTTGATTTCTCCCGGCTCCCTTGGCTTTATACAGCATAGCATCAGCTTCTTTGCATACATCGCACCCCTCCTGCCATTCTGCAACCCCAGCAGAGAACGTAGTTGATATGGTTCGTCCATCTGACAAGGTTATAATGCGTTTCGACCATTCTTCTCGTATCCTATCCACTACTATATACGCTTGAGTAGAAGTGGTGTACGGCAGTACCAGGGTAAATTCTTCCCCTCCGTATCGGAAGGCTAAATCGGCACCTTTTTCGGTACGGATATTGGATTTAAGAAAATCCCCGAAGGCAGCTAACACGGCATCTCCGCTATCGTGGCCGTAATTATCATTCACCCGTTTAAAATGGTCTATATCCAGCATAACTAAACTATAAGGCATTTTACGGAAATTCTGCTCAATTAGCCATTCATTAAAGAATGCCCTTGAATACAAACCAGTGAGTGAATCTGTGTCCACCCTGCGCCAGAGATTTTTTGTCTTTTTACTTAATAGACTTATCTCTCGTTTGATCTGCGGAGTTAGCTTCCTAATACAGTAATCCGCACCACAGGACAGATGTTCTTTATTCCCTTTTAAAACTACCAGCATCACTGTCTTGCTCCGTCTGTCTCTACGGAATTTCTTTATATCGTCAATGTTCCAGGATTTTGGAACGACTACCGCATCCAGGTCAGTATTAGCTCCAAGCAGTTCTTCCAGGGTGGCCGCTTTAAACTTATGAAACTCACCCTCTTTGATGTATCCGGTTTTTGTAAACAGCCCTCCGAAATTAATTCTCGGTTTTGGAAGGCTCTTTGCTGGTTTTACTTCTTGAACTATTACTGGAAGGTTACTGTCTTGTTGCGGCAATTCTTTGGGCTTTTCCTTCTTTTTTGGTTTCCTTAATTTTTTTAATGGGTTTTGGAAAGCCTTTTCTAAATTTTCTTCTTCATCTTCCGGCAATAGATCAATAAAACTAGCTGCTTCAGATTTAGATGCTTCTTTTACAATATCCTGTGGCAAATCTTTTAACTTACCGGGGTTTTCTATACGATTTATCACTTTCTCCGAATTTACTGGATCAAAAACATAATCATATACACCCCAGCCTATAAGCTGCCGCATCCAGTTTCGGGCATCGTTGTATTCTGGATTGCCCGGCAAAAATATAATCCGGATATTTTCATCTCTTAACGGTTTGATTACGCTGCTTATTAAATCTTCTTCACCGTTTAGATATGGCGATACTACAACTGTATCTGGTTCTACTCTTTCTGCCATATCCATTACAACGAAGCGATTATAGCAATGGTAATAACCTTCGTATCGTCCTAATTCCTCATCTATCTCTTTAAGTCCGGTTGCCAGCAAGACTTTCACAGTCCAAAACCTCCTTTTCCTGCAATTCTCTAATCGCTTTGATTCTCTGTTTCCAAGTAGGATGTGTAGAAAAGAACCGGTATTCTTTCCGTTCCTCTGGAAATTTCTCCATAAATTTCTCAGCAAACGATATTAAATGTTCCCCTAATCCGACTTTTACGCAATAACGGTCTGCTCGATACTCTTTATACGGAGATGAAATCCTATCTACTAAGAAAGTCAGGGTGTTGACGATAAACCAAGCAATCCTCAAGATAAATAAATAACAAATCAAAGGAATTAATAACATCATAAACAAACCCGACATTTCTCTTTCATCACCCGGTCTTCCGTAAATCAATCGTTCAGTAAAACCAAGCACTTCAGATGCCATAATATTTAAAATGTAGTTATACTCAAAATACCGACTATCCCCGTGTTTTAAATGACCTGCTTCATGAGCCATAATAGCGTATACTTCTTGTCTTGTGGCAAATTTAACGAGTCCCTTGTTTAAAATCATCATATCTTTACCTACCACGGACGCGTTGATTTCCATATTGTCCATATAATATAAAGTAGGTGTATTTACATTAAGTTGCTTACAAATATCGCTTAAAATAGCATTAATTTTTTCGCCACCTATTATCAACAACTGATGGTCTCTAATATATCCGCTTGTAACAAAACCAATATTTAATAAACCAATGCTAATAATAAGCACAATTGCAGCAATAACTAATAGAGCGATAACTAATACATCATTCCCAATAGGATAGCCTATTAAGGATAAGAAGAAACCTACTGACGCATAGAGTATTGTCAAATAAGTCAAACAAACTACTGAAAAATTGATCAAAGTGATTATTAGCTTCATGAATTATTCCTCCTTTTTCGGTACGCGCGTACCTTCTTTCCCAACTTTTGGATACTGGTGACTTCTCAATCAAAAAAGAGAAGTATAAAAATACCTCCCTTTAACACCTGCTGATGGACGCAAGAATCTGATAGCCATTTTGGGACATTTTTGTTGTCCTTGCGACTCAATTTCTGTTTAGGTTTTATAATCCTTTTATAATAATAACTTTTATCTAAACAATTTGCAACTATTTTCCTAATTAATCTTTAATTGTTGAGGATTGATAGCGGATTTATAACGTTTCCGTATTCGCCACCACGGGGTCTTACTTCTAAATGCAAGTGTGGTCCTGTGCTTGTACCGGTATTGCCGGAATATGCCACAGTTTGCCCTGCACTTACCTTTTTGCCTGTAGTTACATTGATTATATCTAAGTGAGCATACCACACATCATAGACGTAATTGGTAATAACTAATGTTTTGCCATACCCTGTTTGATATCCAGCAGCAACCACTTCACCATTGAACATAGCTAGAAGCGGTGTCCCTGTATCCATAGCAAAATCGACACCAGTGTGCCATCCTAAAGTCCATAGACTGCCTTTTTGTTTGAAATCAGCAGTAACTGGATAACTACCCTCGAAGGGCCAGGAAGTCCCGATCTGGAACTTTTCTGCATTATCCCATATGTTCTGGACATAATTATCCTTTGCCCATGCTAATACTTTTTCCTCTGTATAGGAATCTTCTTTACTGGTTACTCCGTACTTAGCCCATAGTTTTTGCGGTACATATACATGCCCTCCATACCCTGCTAAAGCTTTCAATGTCTGATTTTGCCAGTCACCCTCCCAATCTATTTGTGAAGGATCTAAACCTTTATCCATTAAATCTACACACCCTGCTAAGATGCTTAAACTGGGGCTGGATAATGCTTGCTTGTAAAAACTAGCATCTTTGTTGAGTGTGTTGTGATATAGCACTAAAAAATCCTCGGGCAATAAATGAGGATATTCTGCTACCAGTTTATCAACTGTGCGCTTCTGGGTCCCCGGCAATAACTGCATCAAACCATAGGCTTGAGTTTTATTATTATAGGCTTCTGGATCGAGGCCACTTTCTATAAAAGCTATTGCCTGCAAAAACCATGATGGAAAACCAAATGCGTTTTCTGCCTGCATAAAATATTGCATTAAAGCTGGGTTTATTATACCTGTAGATATGTTATGGTCAGAATAAATCCCCTCTAAAAGCCATTTTACGTTTTCACGTTCTTCAGTGAATGCGACTCCCGCTTCAATTAACATAAGCCGGGTTGCACTTAACTGCCTCCCCTGTTCTCCTAATACTTCTGTGATCCATAAGTCAAGACGTTCCCATTCATTGTTAAGCAGGGTGGTTGATACCAGGGCTTCGTAAGATCGGCTCCATGTCTCACCGCTTTCTTCTACCCATTCGTATTCATACTTATAATGACCCTTAATGGTATTAGCCTCAGTTAATAGATATACGTTCTCCGTATGACATACCCACTCTGGGCCTTCCTCTGTTTCTTGTAAGGAACAATACGTTCTGCTGGATTCCTTGTAATATAAATAAGGTCTAAAAACTTCTCCCACTTGCTCCTTAAATTCATCGGTAGTCTCAGCTTCACCGTGTACTAATACTTTAATATAATTGGCTGCGTGAATAATCCCGAAGTCAATTTTATGGGATTTATCAATACCGTAATAATCACTTAAAACCCGTTCAGTATCTTTCCCGTGAGTACCAGTATATGTACTGTTATTCAGTAAATTAATGATTTCTTCCTTCGTGTAGGCACCTTCATGTTTACCCTCAAAAAGAACATCCGTGTTTGTTGTGATATAATCTGTATTTAACCAGGAATCCCGGAAATTATTTTTGTTTGCTATTTCTATATATAAATCTTTGACTTTTTTATTTTCCTCTGAATCTTTAAGAGAAAAAAATACTTGCTCTTCCTGTCCAGAAGTTAATTTGTTCCCAGGGAACGTAGCATATACGGCTCCAAAAACCAAAATCACAACTATTAAGATAACCCAAAATGGGGCAGTGGCTGCAAAAAACTTTAACAAAAGGGGCAGTAATTTTGCCTTTGCTTGTTTTGCAACAGCTTTGCCAAGTTTTTTCCCCAGTGCACTACCCATTTGCTTACCTTGTTGTTCGATATTTTTATCCATCTGATCGCTGTTGGTCATTAAATCACCTCACCAAAAAGCCCCTAAAAGCAAATACTCTCAGGGGCTTGACGCTTATTGACGTATATTTATCTCCATGCTAATATATAATTATTAAAGGAGTTGCCGCTTTTGACCGGCGGTTAGTCCTTAGACCGTCTTAGACCGCCTTACTCAAAAGGCGGTCTTGCTATTTTCTGGTTTTACCCATCCATAGTGCGCCTTCTGGCAGTTAAATCGTGGGCTGCTTTAAGGGTATTTTCAAGTCCATAAATGGCATGAGTTTTTAATGCTTGTCCCTGTTCAGTATTCATCAAGGTTTTTGTTCCCTTGCGAATACCTGCTATACCTGCTTTCCCAATCATTGTCGATGCTCCTGCCACTGTATATCCTGCTACTCCTGTTATAGTGCCCATTCCAGGTGCTATTGCATCACCGAATGCTTGACCGGCTCTGCCACCAGTTTTAGCTATTTCATGGGTCTTTTTAAGGAATGGCTTTGCTTCATTTACTGATGATTTTACCGTATCTTTTGCTGTATCTATTTGGGCCTTGAGTTTATCCACGTGAGGTGTTGGAGGAATATTATTAGTTATACGAACACCTAGCTCTTCATTGCTCATTTCATTATAAGGAAGGCTTGTGCTTGTATTACTTGTCTCATCTGCTCCATGATAATCCTCAAAATATGGATTTCCTGCAATACTGTCTACCGAATAATCATCTGCTGCCATCCCAACAACGTTATTCCCTTGCTCCACGCTATGATTGTTTGGATTGCTGTCATAGCTATTATAGCCGGATGTATCGTTAGAAGTATTGCCACCTATGGTTAAATGGCTATTGTCCCCCACATTGTCATCATCACTTTTCCCGCTACCGACATTGCCTGTACTACTTTTACTGCTTCCGCTTGAGTTATTCTTTTTAAACGCATTGCTTACATTACGTCCAAGGGCAAGCATTCCACCCTGGGCTATTCCCATTTCATCCACGGTACCAAACCGTGCAACGATGCTCATAAATATCATTGAGAGAGCCTTGGATATAGGAATAATTGCGACCAAAGCAAAAAAGAGAACAAATATAGTTATTTCGGTTGGTTCTGGCGTATAAGCCCCTATGGACATTACGGTATTCCCAACCTCTATATCTCCCTGATGGTAAATATCAATTTTACGAGGGAAAATTGCTGATACCAACATATAAGATAAACTCAATATTACTAAACCAGCCAATGCACTCTTAATTTTACTTATTGCTTCAACTCGTTCTTTTTCGTTACTATTTAGAATTATCCGGTATGCTTGTAATATCAGCATGGTTACACAGGCTACGCCTCCGAAAGCGGCAAGGTATTTCCCTACCCCTACCAACAGAGCACTTATCGTAACCCCGTTCAAATAATCTGCGGCCAAGTTGCCGCCAGAAAATGCCAAAATACTGAATACTATACCAAATGTGAGTGCATGAAAGGTTTGCATAAAAATAGTCTGTACCAACTCAGCAGCCCACAACCCGATTATTTGCTTGTTATCAGATACGATCCACGACCATATTATTATCGGGGTAACCGCTAATACGACCGTCACTACCCATCTCCTAATAACATAAACGATGTTAAAATACAGGGTATATGCCAATAAAGCAAAATGCAATATAACATCGGCAAACACATTGTCAGTATTAATAAAATCGCCTTCCAAAGAGTTGAATATTGTACAATTTGGGGTTTGGTTAAATATCAAATCCCCTATTGGCGTGAGCCCAAGTATATAGCATATTATTTTATTGATACCGTCAATGGCTCCTGATAGTATATTTTCTATAGCATTTGCTTTTTCTAGTGATGCCACGGTTTCTACGTTTACTGGCTGCGCTGCCGTTTCTAATAGTTGTCGGCATAAATCAACGAAGGTATCATTTATTGATATAAGTATATTTACGATAAATGGCGCAAGCATGATAATAATTAAGCCCACAATGGCCCGCTGCACCGTCAATGTTATGGAGGCCCTCATTCCCGGGTTGCTTGTATTTGAGAATATATGCTGGTAACCTGATCTCACAAACAGCAAGAACATAAAAGCCCCGCTAAGAGTTGCTAGGCTATAGTACCAGAACATTACCACTTTTTGGCTATCCCCGGGAAATATAGGCATAGCACCGCTTTTCCAATTTCCTTCCATATTATTTCCGGCGGTATTTTCAATTGGAACAGGATTGCCGGTATCATCTATTTCCTGTTCAGGAAACCAGCAATTAACCGATGTGACATATGGATTTTGACCGCCATAATCAAAGGTAACTGTCCATACTTCACCTTCCTGTGGTTGTGAAATAGTGCCAGTAGTCTGAATATTAATGTCGGTTATTTTTTTATTGAATGTTTTGTCTCGTGTTTTAGCAGTCCATGTATTCCCAGTAGAGGTGTTTTTTACAGTCATTGTTAACATATCGCTAAACCCTGGTTCGTAGCCTGTGTACTGGACACTTATGTTTGACCCAGTCCAGGTTACAGAAGCATCAAAGTTATCTTCCACCGCTATAACCTGGGCAGGACATAAAAATAAAATCAATAATAGGGTTATTATAAAATGCTTATATTTTATCATCGCAACGGCACCGCCCCCGGATCGGAACGGAGAAAGTGCTCTTCAAAAGAAAAACCTTTAAATCGCACTATCCCGCTCTCGTGACCTAATTTTAGTATCCCTTGACCTGGAGTAAATGTAGATATCATTCCAACTAATTCTGGAGATAGGTTAAATATTTTACCTAATTCCTCAGCATCTGAAGTCTGCATCTTCAAAAAGAATTTTGAGTCACATTGATTCATAAAAACAATGCCTTCATCAGTGGTAAATTCCCGAAATGATTGAGATGCGGCTATTAGCGAAGTGTTGTATTTCGCGCCTCGCCGGGCTATCTGGCTCATGAATTTTGCAGTATACGGATGAGTCATCATTAACCATGCTTCATCCACCCCTAAGTGTTTCTGGGTTGCTCGGTCTGCTTTGACGTAATTCTCCCACAACCAGGACAATAAAACATACATAGCAAACATCTTGGAATGGTCATTCCTTAAAGCCAGCAGATCAAATACTACTAAATTTTTTGACTTTAAATCTATGGCGGTTTGACCGTCAAAAAATCCTAATGGGCCACCTTTACAATACTGGGTCAGGATATTATATAATTTGGTATTAACGTTTTTGAATGATTCCGTTAAGCTTGAGAACGTGGGCATCTCCTTTTTGGATTGACCTACCATGACCCCATCCGAAGTCACTTTTTTAGCATGGTTAAATATACTATCCGGTGATGCGTTGATCTGCCTTTTTTCATACTCAGCTTTTATATGGGTAGATAGGCTGCTCATTTCTTCAACCGAAAGCTTTTCACCGCTTTGGGTAGTTACCATTACACTGATTAGAAATGCTATATCATCAACTTTGGCCGCTATATCAATAAACTCACCCATTGTATCATCCTGCTCTGGTTCTATATCGAATGGGTTAAAAACTACTTCCATCGAGGGGTGTAAACGGACATATTCGCTTTCCTGCTCAAACTCGCTACATAGTTGTTTATACTCACCTTCGGGATCTATTACCGCTATTTTCCGACCTATGGCAAGTGAACGCGCAAATAAACCTTTCATGGTAAAAGATTTCCCCACTCTGGTCATCCCTGTAACAAAGGCATGAGGTCCATTTAAAGAGGGCTGTCCTGCAAATAAATCTATAAAGCAAGGTGAACGGCTGTAAGCGTTTTCGCCAAAATATACCCCTTGAGGATGCGATATATTCATATTGATTAATGGTGCAACACAGGCTGCATTACTAACCGTCACATCCATGTGGGCTGTGTTTATTTCTGTTCCTGGTAATAATGCCCTTAAACCATCAATTTGTCTTAAATACAGTGGAGTTAATTTAGTTGCACCCATCCAGTCCTGTATCTGGTCGCATTTCTTGTTTAATTCATCTAGTGTTGACGCTATTACATTGATAATTACACTGACTGACATTATATTGGTGTTGTGTAAATTTATTTCTCTTAATAGATGACGATAAAAATTCTCTTTTACTTCCAAAACGTCAACCCTGCTGGTATTTCCCTGTTTCCTGGTAACAATGAGTTCTGCTCCCAGTTTGATTCTTTCAGAGTCTACTTTTTTAGCCGCATCTTCTGGGCGGTAGGGATGCAGGGTGGCTGATATTGTTACTCCATTCATGTATGCTATACGATTAAACCAACCAAACTGAATCTGTTCAGGCAGCATATCAACGTGCAGGGTTCTGCAATAAGAATTATTGATAACCAGATGGTCTTCTCGCTCAGTTATCCTATCGGCCATAAATAATTGTTTGATACTTGAATTATTGGACATATTCCAGGACCTCCTTTTCGCTGAGATGTATATTAGCGTCCACGTTAAATTGGAATTTTTGCGATGGTCTGAAAATGGAGTCCGGCATTAATACTTCCTGTATGATGTCGGTGACTTCTTCAGTAGTCGTTATTGTTTCTACTGTCATTCGACCTTGATCTTTAAGAGCAGCCGCAAGTATACGGTAACGATTTCGAAGTTCTTCTTTATCTTTGCCCGGGATTATCAAGAACGTAGATTGTGTGGTCACAGCCCTTTCAGCTCTCATTAGTTCCAGGGCACCAGCATATTGATAACGATACCTCTGTAATGTTCCCTCTGGTGTTTGATCCGCTTTTTCAGCGATTCTCATAGCTTCTTCGGAAGTATCAACAATTACTGTATTAGTGATAAATCTTACCGGATAGTCAAGCCGAGTAAATATGCTGATTAAAGCATCTTCTCGGTTATGTTGCTCATTCAAGGACATAACCGTAAAATTCAATCCTCCAATACGGGCCATCATATAACACTGATCTTCCTTGTAAATTATGCCCTCGCGTATATTGTCTATCTGGTAAAATTCCTCGATATTCGCAATGCGCTCATTAAAAACACTACCGTTTTGCTGGTTTTCTTTTTTGGAACGGTTCTTTTCCCAAAGTAACAGGGCTGCACAGCCCAAAATAACAATCGAAAATAGTATAATTAAAAATACCATTTTTCTTCTCCCCCTCTCTGAGCTATATAGTGCCTCTTACGCTGGTTGTATTTGTATCTATAAAGCAAATAGTCCCCCGCAGTTATTTCGCAGCCGGAGACACTCAATTTCTTAATAGCTAATATCACACCTACAAATACAATGGGTAATCCTATCGGCAAGCAAAAGAGCATCTGGGTTTGTATTATCGCCGCCAATAACCCTGCAGCAATCAAAGCTAAGATAACACTTATACCTATAATTAATGATTGTTTAGTGGAAAGATTAAAGATTAGTTTATCTTCTTCCTTGGTTGAAAATGGTACTGGATATATTTTCAATAACCACACCTCCTATAAAAAAGAAAGGGCAGGAAATTACCCTGCCCTTCTAACCTAGCTTACCAACAACCCAGCTATCCAGCCAACAATTAACAATGCCATGCCTACCAGTATAACTGCTCCCAATGTGTAAAAAATATGGGATTTGGCATCAGCACGTTTCTTTTCATCCCCAGTCGCCAACCTAAATGCGTTGTAAACTAATGCGCCGACTGCAACTACCCCGATAAAGTAACCGATACTAGTGATTATATCAAGTATTTTTTCGGCTAGTGCGTCTTTCTCGACTTCTCCTAATCCTGAACCTACATCAATCATACCTGTTGGATCATCTGCCAATACTGGCATCGTAAACATACAAACCATAAGCAGGGTCAAGACTATAATTTTTCTTTTCTTCAAATTGTAAATCCCTCCTTTACATCGTTACCCAGTTAGTGATTAACTGCACCAGCATGGGCGACCAAAACACCAGTACCATACCAATTATTGCCCATACGATAATCGTCCTTGCTACCTTGAAGAATATAGCCGCTATTCCTCCCACAACCAGAATAATTACCGTTAGTGGAGCAATTACTTTAACAGCAACTCCATACATGGCATAAGCCATCGTAGATACTTTTGCTATAAAGTCCTCACTGCTTACAGACGCTACGCTGCCAATATCCACTGTTTCTAAGGTTTCAGCTAAGGCCGGTATAGGTAATAAAACAAACAACAATAAAACGATTAAGAAAATTAATGAGTTCTTCAAACTTTTATCCCTCCCGTTGTAAAGAATAATGCTGTCAGCATAACAACTAAAAATGCGTGTTCGATTATCCCCCCTGTCTTTATTAGATTTAATGAGTAATTACGTTTTATCGGGTATAGAAAGGGTACTCCCGAAGGTGTACAAGCATCTAATAGTAAATGCGATATATACCCTGCAACAAACAACACCGCAATAGCGTTGGATGCTACGCCCAATAAAATTAGATAGAGTAAAGCAGCTGCCAGAAGTGAATGCCAAAATCCCCTATGCCCAAAAAGGAATTTAACTAAGAACGAACCCGGTATCCTCCTGCCTATAGTAGAGTTAGGTTCGTCTATGTCTGGGAATAATGCCCCTATTCCAGAAATGGCAGCATACCCAATATTTATATCCAATGCCTGAGTTAATAAAACCCCAGCCAGGACACCTCCGATAAAATGAGTTTTTCCGGTTATAATACCCACCTCCTATGATTCTAAGGTTTCCAACGATAATCGACCTGTAGTTAGCAACAAGTACACATCTTTCTTGCCTAGAACATCTACCCCCCATTTATAAATTGGTAAATTGGTTTTAGGTTTTAGACCTATGTCTGTAATGATTAGTTTAAAGCCGTTGTTATGGATCAGCCGTTTTGCAGAATGAATATTAGTGGCCACCTTTAAATTAAAGCAGCTTAATTCCTTTACAATGGTTTTATTGGTGGTTATCAATAAAACCTTACCTTGAGCATCCGCATAGTTTATATCTGCCTCCAACGGCTTTAATTTCCTGGGCTTATCTGCTGTTATTATTTGTGGGGAATATTTTTCAAACAACAACTTAATGTCCTCGGGTTTATCGATCACAAACAATTCAGGGTATTGTATTCGGGCAATATCTTTGGCATTGAACTTTGGTCCTATAACCACCAGATCATATAATTGTTCGCCTTTAAGTATTTTTTCTGCCGATGGTATATTATTGATTGTCACAACTTTACCCAGTTTATTGATATGGTTCTGTAATGCCTTATCTGTGGTGATTAATAAAATATTTATCTTTTATCCCGCCTTTCGATACCAATTCCGATAGGCTTTAGACCCCAGACAGGTAACAACTATCACCCTGCCATTTGAAATGGCTGTCCGAATAATCATGTTCTCAAACATGACCTCGCGAGCATTCCCAGGGCATTTCCTGATTACTTCACCTTTTTGGGCAATAGTTTCCAGCCTTTTGCGGATTTTTTCTTCCGGCCAATTACTGCATTTGAAGCAGCGCTGCTTAAACCTTTCTACTGCATGATCACTCACTATAATTTCTCTGGTTTGCTTCATAAAAAAATCCTCCTTTCCCAGATATGGATTTCACTGATGCAGATTTCCCCACAAAAATACCGCCCTGATTATTGGGCGGTTTTGCAATATCCTATTAATGCTTGTTCTATAAGGAAGAGATTATCTTCCAGGGTGCTTTGCGGTTCTTCTTCTATGTAAGTTAATATACCCTGCAGTATCTCCTGAGCTTCAAGGGATACCACAGATTCATCGGGAATGTGTTTATTAAAAAACAATTCCATTTTTTTGTTAAATAATATTCCTCTTTTTCCTGGCTTAACCGCTGCCGCTGCTTCCTGAAATGACATAGGATTATATATTCGATTTAGAAGCGCACTTGGATTAATCGGATCAAAAAGGTAATCGCGTACCCCTAAATAAAAAGCATCCTGTAAAATCTTATCTTTCTCTTTTGCTAATAGGATTATCCGGCAGTTTCCATATTCCAAGGTTTTAAAAATAACCTCGGTAAAATCTTCTTCTCCAGACAGCAGGGTTGAAAGCACTACTATATCTGGTGGTTCCTTTTTGATTACCTTCAGTAAATGCCGCCGGCTTGATCCTATTCCTATTATTTTTGCTTGTTTTATATTGGATAGTATAAATCTATCTATATCTTCGGATGCTGTTGCTAATACTATCTTCATAAAAATCCCTCCTAAAAATGAAAAGCCGAGCCCATTGATAGGACCCGGCTTTAAGAGGAAAAGGAGGGAATTAAGTTACCAATAGAAAAAGAGGTATTTAAAAATACCTCCCTTTAACACCTGCTGATGGACGCAAGAATCTGATAGCCATTTTGGGACATTTTTGTTGTCCTTGCGACTCAATTTCTGTTTAGGTTTTATGGCCTAATTATACCTTGTTTTTCGAGAAAAATAAAGACCTATTTTGCCCAATTAACTATAAAGTCTCTTTGTTTGTATACAGCTAAACGTTTTTGGGCTTGCTTTTTAAAAATATCCTTATCGCTTGTTGGCTCTATATAATCATAAAAATCCACCACAATGCCTTTAGCCTTATTTCCAGCTGGTCTCCTTACTCGCCCAATCTTTTGTAATAACTCAACTGAACTGGTGCCGCCATGAGCCAATACTAATACCTCGGCTTCAGGAATATCAATCCCCTGTTTAAGTATTGAACTCGCAATCAATATTTCGATTTCCTTATTTTTGAATCTGTCCAGAACTTCATTTCTTTCGGTGGCTATTGTCTTACCATGTATAAATGGACACAGCAGGTTTTCTTGTATTTTTTTGCCGTGGCGTATCTCTTTCACCAGTATTAAAACTTGCTTACCTGAATGGTTCTTAACAGCATTTATGACGGCTCTATGCCTATCCCAATAGTCTATTATCTCTTTTTCATATATGGCATGGTATTTATATGTCCTTTTGATCGGTTGGTGTATGACTGGATATATTTCTACTTCTACCGGCAAAATATACCCACCGGCTAATAATTCTTCTTCTTTGATTAGGTTATATGCTGATCCGGTAGCCGCTTCAATAAATATCTCTTTGCCATCTTCCCGAAATGGGGTGGCCGTCAATGAATACGAATAATAAGCATCGGTTAATTGGGCTACTGTATATATAGTCTCAGCACCCAACATATGCCCTTCATCCACAAACATTAATTCAACACTGTCCAAATACTCTGCAAGTTTGCTCCAACGCTTATCTTGCTTTTCATAGCAACTGTACACGGTCTGTAGCGAAGCTATGGTTATCGGCTTAATAGAGAAATTCCGGCCACCAACCCTTCCTATATCCTGCTGTAACAATTCCTCGTATACCTCTGCGGTTTGCTTTAATAGGGTGTCGGAATATACATAAAAGATAGTTGGCACACCCAGATTAGCTGTAATCATAGCAGATAATTTAGTTTTACCCGAGCCGGTAGCCATTACTAAAGTTGCCCGGTTAGGTATCGTTCTATTAATAATCATATCCGCTGCTGTCTGTTGATATGGACGGGGTTGAAAATTGTGTAGATTAAGATCAAGCTGCCTTAAAGTTACTGCGTCTTGTTCGTATATCTGTAATGATTTTGGCTTAATATACTTACAGAAGTCTTCTAACCTGGCTCCTAACCCTACCGGAAAGCTTATTACTACCGTCTGATTCTTGTAGTAGATAGTTTCCGCTAGGGTCTTTTGCACAAAAACAGCACCCACTTTTTCTTCATAAGAGCATAGATCGTGGATGCTTTTATTAAAAATACCTAGTGCTCTAATCGGCCCACTGGCTTTCAGCCGGTCTTTTTTAATTTCCAGGTGTAACTCACGAAAATATTTCTTTTCAATATGCTCTTTGGCTCCTGGGAATAAAGACCCTTCAGACAAAACTTGTGCTTGCCTTGCATGAGTTAGTGATGTTGCTGGAAATGTCCAATACGATTGCATTATATCTGGGTTGTATCTTGCCATTGGAATTGTCCGGAGTTTATTAACCAGATCTTCATTGTAGTTAAAAATTAATTTAACCTCGTCATTATTGGCTTTAATTATCAAAAATTACACCTTCCCATGCTGTTCTGGCTCCAATATATATTTGGGTAGATCGTTCTCTTTGCTTATGGTGGCTTCCAAATTAGCATCAAGTATGGCCTCACCTGCTTTGGAAAAGGCAGTGCTGCTATCTGTGTATACCTCTACTGTCTTTCCTTGTTCCAACCCGATTTTAATACTTCTAATTAATACCGGTGCATGATTCCTGCTTGAAAAATAAATCTTCACGCTCATTTTAAAAAGCTCCTTCAATTATTATTAAAATTTTTATCCCGCCTTTTTTAGTGGCAGTATTAATTCTTCCATTTCATCTAAGATTACTTTTTGAGCTTCCATGTTGTCACCTTCTATAATCTCTTTAATTATACGAATTGCTCTTTCCGCTTTTTCTAAGTCAGCACTTTTCTGGTATTCTTCCCCGCCGGTTTCCAACTTTATAGCTTCTTCTAGTTGCCGGGTAGAGTACCCATTTATACAGGCTGAATCAATCCACTTTTGAGGCTCCTGAGTTTTTGATGCTATTCTGTGAACCGTAAAACTCATATCCTGGGCCCTCAGATTTTCCTCTGGAAACGCTCGATAAGTTCTGACTTGTTCGCGGATGGTTGCCGGCGAACATCCTACCAGTGATGATAGGGTTTTCTGTTTAATTCCTGATTCCATCATTCCGCTGAGAATGGCTGCTCGTTCCCATAAAGTTGTTTCGGTTATTTCCACATAAGAGAAGTATGCTTGTAATACTTCATCTAATGAATGCCCATTGAATTTACTATGCGGAGCATCGATAACATAGTCTTTGGGAAGAAATTTATCCACCATTAAGCCAATTATTTCGCATATCTGCTCAGGTGTTTTACCTTCTCTTTCGGCTACGATTACAATTAATTCCCAACGTCCTATATTTCCTGCATGAGCTTTAGTGTGGCACTCTGCACAGAGAACTATCCTATTTTCTTTAAGCTCGACATTTTTCCCCCGGCTACCCCGGGATTTAATATGATGTGTATGTTTTGCCATTGATTCAGTGGCATTACCGCAATACTCGCAGTATTCTATTTTCTCTTCCTTGGTTGTTTCCATTTCAATAGTTCCTCCTTCTAAGAGATTTTGGAGCTGGGCATATACATATCTATTATTTCTATGTTATCTGTCCAGTGCATTTCAGGTAGCGTGTTCACTATGGGCTTACCCCATTTGGCATTTATGCGTGGGTCACATATTACTATAACGCCCCTCTTTTCTGAGTTTCTTATCAATCTACCTGCTCCTTGCTTTAGTTTTAAAGCGCAAGCTGGTATTGATTTATACATAAAGGGATTTTTCCCAGCATTTTTTAAGATTTCATATCTAGCTTCTTCTATTGGATCAGTAGGTACTGCAAAGGGCAGCTTAGTGATAATTACACAGTTTAATTCTTCGTCTACCCCTTCCCAAAATGAGTCTGTTCCGAATAACACTGGTTTGTCTGATTTTTTATATTCCCGTAACAAGTAATCTTTATTACCCTGCCCTTGCCTTAAAAGTTTGAAGCCAGACAAATCATCTTCTATTGCTTCGTATACAGTATTAAGCGTAGTAAACGCAGTAAATAAAATGAATACCTTCCCCCCGATCCTTTTAACTATTTCGGGTATGGTCTTTATAAGATATTCATTATACTGGCTTTCTTTTGGCGATACAGCTTTGGCCGGTATATACACTAAAGCATTCTCTTTATAATTGAATGGAGAGTTTAACTTCAATGAATATGTTTTATCAGGAAGATTTAATCCCCAAATAAATGGCTTAAATGAACCTGCTACACTGATGGTCGCAGATGTTAATACGGTTGTTTTGTCAGCCCAATAGCTTTTTAAAAATGATGTGCTGGTTGGGGCAAAAAAAGCTTTTCCGTTATTACCCCAATATACATAGGATTCAAGTTCTTGAAAGGTGAAAGCGCGTACCTCTATACTAAATTTTGTGGCTGCTTCGATTACTAAACTCAATTCATTCTGTATGATCGAAGTTTCCTCGCTCAATGCACTATTTAAGATATCTATGACCGCATTTAATTGTGTTATCAGCAATTCTGCTTTAACTGGATCTATTACTGTCTTAATACGTCCTTCGGGCAATGAATCTAAAAATTCTTGAGTGTTGGTTTCTATTCCTTGTAGGGTGACATTCATTGCTGTTATCTTCTTAACTCTGCGTAGTCCTGCTTGACAGTATGTGTTATTTATCTTGCGAATAATGCTTTTTAATCGTTGTACGGATATTTCCACCGTCATAGCTTTTAAAGCGTTATTCTCAAAGTTATGGGCTTCATCAATCAATATGTGACTGTATTCAGGTAAATTGTTGTTTTGTATATCTGCCAAAACCATTGCATGGTTTGTAATTATAATGTCTGCTTTTCTTAATCTCTTTTTAGCCCGTTCATAATAACATTCAGAATGATAAGGACAATTATTACCGTAGCAGCTGGCGGCATCGGACGCTATAGATCTCCATGTATTGTAATCAATATCAAAGTTAATATCAGATCTATCGCCAGTTTCAGAATTATATACCCATTCACTAATCTTTTTAATCTCTTCTTCTTCTTTATCGTTATAGAATAGATTACCGTTATCGGCTTCAGCTAACTGTCGCAAGCAGATGTAGTTATTTCTTCCCTTGGCTTTCTCAAAACGGATGCCAGGGTATAATTTATTGATTATTGGTATGTCCTTTTTTATTAACTGTTCCTGCAGATTAATGGTGTTTGTCGCTATAACTAACTTGCTTTGCTGATCGGTAGACAGTGATTTTAAATATTCACAAAATGCAACTAAATAGGCAAAAGTTTTACCCACTCCAGTACCAGCTTCAACTACTGCTGCATGTCCATGCTCTTTTGTGTAATTCAAATAACGTCTAATAAACTGAGCCATCTGTACTTGCTCAGGCCGGATCTCTTTCTTATTTAATTTATTTATGATTTTATTAAGTGCGTTTTGCACCTGGTTATTAAGTTGATCTTTTATTGCTCCCTCCTCCTTTTGCTGTTATACTTGCCTTCGATTATGTAAACTCGCTCTACTTCGCCATCCTCATTAGTTGTTTTCTCAACAAATTTGGGATTCGGATAATCAATCTTTTCGCCATCTTTTAAAACAATTACGGCATCCTCTACCATGGCTCTCTGGCATAATCCGGTTTTAGCATTCAATTTGTTGATATGTGGGGTAATAAGAATTATCCCATAGCTTCTTAGTATAAGTTCTAAACTCGCTAATTCTTCAATGGTTCCTTCACCTGTAGCTAGGCAGTAATCGTATTTCCATTTCAACTTCATTACAGATGCCGGAATCGAGTTTTGCCTAACCTTTTCAAATGAATCAAGCTCTTCTGGGGTGCATTGTCTCGTAAAAATAAGTTCATCTTGTTTTCTCCTTATCCCTAGTCGGGACCGCATACGGCGTTGGGTCTCTGTTTCTTTTTTATTAGTTGCATGGGCGCTGGCATCTTGTAGAAATTGAGCCTGTGCTACGGTTTTTCTCGGTAAATTCTTCAACTGCTCTGCCTCAAATATTTCTTCAACTTGATTTTCTAATAAAACTTCTGCCGGGGTTCCGTCAAATATTATTCCCTGCTCCGTTAACTTGTCGATTTTTTCTTTTATCCTTTTTTCATACACGGCCACATATTTAGGCTTGACCCCCATCGTTTCCGCAATCTCTTTACGAGTAAGACCGTGGGCTTTATATGCCCATATCATGCGTTCCTGCGGGGACAATACTTCTAAAAATTGTTTCAAACTTTGTTCACCACTCTTTCCATGTATTCCTTAATGTATTAGTTGTTACTTTATAATTTTCCGTCTATGTGTTACAGAATGATTATAGGGTATAATTACAAAAAGAATATTTAAGTTATAATGTTTTTGTTGTAATGATATTTTGCATTTTGTTATAATTTATTTTATAATTATATTGACAATAATGCAATACGTTATTTGCTTTTTGTGTTAATTATAGTAGTAATAATCTGATGAGGAGTTTGATGAGAGAGATGACAAAGACACAAGATAGAAATGATTTTTTTGGGAAAAGATTAAAGAGTTTACGTGAGTCTTTCTCTTTATCTCAAACTGATTTGGGTAAGGAATTGGGAATTCCACCCCAGTACGCCCCAAATGTTATTAGCTCATGGGAAAATCAAAGAAGGGAACCCAATTTTAATACACTGGTGGCTATAGCTACATTCTTTGGGGTATCTACTGATTATTTGTTGGGGCTGGATCGGAATTCCGATCCCCCAGATGATGTATTGTTATTGCGATCTCAGAATCTTTCTACAATGGAAAGACAGCTTTTGATTAAGATTATAGATGCATTAAAAGATATTGATTTCAAAGAAGGATAATTGTTATATATTGAACAATTTAGGATTATAAGGTAAAATAATGTAAGGATTCATAGGACTTAAGGAGGGTTGTTGTGTATAATTCATCTTTCTTTCCTCGGGTAAAATTAGCTTATCGCCTGGGACGAAAAATTGGCACAGATCATGCGGAGTCGGATCTACTAGCTCTACTCAACGAATACGCATTAGTAATCTCAAATCGAAGTGTTCCAGAAACTCTACACACTATGCGATTGTCAACCAAAAAGTGAACCACTGTGCTGATTAAAAACTGAGCCACTTTTGCTCATCTAAAAGTGAGCCACCTTGCTCAGTAAGGGATCCCAG
>Ga0334882_1000665_pt1 | contig 50489 bp, 33 predicted proteins | sample GraSluR1_MG_5_FD_207226 | JGI IMG/M metagenome (GOLD analysis project Ga0334882, IMG submission 207226) | Sludge microbial communities from methane-producing bioreactor in Wageningen University, Netherlands - Granular Sludge_15_04-R1 | ecosystem: Engineered > Bioreactor > Anaerobic >... | reverse complement strand
CTCCACTATCTTGTCAGGACAAGTCTCCCATACCAAGTGGTATGACTTATTCCCTGATCCCACCATCGCGGATGCAATCATGGACCGGATTATCCACAATTCCTATATTTTGGCCTTGGACTCTAAACATTCTATACGGGAAGTGATGGCCAAAAAGAAGGTGGAAACGATTGAGGATACCGGTTAGCATTGCGCGGCTAGCGGGGGTGGTGTACAATCTTGTTGAATAACCGGATCTTAAAAGGTCCTTTAGCAACCAATATCTGTTCATTAACTGATAAAGACTCTAAAAAGAGTTTTAACTATTAAAGATCTACCGCCTTCGGAAAAAATGAATAGCAAATCAGATCCACCGGCAAGGTGTCCGGATATCCCGGTTTAGTGTCCGGATGCCTCCGGAGTCGCCGTCCGGATGTGCCGGAATATGCAAAAAGAAGGGGATAATCTTTCCGTTGCTGTTGACAATGGAAAAGTAGTTATAACTCCCGTTGCTGTTATTCCCAAAGATGAATTATGGGCCTGGTCTCACAAAATACACAGCGCTATAGAAGAAGGCAAAGCTGAAGCTAAAACAGGAAAGCTCAAGGAATATGATACTGTAGAAGAATTGTGGAAAGACATGCAAGTTGCTGAAGATTAAACCATGAACAAGAGAATGGCATAGCTACCCATCTCAGCAAAAATCCTACTTACCCCTGATTACCGCTATTGCTACCCCTAATATACGGGCCAGCTCTGTTCTAATTGAAATTGGGGGGTATTTAATATTTTCCGATTGCAGTGTTACTGTTGGCCCGGTGTTTGAATATCGCTTTATTACTGCTTCATCACCAAGGCTGACAATCACAATATCATTATTCTGCGGTTGATCCTGCTTTCTAACCAAAACCCTGTCGCCATCATCAATACCGGCACCAATCATACTGTCGCCTTTTACCTTTAGCAGGAAGTATTTGTCCTTACCACCAACCCACTTAGCCGGCAAACTGAAATAATCAACCACCTGTTCGTTCATCAGCTGAGCGCTGCCTGCAGCCACTCTTTCGAATACGGGCAGTGTAACAACATCACGGCCCTTAAATTCCGTAACCTCGCGGCCGGTTTCCACGGCCACGTAGCTGTCATCGGTGTAATCTATCTTTAAAATATGCTCGTTATCTGAACCAAGGTAGGTGAAAACATACTTATCACCATCGTAAGAGCGCATTGATTGAATAAAAAATGGCAGGTCATCTACCGGTTCAAAATCACGATTAAAAACAGAAAAATAGTTGCCATCGGTTAGCACCCCGTATTCACAGGTGGGCACTCTTTCCATATAGCTTTTCAGTTGTTCGAACCCATCTGCAAAATCACTGCCCGGCGCCTTGGTCTCTATAATAATCGTAGGCGCCAACGTGCCATTATGATTGGCCATAACTGCAATGTCGAGCGACAAGCCTTTTGACCCGATCCCGATCTTCCTCTCAAATACAATCATATTTTCCTTGTACTTGTAGGTATGAATTAACTCCCGGGCAACCCACTGACGCACCGCTTCTTCGCGCCCGTAGATATTTCGCACCTTATCACGGTGGAGGTAATCGTCCACCGGAACCTGATAGAAACTCTTGATCCTTTTATCCGGATCTGTGCGAATATATTCAGCTGTAATATCTAAAACAAATTTTGAGGGTTTACCAAAATAGCTCATGAAAAGCTGCTCCCTCGCCCTGGACATACCCACATAAAACAGTTTCCGTTCATATGATTCCTGCATAACAGCAGAATCTTTAAAGCTATCGGCAGCGTAGGGAATAACCCCGTCATTCAGGGTGATCATGAAGACCACCTTATATTCCAAGCCCTTAATAGCATGCATGGTCAGCAGCTGAACCCGGTTTTTGTCAAAGGCACTATCACTTACCCTGTAGGTTTTACATGGTATCTTCTTTTCCTTTAAAAACTCCTGTAAGCTTTCTAAACGTTTCTTTTCCCTGGCAATAACGGTAATATCCTTGTAAGCATAACCTTGTTCCAGCAACTTTATAATTCTTTCAAGCACACCCAGCGATTCGCTTCTTTCCGTATCATAGGGGCGCAACACCGGGTATTGCCCCTGCCGGTCAACCAACTCGGGCTTCACATAATCCTCGCAGCCTACGATATTACCATCTTTTACAATCATACTGTAAGCAGCCTGGGCTACCTGGGTCGAAGTGCGGTAGTTCCTGGTCAGGTTAAAACTTTTACCGGTCATATCAAACCCGATACTAGCAAAACTTCTGTTGCCGACCAACCAGCCATGCGTGTAAATATTCTGCGCTCTGTCTGCAACAAAGGTAAAGCTTGAATCGGCATCATTACGGTACAAGGTTCTTATAAATTCAAGCTGAACCCTGCTTAAATCCTGACCTTCATCGATGATGATATGTTTATAGGTTCTGGGTGGGTTTGCCCTGGCATGGTTAAGCGCTTCAAGGGCCATATCTCTATAGTAAATATAACCCTTACTACGCATACGCCGGTCAAAGAGTTTCATCAACTCAAATATCGCCTGGCGCTCTTTTGAGTTTTTAGCCAGTCGCTGGGGGTTGCTGCCACTTTCAGGCCTGGCCCGGCCAACCCGGTCAACCTGTTGATACTCTTTTAGATCCATATAATCGCAAGCCTTAATCCAGTCGATTTCGTCAAACAGAAACTGGTTGTACTTATGGTCAATTATGTTAGCTCCGCTAAAATCCTTTTTAACTTCGCTAATGCAGTCTTTGAATATTTTACCAACCGCTTTATATCTGTCATAAGTTATTTCTAACTCCTTGTCATTTCTATTGGCTTTATAATAATCACTGATCAACTTGTCCACAGTGCTCTTCATCAGTTTAGAATTCTTGCCCGAATAAAGGTTAAAATAACTACGGGCATGTTCATCAGCAATTATTTTATATATGTAGTCCAGGTAATTTATAAATGACTTGTTATATGCGGCAATTAAAACAGATTCATCAGGCGAGCAGTGTTTAAGCTGTAAGAACAGAGCCCGGTGCAGGGCAACGGTTGTTTTACCTGAGCCGGCAACACCCCTGATCAGCATTTGGCTGCCCGGTTTTGCTGTGACTAAGTTTTCTTGTTCGGTATTTAGTGGCATCGGCATACCTCCGTTATATGGTAGTTGATATTGAAATGTTAATACTACAATAATGCCTTTATGAGATTGTTAGATACCACCACAACCCGATATCCTAAAAACAGTCCAATGATGGCATCTCATTTTACCTCTATAAAATTACTATGATATTCGAAATGCTTTGGTAGCTTTGATGGTTTGATTACTATGCCTATTAAAAGATACTTACTGATATTTCTCTATATCTTTTAGCTGTAACCCAGCAGCTGTTTTCCACTCAGTTCTACCGTTAGCACTTCTGCCCATTACCACCATAGCTGCAGATGATGGACTACTGAAAAGATAATCCTTTATTAAAATAAGCTCACCTTGTTCTATTTTAATTATCTCTTCAGTTATCAATTTTTTCCGAAGGTTATAGGCATTTTTAAATTGAGGGCCTTTAAACGATGGCACTTCTTTTTCTGCTATTTTAGATCCTTTTAATACAACAAAACCCTCTTCCGTTTGCTGGCCTTGCGCGTCTGTTCCTGTTGAAGTTTTGATAAAAAAAGTATCAACATCATTCGCTTTTGGTGATATTTGCTTGACCTTGTCAAAAACTTTAAAACCAAGGGTGGAAATCAGCAAAGCCATATTAATAAAGAACTCCTCCATTTCAGCGACATCTGGTTCAGAAATAAACGAGCATTTTGGTTTGTTTGCATTTTCAACTTTGTATCAGCCTGCTTCTAAAGCATATTCATACATCTTTGATTCCAGATATTTCAAGTGGGCCTTGTTTAAATTATCATCTTTACTTATAATTACCACCGCTACATTCCAGTACTCCTTATTATCTAAATGATATTTAAGCCTTTTTAATACTTCTTCTGTTTCACCAATATAAACCGTGTCTTTACTGTCATCCTCAAGGTCTTTACCAAATAACAAATAAACGCCAGTTCCCTCTAGGTCAGGTCTATCTCCACTTTCCAGCACCATAGTTCTCGGGATTTTATAAGCCTTGCCAGTCCAATTTGATAGTTCTACTGACATTCGACCATGAGGCATACCATCTATAAGAAAAATCTTAATAGACCTAGCAAAAGTTCTATTCTCCATAAAAACAACCACCTTTCGCAGCCATGTAAAATCGATATTCAAAATAACCCTCTGACAGACCCAACATGAGCTACAATCACTAATTAATTCGCTCCCCTTTAAAGTTCCATTTCCCATCTTTTTCAGGATCATAGAGCCTGAATAATCCCTTATCGATTCTAAAGTAATAATCTTGTTGTCCACTCGGATAATGTTTCCTTGAGGAGTGATTTACACAGTTTTGTATGATTTGGCACCTTACAGTATTTGAATTAATATCAGGATATTCTTTTATTAGCTCAGTATATACTTCAGCCGGTGAAAAGGTGGAATTTTTTTGCCCTCCAGTTATTTTCAATACAGCATTATGGATTACATCTTTTACTTTAACTGGCTCATTCCACCTTGAAATTGGAGTTTTGCCTGGCCCTCTTTTTTTACCGATATCAGAAAAACCAACTACTTTCTCTGTGCTTATAAAATATTCACCCTGCTTTGATTTTAAAACCTCATATCTAAGGCACGAGATATCAATCTTATATTTTTCTCTGAGGTGCAATGCAACCTCTGCAATGACTGGTGATATCTCTTCAGCAACTATAAACAATTTTTGATTACGATTAAACTCAACTTTTAGATCTTCATCACTGTCAGGCAAAAATGCTTCTCTATGTAAATCAATTAAGGATTTACTAAATTGACAATCCTCTTTACGGTAATAGTTTTGTGCGACAAGAGTAAGCTCATCTTCACTGAGTGAACTTCCCCAGGCAGCATACTCTAATATTTGAGCAATTACTTCTCTCGGAGTTTTTCCTTTTTTCAACTCCACCATAACCAGATCACCTTCAGCATCTATCCCTATTAAATCTGGATAACAACCAGTTTCTCCTACAGTGGCAGAGACTTGTCTCCCAATCCAGATAATACTGCCCTCATCCTCGTCTAACAGTACATTAGGACTGTTCTCTAACCAGTTTTCTAAATCTTTCTCAAAGTCGATTGAGTCTGTTTTAACTTTTTCTAATACCCCTGAACTTAAGTCATCGCCATCATATTTCAAAGTATATAAACCCATTTTTACTACTCCCTTACAGTATTTCCCAGCACGAGCAACAACATTGTCGCAATGAAAGAATATTTTAAGCGCGATAGAACGGGCTTAAATTCATAAATAATGCATTCAATTCATCAATATTATCCTCACTAATATTTTGCATTATATATTCGAGCAGTTCTTCCTGCCGAGCTTGTCCTAATGAAATCCTATATATAGATAACATCCTCACAAGCCTTTCATACTGTTGCTCATCTCGACTATATGGATACTTCGGTACAATCCGTTCAATAGAAACAACTTCCCCATTTCCATCTTCAAGCGGAACATACCAGTAGGGTATAATTTCGCAGTGATCATTTTGCTTTTCCTCTTTACACCTGTTAAACATCTCTATCCAAGGATCCTGGTTGAAAACTATTGACCTATACCACATCGCCACATTTTGTCTTATAGCAAGGTTTTTATATCGATTTATACGTCCTTCACGCTGTTCTAAATCAATAGGGTTAGATGGTATATTCCAGTGCATGACTTTTCGACAATAATAATGAAAATCCAGCCCCTCCTGCCCAATTGAAGTTGTTGCCAATACAAAAGGCCTGAAAGGACTATTAAAAGCGCTTCTTAAACGATCAGTCCGTTGCAAAAACTTATTATCCTGTGCTTTCACTTGAAAAAAACCTGCGGCATAATGGGACCTTAGGCTAATCTTCTTTCTGTCGCTATCCAACTCTAGGAAAGATTGCAGGGTATCAACCTGATAGCTTGCCGTTGAAGCTGTCATCGATTCCCGCATTAAGCTGCTGACCCTGGCGATCTGGTAACTTAATGCTTTATCCTTGAGGCCATATGATTCAACCAACATATGCTTAAACTCATCCAAAACTGCCTGGATATTACCATCAACACAATACCTCAATACATTGCGCCAATGATACTCTTCAAAACGTTTACCATATTTTTGATCAACAATAGATATAGCATCACGCCTATTAAACAATAACGTGAAACTTCTACCCAACATATATGCTTCATGCATAGCTGCAGTAACTTGTTCTGATTCAATATGGGCTTCCTGAACCGGCTTCAATAAAGCACGCAATACACAAACTGCTGGAGAACCCAGAACCTGCATAGTTAACACATCAATCAAATCATCAGGTATAGTTCCAAGTTTTAATTTAGTTTTACCCTCAAGTAAATCACGCAAATAATAAAGATGTGTTAACTCAAGGTTTTCACCTTTTCGCTCTTTACTGTTATTAAGGCGCTGTTTTATGGTATCATCCAACCATTTTTGGATATATTCACGCTTGCCATTATTTATGTCGATTAAAATAGGAGTTGCCCAATACCAAACAGAAGAAATTGCCCCAGTTTCAACTGAAGACTGGTCACGCAATTTATCTAATTCTTGGCTCATTTTATTGCCGATTGACTGTTTAACTTCTTTTAAAGTAGGAGTCTTAGTCTTATCAACCCGCTGGTTAAGAATTTCCACTGGATCAAACATTTTTTTCAAAGATAACGATGGATATAAAAGGGTGAAAAGTGACATGCTTTCCGGTTTCGTCTCTAAATTTCCACCAGACCGGTTAACTCTAAAATTTAGCTTCGGATAAGGGAATCGACGCTTTTCCTTAGCAAAATAGATCTTCTTACCCTCATCTTCAGAATCCGGTTTATATGATGGAAGCCCTATGGTCTTTCGCTCTGCTTCATAAGAGATAAGCGCTGCTATCATTCTAGGCACCATAACCCAGGCAGAAAAAACTAGAATTTTTGAAAATCCGGCACTTTTTTGAAATGGCCCTCCCAGCTCATAATATGGTAAAGAAGGAGGAACCCATAAAAGCCATTCAGCATTATTCGAGAAGGCTTCGCTAACCAGCTTGCGTAAACGAGCGTTAGGGTATTTAATATATTTATAGTGATTTATATCATTACGTCTAACCCACAATCTCTGATTTTTAGTTACAACATCTTTCAAGTCTGGATAGGTTTTGAGCACCTGGTATAGGTCTTTTTTTACCTGATAATCATCCATGAACGACAAAATATAAGGAGATGACTTTACATACTCAACCGGGGCTGCTATTTGACCGCTTCTTGCTTTGATGGCCTCAACAACCGCATCGGCTTCAAGATAAGACTTGATATCTTCTTCTATAATATCAAGGGCCTCTTTGGCTCCGCTGCTATCAAGCATATCATCACCAGTGCCGGAAACTTTTAGGCGCTCCGTGCGACAGAGAGCTTCATACAAAAGAGATTCCGCCCTATCCTTGCTGGCAACAAGTATAGCCAAATTATCAATTTCAATTAGGCTGAGCTGACTTGAGTAATTGTTCCAGGTTTTTTTGAACTCAAAGCTTTTCTGGGGCTTATCCCGAAATAGAAAGTTAACAACCTGGCGAAACTCTTCGTAATGCTCGTCTATGCCGCCTTGCTCTTCAATCTCTTCTAATGTTGAATATAGTTTGTAAGGCGTCGCCGATAGCAAAAGTGTGCGAACATCTTCCCGGTGGATGAATTTGTTTGTCAGCATGCCAATCTCTGTATCAGGCTCGGCAGTAATCAAATCTCTAAACCTTTGAAACTCATCCATAATAACCAGATCCGGTTTAAGAAACTCCAAACTTATTCTGGCCATCATCCACCGCAGTCTGCCGATGATTCCATAAATATTTTCGAGGTGCGATTCCCCCATTTTTATGGCATCACCCTTCTTTTTAATTGCCTGCAACAGCCCGAGGTCTTCTTCTTCAATTAAATATCTTTTTACTCGCTCAATAATCTGCATCCTATAAGATTCATCAAGCTTACTGACTCTATCTTCCAACCAGTTTTTAGCCCAAGCCGCCCAAGCTTTAACATCCATTGAAAGAAAAGCCTCGAGTTCACTGTAATAGTGGTCAAATAAACCGGTTTGTTTAAGCAATACATAGATAAGAGCCCGCTCCGTAACAATCCCGGCACCAACAGTTAATCTAAATGAAGTGCCTGGTGTCATCGCTGTTAGATGAATAAAACCGTTGTCGCTGATTAATTTTTGGCGTTGCTCAAAGATCTGCAAAACCTGCATCGAAAGACGAGTCACTGAGTCACCATCCGCGCGAACGTCGTCATCAATTTTAAGCTTTTCCATATTCTGCCGTGCGATACTCATGTTCGAGCAAATATAGACAACCTGAAATGAATCAGCGTCCTTTTCCTTATATAACCTAGCCAGGCGGGATATAACCCCTTTAGCTACCAGAGTTTTACCTAAACCAACCTCATCTGCCAATAGAACTTTTTGCTGTTTATCCGTTGAGAAAAGATCATAGATCCTATCAACAGTTGCCCTCTGAAAATCTTTCAGATCAGCGTTGATACCTATTTCTAATTCCCTTAATCGCTCTAAATCCATTAGTTAATCCTCTTTCCTTTAAAGCCAGCTGCCCTTTCAAACTTATCAAAGAGGTCCGCGAATTCATCTGGCACAATTTTTTCGCCTTTATCATCTTCAGCATCAGCCAGTGTTTCCATTACACTTCTTAATTCATAAAGGCGTTCCGGGTTTTGCGCTACTGCTTTAAGCATTTTTTCAAATAAAACCGGCCTGTATGCGTGCATATATCTAAGTGAAGCAGAACCACCAGATCCATTATCCATCAGTTCTGCAAACGTTAATGAAACATCTTCACCCAGCAAAAAAGCCACATATTGAAAAAATCCCTGCCGGTTATCGACAATTGCATTAAAAATAGCGTCATCTCTATCCTCCGGCATCCCCCGGGTCGGTATTTTGAGCACGAAAGAAAGTAACCCTTCATCCCATTTGATCCAAACGCTATAAAACAAGCAAAGATTCTTGAGCTTTACTTCCGAAAAGGAAACATCCTTTGTCAAAGCTTTGGCTTTCCCCGGCAGCATCATTGGTGCAACTTTAAGCTCAAAGCCTTCTGGAACCTGAATCTCTTTGGCAAACATTAAAGTGATATCATAAAGCTCTTTGCTTTTGGCGCTAGCTTTTAAGTTAGCCTCTGCTTTGTTCCGCACGATCTGATTTATAAGGGTTTCTGCTCCCTTCCGTTGGGGATCATCGTCTAGAGGCTTAGAATCATCCCACTGCCATCTTTCAAAAGGATTTTCTTCCTCTTTTTCACCCATTAAAGACTTCATTAAAATATCTCCGTTCAGCTGGTACCAATAACAACTTAGTTTGATCATAAACTCAACATTATCCTGATTTGGCCCTTTAAGCCCAAGCGCAGAGTCGGTGCAATTAGCCGAGCCAACCCATAATTGGCTCCAGCTGTCTTTGGATTTAAAGTATAACTTGGCGTGTATATCCTGCCTGTTTCTTTCCAACTCATCTTCTTCAAGCATATCCTCACCATCAATGATGACATCCTTTAAGTGCCAGCATTCAATGCCTTCTAAAGTTTCTTCTCCTACTTTATTTAGCTCTTCACGCCTACTGACCAAACTCATCTTACTCTTAGATAATAAGAGGCCTTTTAAAGACTCAATCGCTTTTTTGCTGATAAACGGTGAGATCACCGTAATATTGTGGCAGGTCTGCTCCAGCAGTTCTTTGGTATGATACTTATCGCTTATACCGAGCGGTAAAAACTCATAATGATAAAAATACTTCTTCCTGCCCAACTGCGGCTTGAAAGCAACAGTTTCAAGTTGCTGTGCTAAAGTCAGCACTGCCTTTTTCCGTGAACCTTTAATCTGCTGTTTAGTTAAGTAAAGCACAAAATCGACCAGCGGTTTATTGGCTTCAATGACTATACCTTCTTGTTCACCTTCCATCATTACAGCTAAATCCCAGCTACGATCAAAAGTAAGATTCCTCGACATAACAATAACCCGGTAGAGGTTTTTATCATTTTTAGCCTCTGGTTGATATTCTGCAACCCACATTTTAGGGTGAAACGATGCACCTTTTTTAGGGACCACCTGGTGGATACAATCTTCAAGAAAAGCAAAAAGTGGCCGCGCTTCGTTCGGCACTGCAATATTACCCGCATCACAAAACAAATTTATTTTTGCCACATGCTTTCGTACCGCATCCAGCAGCATTATGCCATCATCGGGCTTGTTTTCAACCATTAACCCGTGGGCTGCCAAAGCCAAAGGAACTCCTAACAATACTTCCAGATTTAATGAATAAGTTGTCCCAACGGCAGTCTTTAAAGTATAGCCGGGCGGAGGGCAAAGCAACTCGCCATAATCTAAACGATCTACTCCAGGCTTTATCATCTAACCAGCCAACCCTTCCAGAATATCTTTCAGCAGACGTTGGGCATTTGGCCAACGATATTGCAAATAGCCAATTATCCCAACTGCCTTATAATCGGTATTAATGCTCTGTTCTTTTGCTTTAAGCAGTTTCGAGCGCTCTTTACCTTTTATTATTATTTCCCTCTTCTCAATCAGATTATCTAATGTTTGCAAGTCAGCACTGTTTACCCTTTTGGCAAAATCAACCCATTTTCTTATAAATTCCCTGGTTCCACCCTGGCGAACCAACAAGCGTTGTAGAAAATTCTCGGTATCCCAGCTACTAAATTCAAAAATACTCATATCGCTAACCCATTCCTGCCACTGCTGTTTATAGAACGTTTCTTTCTCTTCAATATTTGCATTACGAAAAAATATCAGGTTATAGCGAATATGGGCGCCATTGATCAGTCTTGAAAAATTTAAAGCCAACTTGTAGTCGATTTGTATCTGTTCGGTCATCTCTTCTACAAATGGCTTTAACTCAATAAAGTTTTTCAAACCCTTCACTTCTTTACTAAAGTCTCTTAAAAGTGCTGCCCATAATGAATGTCTGCTTGCCGTAGCGGTGATGATTCTCTCTTGTAAAAATGATGCTTCATCACAACTCAGGTTAATCGATAGTTCTTTTTGCCAGTTCGCAGGTGGTTCAATAATGTTCCAAGATGGACCCAGTTTGCTCAAGCCAAAGGCATCCCGATCGTCAATCTGCACGCCATCTTCTGATCTTAACAATTGTTTTCTTGTAAGTTTCTCGTTGCCTAATTCGCCAGCCACCTGAATATATTTGTAGATGTTTAAACCATGATGGCGAAATATCCCATAGGTACGAAGACCATTCCAATAGATTTCTGCCGGTTTTCTTTTTAACTTCTCACCTGATATTTCACCAATAATTCCATCTCCGCCTAATGATTTAAGCACTTCAATCATTTTATTCTCTGCCATAGCCAATTTCTGTTCAAACAAACTTGGCTGTAGATTCTGTTTTTCCAGATCCCGCATGATCCAGGGTACTATAAAAAAATACTTTGCCCTGGTTTGTATTGTTGAAGTACCTGGGAAAAGTATATCTGCCAATCGATCACGGATTACACCGATACCCAATTCATCGACAGCACCTTTTTGGGTTAAAAATGAGAGGACATTCAAAACCCTTTTACGATGTTCTTTGGAAAAATCGACCCAGCCGATTTGGAGCAATGGTTATGATCCTCCAAATATAAATTATTGCCTTAGTTTTAAATAAAAAACATTCTATCCCAACCAATTGGTAATTTTCTGTAATTTTTACATTAAAGCATCGATATATTTAAATCTTAACTTTTAAGATTCTTAAGCGGAACAATGTTTTTGCTGCGTAGTAGTGGAGCGTGTGTTCTATTGCGATATATACTTGGAGGTTTTTGGTTAGGATAAAGCTCCTTCATTTTGATATAAGAGTCTGCTCGTTGATCCTTAGAAGCAAGTATTTTACATCCGGAGACGCAAAAAATAGCAATAATATGCGGATCATCAAAATCTTTGTTTGTTACAACCTGCTTAATCCGGTCTTCTTCTTTATCGATTAATTCATCACTGATCTCGCTAATCTTTCTGTTTCGACTTAGCTCTACAAGAAATTCAGTGTACTTTTTTAATTTTCTTAGTTCATTACGATAATGAGTACCTCCAAATACAATGCTCGTGTGTGGGTTGTTATATAGCCATTTAGTAAGTGGCAAAAACTCAGCATAATCACGACTTGATTTGTCAAAACAACTATGAAAAGTGTTGCTATCTAATACAAAGCACATATTATACCCCCAAAATTCGCTTATGTTCTTCGAGGAAAAAGTTACGAAATTCTGCCGGTTGATCCTCTGGATATTCGCCTGAATCTTCTATAACCATTGGATGAATAATGTTGCTAACTTTTGTACGTTCAAAAAATACCAACTGAGCAAAATCACTTGGAAGCTCTTGATTTCGCATGTTCAATCGAAACCTATCAATTAGATAATCACTATGAGTTTCAACAAATAATGTTTGGCTTTCTTGCAAAGCAGAATGAAACATTACATCGCCAAGCGCCGCCTGCGCCTTTGGATGCAAATGAACTTCTGGTTGCTGAATAGCTAACCAAGAACGTTTTTCATTAGTAAGCAACTGTACGACAACAGGGAGCACTTGCGAAACTCCATACCCGACACTGTTTATCCTAAGTGGTTTATCGCTTAGAACTATAATTAACTCGAAAGGGGCAGCTGAATCATTCCCAAATTGGGAGACGCCTACCGATTTAAATAAACCGCTGTCCTTTCCAAAAACTTCAAGGGCTTTTTTAAACTCATTTTTTTGCTTAATCGAAACTGAAAGTTCTTTGCGAATTACATATGGTGTATGCTCACCTTCAGGGCTAAAGGGTTTTGTATAACCATCGTATGTGCGTTTTGGAGTAGTACGTATTGGTGCCATGCTATTAAAAGATCTTGATAGTCCAGGAAAACGACTATATGGCAACATATCTCCAATCCTTTCTTTCATCTGTTTGTCAGAAAAAAAGTCACTTAAAAAAATGGGAATTCTATAAAAAAAATATGTCGTAAAATCTTTTTCTAAATCTTTATAAATTTTATACCCAGCTCTTTGCGTTGCAGCCAACTCTTTCATGTATTCAAAACAATCACTGGGTTGGGAGCAATCTACAGATTTAGGCAGATCAGTTTTAACTAATAAAGCAAATTGCTTGTCAGAAAATTTGGCTGTTAATACATATTCGCGACACAAATAGCTAAATCGAGCTAATTTAGGGAGACCGTCAAGATTCATTCGAAAATGGAGCAAGTAGAAAACATCATTTTCTTTTTTTTTGTGATTATATTTACATAAACCGATTTGGTATTCTTTAGGATCATTTGTAGTAGAACTAACAATATCTTTATAACCACCAAACTCATAATTTCCAATATTAAAATCAAAAGTAAACCAAAACTCAGGCTTTGAAAGCAACTCTAATAGTGCAAGCACTGAAGTCTTACCAGTACTATTTTCGCCAACAAGAAAGTTAACTTGTTTTAATGGTAAAATGGTTTTCGTAAAACCTCGATAGTTGTTCATGTACAAGCAATCCATAACATCACCTTCAATAGTTTATAGTCATTAAAACACTTAAACCACTTTTACCTTTTATTAAATTTAGGCATACTCCTGGATATGATTCTATTTTCCTTCTTTCTTGCTTCATCAATACTTGGCATTTGCTCTATTTGTACTTTTTCCCCTGGAATTTCGTCGCTTTGACCTTCAAAATGTTCACTAATTCTTTCTTTCACTCTACCCTTCTTAGCAATACCAGTATAAATATTTTCACTGTTATTATCTAAAATTTTATATACAACTGGTTTATCATTTGGCAGTTTTTGAATCCCGTCTGAATCAAACTTCACTGTTTTTTTCGTCATTATTATGCTCTCCTTTCATTTCATCACCACATCAAGCAACTTCTTATAGCTGTCAACAACATCATAAACTACTTCGCCGTTGCTGATTGTTTTGAAGTGTTCCCGGGCGCAGTGGATTTTTAGGGATTCAATTTCCCTGAGCTGAAGGGTTGAAAGATCTCCTTTAGTTTCGGCGACGAAGTAAATGTGTTTAACTTTGCCCTCATTAAATACAATAGCCCAGTCAGGGTTATATCGGCCTACCGGGGTATTGATATAAAAACCGCTTGGCAATTTAACGTAAACTGCTACTTCAGTTGAGCTATCAAGTTCAGAGGCAAAATTTCTCTCGGGTGTTGAATCATAGAGCAAGTGGTCATATAGATGCTTAGTGGTTTGTATTGCATTTTCGCCAAGCCGGCCTTGAAGTGTGGGCAAGGTAAAAATATCTGTAGAGTAAGAATCCTGAAGCTTGTTATAAGTTATGTGCTCAATAATCAGCGTTGCTTTCTGTTCGTTAATCAAATTTGATGCTTTGATAATGAATTCTTCCGGATTTTTCTGAAACTGTTCAAAAATATGCTTTTCAAGACCTTTAAGAATTGAAACCACGGTTGCCCTGGTTAAACCGGTCTCCGAAACTATTTTACCGACTAAATCATATTTAACTCCTGTATTAATTGCAGAATCAATTATTTCAGGACGCCCAGCTTTTTTAACAAAAGTATCGCCCGCTTGAAGAGCTTCTTTTGAGCTCATTTTTTCTTTTTGCTCGCCTGCTTCAACCTTAAAATAGATTTGTGACACCTGTAAATCTTTATTCAGCTTATATATTGCATTCTTGATTAACTCTTCGGTATCAAAATCAACAACGTAGGCTGTTTTTGTGTTTATCCTGCTCCAAAGCTCTTTAAATTCTTTAGCTCGCAGTTTTGCCTCATCAATAGTCAGCGTGACATTGATGCCTCTTGCATTATCGGGCATCAAAGCTCGTGGGTCATAGATGGTGTTCACTATATTGACAATATCAGTCTTATAGGGTGTTAGCTCTTCTGCCAACTTCAGATTACCTGTCTTAACATCTTCATAGTAGTGCTCGGTTAAATTATTGTGGTGATCAACATAGCCTTCCCTGATGAAACCATGGCTAATCTTGTTAGCCAGCTCGTGGTCTATAGTTATTTCATTTAATCCATTTTCATCTTTGATAAGCTTGTATTCAAAAAGATCGGCTGTTACTTCACGTGGCCGATCAGCGACAACCTCAGCTATTTCTGATTGCAGGCTGTTAGCGAAACTATCATAACTTTCATTTGCAACAATGGTCAGGATGTTTACCTTATGAACATCCCCACCCAATAAACTGCTATCAACTCGTTCTCCATTATTATTGACACATAAACGCAAACCGCGGCCAACTTCCTGCCGCTTACGAACATCCGAACCGCTATGTTTAAGGGTGCAAATCTGAAAAACATTGGGGTTGTCCCAGCCTTCTCGTAAAGCGGAGTGCGAGAAAATAAATCGAACCGGTTCTTTAAGATCAAGCAGCCTTTCCTTATCTTTCATTATCAGATCGTAAGCATCGGCATCATCAGAGGTTTGTTCTCGCCGATCACCAATCTTACTATTAGTCATACGATTACTTTTTTTATCAATCGAAAAGTAACCGGCGTGGGTTTTTTCCGCTTCTATGCTTGTTAAATATTTCAGATAATCATCTTCACCTAGCTTAAGCTGCCACTCAGCAATTACAGTTTGATATTCTTCTTCAAAAATAACAGCATACTCGCCGTTTAAAGCCTTACCCGCTTCATCATACTGCTTGTATTTGGCAACTTCATCAATAAAGAATAGTGATAATACCTTAATACCTTTATAGAAGAGCTGGCGTTCCCGCTCTAAATGTGATTGGATTGTTTCACGAATTTGAATCCGCCGGATATGTTCTTCATTTACAGCACCGATTACATCACCAGCAGAGATAACAACCCCGTTTGTGAACTCCACGGTGTTTGTTAACCCATTGATTCGCGATACAGTGTAGCCTTTATATTCAACAAGTTCTCCTGAAAGAATATGAAGATTATCACCTTCGCGCACGATTCTTGCTGTTTTCCTTATTGAGTTTTTGCCTTTAACCTCAAACTCAAGAGTAGCAGTTGGCGGCCGATCACCGGATAGATTGATTCTTTCTAAATAGAGATAGCTTTCTGTTGCGGTTGTTCCACTTACTGAAATGCCCTTAACAGCAATCTTTTTAACCAGCCTTTTATTGTATGCTTCTAAGGCATCAAGCCTGTAAACAAGGTTGTATATAGAGTCTTTCTTATGAGTTGCCGAATAGCGTAGAGTAAAGAGCGGGTTAAACTCCTTTAAGCGGTCCTTGGTAGCTGGGCCTTCAACAGACTGGGGTTCATCAATGATTAAAATAGGATTTGTTGCTGCCAGCACATCAATTGGTTTGCGAGAGCGAAAACTATCCAGTTTCATGTAAATACGCCTGGCTTCTTTGCCTCTGGCATTAAAGGCCTGGGAATTGATGATCATCACATTTATACCGCTGTCACCGGCAAACTGATCAATTTTGGTTAGGTCGCTCGAGTTATAAATGAAGTAGCGGATTTTTTTATTGTATTCTTCAGCAAAATGATCTTGGGTTAGTTGAAAAGCCTTAAAAACTCCTTCGCGAATAGCTACTGAAGGTACAACAATAATATATTTGCTCCAACCATAGCGCTTGTTAAGCTCATACATGGTTTTAATATAGGTGTAAGTTTTACCGACACCGGTTTCCATCTCTATAGTAAGGTTGTATTTGCCTTCTAACTGTCTGGAAGGTTCAATTTGATAATCACGTTGCACTTTATTAATATTTGAGATAACTTTGTCGTCGGCCAGTATCAATTTGTAGTTATTATGTCCGGTCAATTCAGAAAGCAAGGTCATGCTAAGCTGCTGTTCGTTTATAGTGTTAATTAAATCAGACCCCTTATCAAGAATGTAAGTCGGCGAAATATTCGGCTGACCGGCGAAGACATCGCAGACTGCATTAGCAGCATCAGCTTGGAATTTTTGGTGTTTAAACTTAAGTTTCATTATTGCACCGCCTAAATAACTTTTACAGATGTATTAGGGGCTAAGAGTTTAAAGATTTCTTCAACGTTGATTTTTTCCGGGCTGCTGGCAAAGCTGCTATCCCTAAAAACTACCCGCAGTGGCTGTCTATCGGCAATTTTTCTAATTACTGCTTCGGGCACTTTTTCTGTAAAGCAAGCTACAAGCGAATCCTGATCATAAGTGTGGATAGTTACGCCATCTATCTCTTCTATTTCATGTTTGAGAGACAGGGGCAAACCCCAATCGAGGAGAACACCGTAAAGAAGATCTAAGTCGTTGCGATCTTCTTTTATGTTTGAAACCATATCATCGAGGCTATCCTGAGTTATATCAGTTGCAGCATAATAAACATCTTTCATACTGGTGCTGTCAGTTTTAAATACTCTAAAGCCAATATCAAGCTTTTCGATGCCTTCTTTGTCGTTATTTTCTTCTTTAGTCTTTTCACCGGCACGACGGATACGTTCTTTACCAATTTCTGATATGTTTTCGTAACCGGCTTTATAGGCTTCGCTTTTTTCATCAGTTGGCTCAGGGAGCTGGACCATAATGAACTTTCTGTTGCCACCATCTTCAGCGTTGAGCTGCATAACAGCATGTGCAGTTGTAGCGGACCCGGAAAAAAAGTCCATTATTATTGAATCTTTTTGGTTAAACATTTTAAGTAAGTCACACAATAGCTGTATAGGTTTTTGTCCATTTGGGAAAGAAACTCTTGCTTCATTCGCAAGATTATTATAATTTATATCATCCCATAAATTTCCCTTTTTTTCAATTTTATATATTTTGTCGCCCTCTTTAGCTACTACATCTTTCAGAAATGTTATTAAATTCCTATTTGTATCCTTATAAAATAATCTAGTCGCCTGTCCTGCATTTTTCCCCTTGATTGGTGTATACTCAATACTTATTAAATCAGAATAAATATCCTTTGTTTCTTTAATAACCTTTGTTCTTATTGAGGATTGTGCGTTAGTAGTCCGAAAAATACTATCAATATAGTCATAATAAACTTGCTCTACTTTTCCCCCATATTTTGCATTTGCAATACTTGAAACGGATTTAAACTCATACTTAGAATGCTTATAAATTTTTATTTCATTGCCATCGCCTGCTTTTATTGATTTTATATATTTACCAGCATCTATATCTGTGATAGCACTTGTATATTTCCAACTCTTTTCATTTATTTCCATCGATTTTATAAAAGCATTCAGTTCTTGTCTCTTAGACGGTGCATTGTCAATTAAAAACTCATTGTAATTTTTACAGTAGAATAAAATATGTTCTACGTTGTTTTGCAAGCTTTTTCCCATATGACTTCCACTTACACCAGCAACTTTGGTTTTAACAGAAATACTATTAATAAAATTGATTTCACCAAAAATCTCATCAGAAATTTTCTTTATATTGCAATATTCATTATCGTCTATATGAATAAAAATGGCACCATTACTTGCCAATAAACTATGCGCAAGTTTCAGGCGAGGATACATCATGCTACACCAATCACTGTGAAATCTCCCGTTATTTTCGGTATTCCTAAACATCTTATTATCTTCTTCATCATAAAGACCTATCTGTTCCTCAAAATCACTTTTTTCGGTCGTAAAATTATCTTTATATATTAAATCATTCCCCGTATTAAATGGAGGATCAATGTAGATCATCTTAACGCTATTTAGATAACTTTCCTGCAGCAGTTTAAGCACATCAAGATTATCGCCTTCGATGTAAAGGTTCTCGGTGTTCTCCCAATCTTTACTCTCTCCAAGGTAGGGCCTGAGGGTTTTGCGAATGGGAGCATTTGCCTCAACAATAGCCGCTTTTTTGCCCACCCAGGTGAAGTCGTAACATTCTTCACCATCGATAACCTTACCACTAAGCTCTTGCTTTAGTATTTCAAAGTTGATCCCCTTTTTGAGGTTACCCTCTTCATCTCTCATTTCGGTAATGGCATTGGGGAAAAGCTGGCCGATTTTTTCAATGTTCTGCTCTGTTAGATTCGGGCTTTCCATTTTTAGCTTATCCATCAATCTACCTCCAAAGGTTACTAACTGCTTTCAAGCTTGCTTTTTAGTGCCCGCAGTTCACCCATTAATTTAACCTGGCGGTTGAACTGCTTTTCTCTGGCGATTTTATTTTCTAACTGCTGAATCTGTTTTTGCAACTTCTCATTTTCCGTAGCTTCATTGACTGCTTCTTTTAGGGTTTTTTCTTCTGCAAGTTTTAGCTTTTCACCGGCAATCTGTATGATAAAGTTTTCATAGACTTTATCTAATGTTAAACCTTCAACACTGAGGGTTAACTCTTCAGCCTTCAGCCAATCAGTGCAGTAATAGCTAGCAACCTTAAATTTACCTTCCCGGTTTTTACTGCTTTCTTTGAAGCTAATCCAAAGCTGGGCCGATTCCTGGTAACGTAAAACAAAGAGAATATGGTAAGGTATTTCACGATCTATAGTTTCGATAATGCTGGTACTAATACCTTGCTGCCTTAAATTGATTTCAAAGATTTCAATTTCCTGCACATTTTTTCCGGCACTAATATTTAGTGTGTCGGGTGCGAGCTTATGCTTCCAGTAAACCGATTCTATTTCGGTAGAAAATTGCTTTTCAAGCTTTGATTTTACTTTTAGTTTTTCGTAAAACTTGTTCTTTGGTATCCGCTTATTATAGTAAGTGCGCTCCGGCAGCTTAAGCAATTACATCACCACCACAAAGCAAATTAGCTCAAAATCATCTAAGCCGCTGATTTTAGCGCGTAATGCTGTCGTACCCCCGGGTTTAAATAGACTATCCAGATCGCTTTCCTCGTTGGTATGAATGATGGAAGCAATCGTTTCCTGCAGCAGATCGGAATATTTAATCATATTTTTACCATCATCGGTTGCTTCATTAAAATGGCGACAAAGCTCAGTAATCGGTTCTTTTTTACCTTTGCAAACTAGCCTTAGGATGTCTAAGGTTTTTTTCGGTTCAAGGTGATTAGTTACTACGTCACCATGATCAGATAGATAGACGATATAAAAAGGATGAAGCCGGTTTTGATTTTCTGGATTTACGCCTTGGTTAATGTTCTTTAACACATAGATAACGCCAGGCGGGATGTCATCTGTAACCGAGGGGACGATGGCATGCATGCCGAAAGGAGTTTTATCTAGGTCAGGGTTATCTTTAACATAGTCGATCAAGTCCATTCTGAACTCGTTTAGGCCTAAATCCATGATTGACACGCCGGTTGACATTTCCTCAATATCAACAACTTCGTTTTGCAATCTTTCAAGCTGTTGCCGGCGGTATTCCAGATCGCCCTTGTCGTCAGCAATAGGGTTATCATCGCCGGTAGCGGTCATGATCGATATTTTCATCCTGGCCTCTACTCTAACTTTTAGCTTGATATAGTCATCTAAATCTAAGTCAGGCCAGAAGTTTACAAGTTGGATAACTTCATTTTTACTGCCGATGCGGTCAATACGACCAAATCGTTGAATGATACGGACCGGGTTCCAATGAATGTCATAGTTGATGAGGTAGTCACAATCTTGCAGGTTTTGACCTTCTGAAATGCAGTCTGTGGCGATAAGCATATCTATCTCTGTATTATGATCGGGCATTATTAAATGCTTTTCTTTGGCCAGGGGTGCAAAGCAGGTAAGAATTGTATTGAATTCGGACCTTAGCTTAGGGATTGTAGTTTTACTGCCTATTGCACCGGTTACCATGGCCGTATGCAGGCCATATTTACTGGTGAGCAACTTACTGACATGTGCATATAAATATTCTACAGTATCGGCAAAGGCAGAGAAGATAATAATTTTTTTGTTTGCGCCATTAATCGGGTTGGTAATTTTATTTTCGATGGTATCCATTAATACTTTAAGCTTATAGTCATGTTTGGGCGTTATAGTTTCAACTTCAAATAGCAGGTCAGAGAGAAGCTGGCGATCAAGTTTTAAATCCTCAAGCCAGGAGAGGTAGTCCATGTCAGAAAGCTCGATCTTTACATTGCGGCCTACAGTAAAATACTCTGTGTTTTGATCATCCATATCAAAATCTAAATCATTAAGATCTTTTAGGATAATTGCTTTGGCCGGATCATAGTTTTCAATTTCTGCTACGACAGCGTCGATTGTGGTAATAATTCGCTCAAGAGTTAACCTGAAGGCATGGACGGAGCTTTCGAGTCTTTTTAGCAGGTTGATCCGCATTAACACTAAGATGCCGAGTTCGCGGTCAGTTTGTTTAAAACGAGTATTGCCCATATCTGTGCCATACTTGGCTTCATATTTTTCTATTTTACTGGCCAAGATATAATTTGAGGGTGTATAAACGCTGAGATTAAGCTGTGAGAGCTGATTGTAGATGTCATTGTAGCTAATAGCATCTGGTAAAGTGGTTAGACCGCACCGAAGTGAAACGGGTTTATTTCTTTCAGGGAATGTGCCGATTTCTGCTGTATCATAATATCTTTCGATATGTTTCCGAGAACGGGCAATTGTGACACAATCAAGCAGTTCAAAGAAGTCAAAGTCGAGCATACTAAGCAAGTTTTCTGTAGTTCTCTCGGGCGCTTTAAACTCACTCCATTGGTTAAAAGCGGTTTGAGCTCTTCTAAAGATTACATCGATGGTGTTTTTAGTGCTTAATTTATCGTTAAACTGGCCTTCATCACCTTCGTAGGCCAGGGCAAGTTGGTTACGAAGATCGGTGAAACGATTATTGACCGGAGTAGCAGATAGCATCAGGACTTTTGTTTTAACCCCTTTTTTAATAACCTGGTTTAAGAGGCGCAGGTAGCGGTTCTCTTTTTCACCCAGCTCACCGTATGTTTGGCCACCGTTGCGGAAGTTGTGCGATTCATCAATGATGATTAGATCATAGTTGCTCCAATTAATCCGGTCGAGGGGGATACCATTAGAATAACCGCTTGTTCGTGACAGGTCGGTGTGATAGAGAACATCATAACGGAGTCTATCAGAAGCGATAGGGTTATTAAGTAGATTAAGTTTAAAGGTGTTCCAGTTATCGGAAAGCCTTTTAGGGCAGAGAACAAGAACTGATTTGTTGCGGTTCTCATAATATTTGATCACAGCTAAGGCAGTAAATGTTTTACCGAGACCAACGCTATCAGCCAAGATGCAACCATTATATTTTTCCAGTTTGTTGATGGTGGCGAGGGCAGCATCTTTTTGAAAGTTGTAGAGCTTATTCCAGATAGCGCTGTTCTTAAAACCGGTTGCTTCATTGGGTAAAACATCTTCAGAAATATCCTCTAAAAATTCGTTGAAAATGTTATAGAGGGTAACATAGTAAATGAATTCGGGGGAGTTTTCCCGGTAAACTGTTGTTATGTTTTCTATTACTTCGTCCGTGACATCCTGAAGTTTGTCCTTGTTATGCCATATTTCAGTGAAGAGTTTAAAATACTCCTCACTGAAAGGCGCTTCGATGCGGTTGATCATGTTATGGATATTATTGCCTTTTTCACAGCCCAGATCTACTGTCGTAAAACCGTTTAGCGGCATGTAGGTATAGCGGCCAGCGCCATTTTGGATGTTGATGAAACCTCCCATGTTTTCATGGGTAACATTTGATTTGAATCTGGCCTTTCGGCGGACCCAGTCGGCGCATTCTTTGGCAATTGCTTTTTGGGTTAGTTCGTTACGAAGCTTAATTTCAAATTCCGTTCCATAGAGACTTTTTTCCCGGTTGAGACGTGGTATGTAGAATTCACGTTTTTCTTTTTTCGCTTTCTCTGTTGTGAAAGAGGGTGATGTGAAAATAAATTTGAGCTCATCGACCTTTTCGAGTTCATCCTTTAACTCCTGGTAGGCGTAAATAGAGAAATAGGAAGCGGCAATGGCAACCTTGCTGTTACCATGCAGGACTTCCTTGAGATCGTCTTTGAGTAGGTCTTTTATGTTGTCGATGATTTTCATGTTAGTTCCACCTGTGTATAATCTAACTAGCCTGTAAAAAAGCCTTAAATCTTATTTCTAGCCTATCTTGGTCAGGTCGGTTTTGTATTTTATTTGGTAAAATAATCTTATGCCCATGCATCTCCTGAATTCCATACTTCAACATGGGGCCATCTATTTCTTCTAAAATATCTTTACGAACTATTATTTTATAGTAGGGGTTTAGACCAACAATATAGTTGTCAAAAGCGGCATGATGAATTTTACATAGTGAAAGGCCGTTAGGGACAATTGGCTCTCCACCTTCTTCACCATCAGGGATTATGTGAGCTGCATCAAGGAGCTCTGGGTGCTTTACCTGCTTTTCAACCCATTGGAATGCTGCAGTTCTGATTAGTTCATCCATGTTATCCCCAGAAATTTAAGTGGATTTTTATATAAAAACAACAGCGGTTTATGCGGGGCTCTTTGCCCGCCTCGCTGCCACATTTTAAGCTTACTGATTTTTTCTTTCAGTTCTTCTGGTTTCATCTGGAGTTACTCACTTCTTCTTGAGTATTACCAGGTTAAACTGCCCGGCTTAACAAGTTCTTGCCTTGTTTTATATTGTGCAAGTTCGAAAAATCAAAGTTATTCAACTGTTTCTATATAATATGTGATTCCCCTGCTCTTTTATTGCTCTTTTTTGATTTTAGTATTTATGGTTTTCTGTATTTATTTAATAATAAACGGTTGGGGTGACACATATATGTCCCAAAATGTGTGAACTGGTGTTTATTTGATTTATTTGCAACAAATTGCAGGGAAGGTTACGGCTTAAGCTTCGGTTTGGATTATTTTTATAAATTGTTCAACCAGGGTGGGATCGAGTTTTGAACCGGCCAGCTTTTTTATTTTAGCGAGGCATGTTTTTAATATTTCTTTTTTGTTTGTTGTATTGACATCTTGTTTACTAATGTAAGCATGAACTATCGTCAGGATGCGGCATTCAATGGGAATTTCTTCTTTTTTCAGCCCACCGGGGTAACCACTGCCGTCAAAGTATTCATGGGTGCAAAGCAAAAGATCGGCCACGGCAGACCATTTCAAGGAATCGGAGGCAACCTGGTGCGCTCTTTCGGTATGCCGGTAAATAGTCTCGAGCTCTTGCCCGGTTAATTCTTCTTGCTTGCCGAGGAGACCTGTAGGCGCTGTAATCATGCCCAGGTCGCGGATCTGGGCCAGCAACTGTAAATCGGTAATTTGTTTTTGATCAAGGCCGGCGGCACGGCCGAGCCGGGTTGATAAATCGATAACCTTCTGGCTGGTATCTTTCATTCCTTTCTGCCTGTAGTGGTTGGAAAGTATTTTACCGATGAGCAGGTCTCTGGCTTCTTTCTTGCGGGCCAGTTTATTCTTATACATCAGGTTGTCAGCTGCCTGGTATGTTTCTTCAAGGGGCCTATTTTGTCTGTCGCTGACAGCCAGGCCCATAGAAATACTTATATGCATTTTATCGTCTGAGCGGTTGAATTTATCAACTTTATTCTGGATTCTTTCGATCAGTTCGTTGCCCGCCCTATAACCGGTTTTGGGCAGGACTAGGGCAAATTCATCGCCGCCGATCCTGGCTAGGATATCGTTACTGCGCACATTATCCTTGAGCAGTTCCGCCCCTTTTTGCAAGTAACGGTCACCTTCTGCATGGCCCAGGGTATCGTTAATCAGTTTTAGTTCATCGAGGTCAGCGGAGATAATTGCTATGGGGTACTGGTTCGATTCTTGAAGGCGTTTTAATCCGGCGGCAAAGTAACGGCGATTGTAGAGGCCGGTTAACTGGTCGTGGAAGCTCAGGCTGCGGATTTCCAGTTCGGCCAGTTTGCGATCGGTTATATCGGTTAGAACGCCCTGGACCCCAACAATTTTATCGTCTTCATATATGGGGCGGCCCATGGTTCTAATCCAGACAACGGTGCCGTCTTTTTTGAGAAAACGGTATTCGGTGGCCTCACTGATTCCAGACATCACCTTTTGGAAGCGGTTAATTCGTTCAGCCCTGTCGTCAGGGTGAACAAAGTCTATAAACTGCATATCGGCTATCTCTTCCGTGCTGTAGCCGCTCAATTCTTCTATGTTGGGCGATATGTATTTTATCCTGGCTTCTGAATCTAAAAGGTAGACAACTTCGTTCAGGTTTTCAACCAGGGAGCGGTATTTCTGTTCACTGTCGTGCAGAGCCTTTATTGCCTTGTTCCTCTCTGTTATATCGATAAAAGTTTCAAGCAGGGCTTCTTCCCCATCAAAAACAATTTCTGTAATTGATTTAAGAATAGGGATTACTTTTCCGCTTTGCCTGTTCAGGATCCTTTCCGAATTGGTCAATTTCATCTGCCGATCTAAAACCGGGCATTCTGTTTGCTCCGGTGGGCAGAAATACCTGGCACAATGGCTGCCGATAATCTCTTCTGCATTATCTATGCCGATCATCCGGCAGGCTACCGGGTTGGCCCAGCGAATAATCCTTTTTTTATCGATAATAACTACTCCAAAAATGGTGTTTTCCAGTATGGCAGTCAGGTTGCTGTAGCTCTGCTGCAGGGCTTTTTCACTTTCAACCTGGCCGGTAATTTCATAAAATACTGTATTGAAATAGCCAGGGTTATCTTTATATGCTGTTATTTGGTACCAACGTTTTAGCGGTTCTATATATTGTTTGAAGCTGGTTTTATCTTCGCCGGCGGCAATACGTCCGTAAATTTCCAGCCAGTCGAAATCTTCTTTTTTAATAGCGGGGAATATTTCGGTAGCCCTCTTTCCAATCACTTGCTGCCTGGACAAACCGGTTAGCTTTTCAAAGGCTGCGTTTACATCCAGGTAGATATAATCAACCGGATTGCCTTTATTATCGGTTACAATCCTGTGGTGAGTAAAACCAACAGGCATTTCTTCAATTAATCGACGATCAATTTTTTCATCTGGAGACATGATAATCAGCTCCCATCCTATGGCACATATCCGGGTACCAATACTATAATACCAGTTGTTGAGATAAATTACACGGCTGCATATTGTCAGGGGGACGGGGTTGTTGACAACTTTTAATGCACTTTATTGCTTTGTTAATAAAAAGACGAGGTTGTCAACAACCCCGTCCTGACAATTCAGCGTCTGCCACGCTTAGGCTTAACTGCTTTTTTGCTTTTGTTATTTAACCATAAAGGAAATCTTTGTTGCAACACGAAATCTGACAATCTTATTGTCTTCAACAATAGCCTGCTGTGAATCGACATAAACACTTATTATGTTTTGCACTGTTTTACTTGCTTCGGCAACCGCATCCGCGGTGGCAGCTTCCCAACTTTCCGGCGATTCAGCGATAATTTCAATTACCTTTACCACTGCCATCTTTTCAACTCCCTTCCTTTGACTGACATGCCATACTTTTCTGACATATCAATTATAACATATCCTTGAAGGCAGAGATGGGTAGATTTAAAGTTAACCCGCCCCGGACATCAGTAATGAAGTGTTGGCGAGGTTCCAAAGGAACAGTATGATTTTCAAAAGTAAACCTTGTTTGGGTTAGCAATTAAAGTCAAGAAATAGTATTCTTGATAAGGTATCTTCAAAAGCAGGGGGTGATTGTTACGGAGCGATGGGATAAGATAGCCGCTGTTCGAAGAATGCAGGACTACATGGAGGATAATTTACAGAAACCTATCAGCTTAAGCCAGCTGGCCAAAGCAGCAGGGTATTCGCAGTGGCAATCCAGCAGGGTGTTTAAAGAAATAACCGGTAAAACGCCCTTTGATTACCTGAGAAGTCTGCGTTTAAGCAAAGCGGCGGAAGTTTTACGGGCTGGCGGGCGACCGAAAGTAATTGACGTGGCTTTTGATTTTGTCTTTGATTCTCATGAAGGCTTTTCGAGAGCTTTTTTCAGGCAGTTTGGTGAATCGCCGAAAAAGTATAGCCGCAAAAGCGAACCAGTGAAAATTTTTATGCCCGAACGCATCCGTGATTATTACCTCAATCTGCAAAAGGGAGATGTTCAGATGACGGATAAAGGTAAAACCGGCACAGTGTTTGTCCAGGTGGTAGAAAGGCCCCGCCGCAAATTAATTTTAAAACGGGGAGTTAAGGCATCGCACTATTTCGATTACTGCGAGGAAGTTGGCTGCGATACCTGGGAGATACTTTCCGGTATTAAGGAGGCCATGTATGAGCCAGCCGGAATGTGGCTGCCTAAAAGCATGGTTAAGCCGGGCACATCAACCTACGTAATGGGGGTTGAAGTGGCGGCCGACTTCAGCGGCGCAATTCCGGAGGGCTTTGAAATTATTGAGCTCCCCCCCTGCAAGATGATGGTCTTCCAGGGTGAGCCTTACGAGGACGATGAAAAATTCGGCGATGCCATTGAAGATTTCTGGGAAGTTATGAAGCGCTATAAGCCTACGGTTTACGGTTTTGAATGGGCCGATGCAGATGCACCAAGGTTTCAACTGGAACCACAGGGCTACCGCGGCTACATTGAAGCCAGGCCGGTGCGGACGATAAATAGCGACAAGTAAGCACCGTGCGGGCTGGTTGACATTCAACCGGCCCAATGTTGTCAGGACGGGGTTGTTGACAACATTTTTTATTAACTGCAAAATTTTGATTATAAAGGAGGAAGGGTGACCTTTCTGGTTAATATATTCTTAACTTATTATTTTAAAGTGAGGCTAGCACATGAATAAGACTGAGGTTGATTGCTCCAATCAGATACATCAGCTAATGGTAACCGTTTCTCGGCATTTCTATGTCAGTCAGAAAGGGATCTTAACTTACCAGGATAAACCTTTTACCACCAAGATAAACAACTACCAAAACGCTAAGAAGGAACTACTGGTATACTATATTGTCATTGACCGTTACTCTGGCAATTTTATTTTTCAGGTCGCTACCACCAAACAATTGTTTGCCCTAGCTGACTTTCTTCATTATGCCTGGCGACAGGATAAAGAAGAGAAACATTTTTGGGGCTTACCTGATTATATCGCCATCCCCAAGGCTATCTCTTCCCCATCACTATTTGTGGGGCTGAAACAAGTTGGAGTAACCCCTTTCACCCCCACTTCCGGGTTTCCGTCAGGAGGGCATATCATAAAAGCTATAGAGGACCACCTGTGGTCACAATTACTATTCCGCTCAACTCTCCACTTTAAAGCATCTATTGAAATCTATAAGACAGACTTCTACGATGTGATATTAGGCCTTGCCAGCCGTGGCGACAGCAGGACCATCTGGAAGGAAAACCTGCCTTCCGGCCAACCTAATGATACCCCGATTCATCAGGAATTCATCCACGCTTTCAAAACAAAAGAGAGTGATAGCACTACGCTTCCTTTAACTTTAGGGGATAAGTCTACAAATATTACTACAAGAATTCCTCCTTCAACAGAGTTGCCGCACTATTTTGTAGCACCAGTTAAAAAACTTCCCTTTTCTGAAACAAAGTTGAATGAGGCAAACGAAATCAATAACCAAGCCTGGGAGGAAGACGATATTATCAAAGGAATTAAGATAGCCTACCAGGCCCTTGAAGCTTCACCTTTCTGTGCTGATGCGTTGAATTACCTTTCCTTGTACAGCAAATTATATAGCGAAAAATGCTTCCTTTCTAAAAGAGCTGTCCTGGTTGGAAAGGAAGCTCTGGGGGAACTCTACATCAAGGAAAATACTGGCTATTTTTGGGGTTTACTTGAAACAAGACCTTACATGCGAGCCCTACAGGGACTAGCCGATTGTTACTGGCATACTGAAGATTTGAAGCCAGCCGCTGAGATATACCAAGAAATGCTCAAACTGAATCCATCCGATAACCAGGGAGTTCGCTATCATTTAGGCAACATTCTGATCTTACTTGATCGACGCGAAGAGCTCGATGACCTTTTAAAAAACTATGGCGAAGAAGAAAGCTGTTTTATGCTTTATACAAAAGCACTACACCTGTATCGGCTTGGATCTGCAGATGCAACCAAAATAGTACAGAGAGCTATCGCTTCAAACAAGCATGTATACGAATACCTCTCTGGTGAAGAATTTATGCCATACCGTGAGCCCGAGCATTATTGTTGGGGAGAACCCTCTGAAGCCATTTGCTATGTTTCCGATGCACAGGAAGCCTGGGAAAAGAGCCCGGACTCAATTGAGTGGCTGAATAAAAACATGCAAACTTTTCAACAAAATTTGATGGCAGCAGAACAAGAAGTAACCATCGAACAAGTGCTCCAGAATTTCCTTGAAGAACAATCGTCACACCTTTCTAAAACCACTTATCGTAAATATGAAACTGTCATTGAACTTTTAGAGGCTAGCATGGAGCGGTACAGCTATAATTATTTGGAAGAAAATGATAAACAGATATTCGATCTTTGCTTAAATGATCAATTCAATAAAGCACTTGACGAAGAAGAAGATGATGATGATAACAACCTATTTTGTCGCCTTTTTGGCCCTACAAAAATTGCAAGTGGAGCTGTAGAATTTTTATCCTACTTTTTACCTCATAAGGTAGGGGGCAGTAAAGATTTGCTCAAAAAGAGCGCAACAGTAATAAAAAAGCTTGGCCAATGGCTCTTTAGTAACGGCTATATAGATCAGACAGATTTGGAAAGGATAACAGAAGAAGCGATAAATGCGGGGAGGGAACTACCGGCTATTAACGATTTCGAAGTAGCGCTTTTCGACTACCTGGAAGAGACAGACATTGATGCTGAATGGGATGAAGAAGATGAGTTGGAAGATGTTTTTGAAGTCATTTCAGTAAAGCCTGGGGTTCTAACCCTGGAAACATATGGTGCGGAGGGCAAAATAGAGTTGGCGGTTAAAGTGCCTCAAAAGCTGAGTAAAATGTGTAGTGTAGGCTGGCAGATGAACTTGCTCCTGGTTAAAACAAAAAATGGTTGGATTATTGCCGAAGCAGGCCGGGTCAGTTATTAAATGCTTGAGGCGTTTTGCATAAGATAAAGCAGATCACTGTAGATTCCATAGGCTGTCTGCAGAATCTCCGGATTGTTCTCAATAATGCTGATTTCACCCATCATCTCGGTTTGCAGGCATAGAATCGATGATGTGGCATTAACGATACAAAATAGATCAGCGGAATCAAGAGTTGGCGGGCTGACCTTGCCGACAATTTTACCGTCTTTCCAAAGGCCTTCGCAAACCACCCCCGGGTGTCTATACCGGGATCTGCTTCAACAAAATCCTGATCCTGCGCCTTCTGAAGGGCTTCTGCATAGGAAAGGCCCTTCTCCATCTCTCCTAAAATATAGTTTGTGGTCGAGTTTAATATGCCTTTAAAACCTTTAATTCTGCAGTCAGGCAGTGTTCTTTTCACCAGGTTAAAAACCGGGGTTCCGTCCATAACCGTTGATTCAAAAAGCAGCTGCAGTCCTTTCTGATCAGCCTTTTTCTTTAAATGTTGGTAGGCCCAGGCGATCGGTCCCTTGTTGGCAGTAATGATCTGCATGTTACAATTAAGAGCAGTGTCTATGTGCGATATTGCAGGTTGCCCATCTTTAATCGACAGGGTGCTAAGTTCATCTAAAACGTCTGCATAGGCTGCTTTAATGAGATCGACTGTTTCTAGCGGGGTAGAATTACAGTGCCCGGCAAATCCTTTCTCTCTGCCTGCCAGATTCAGCAATTCCTGTAAATCGAGGCCGCGGTGATCAAGAAGGCTGCCCCGGCTTTTTGTCGCCACTGCAACGACTTCAACCTTATAACCGGAAGAAGAGGCAATCCACTTTTGGCGTTCAAGTAACAGCCGGCAAAATTCACGTGCTGAATTGCCAAAACCAATCATGCAAAGCTTGATTGTCTTATACACCTTCTTTGCACCTCTTCCACTCTCTCTGGATAGATTGTCAGGGGGATTGTCAGGGGGACGGATTGTCAGGACCTCTATTAACTATCGTGCCTAAACTGCTCCCCGGAGAAGGTCTGTCCTAACATAGCGGTCTAGCCGCGGGGGACGGGAAGTCTTTCCCCAGGGAAACAAGCTCTAATTACTAGTTCTATCTCTATCCTTTAATTCCCCTCTCATGCTCAAAGTATATACGTATTGGGGACGGGGTTGTTGACAACTTTTCTACGCTTTTTGCACAACTCCCCTGTTTAGGCCCGTTAGTCTGGAAATTTGCCGCACGGATAATCCTTTATTCTTTAACTTGATCAAATGATTATTCCTGGTATCTCGATCTATTTTCTGCCACTCTTCTATAGCGCTTACATTGCAAATATTTGTTATTATTTGAAGTGCCTCTTCATCTTTCAATTTGCTTGGCTCTTCCACATCCAAACATCGGTCATTATTCTTTTTTTCATTAAAAATTTTAAACAATTTCAAGGCTTGCGCCTGTTTGCCATCAAACATTTTTAAGGCAAAATCTGCATCGACTAACTTGTTCCGCTTGATATAAGCGTTATAGCTGCTCCAGGGGTGCTGCGTTAGCTCCTGCACCATACCGGCCTTGAGTGGGTTTTGGTGAATATACCGCAGGACTGTCAGGAAATATGTATCGTCTTCTACCGGTTCACTTTTAAACCTGTCCTGAAAAAGGTATCCTATTCGATCATATTTATCGTTATACCAATAGACAAATTTACCACAGATTCTTCGCATAACCTGCTCTAATGGTTCTGACCCTACTTTAACCAAAAGATGGATGTGATTACTCATTAAGCAGTAGGCGTAGACCTGGTACCCGCAGGATTCCTTGTAGAACTTCAAAGTCTGGAGGAAACGGTGACAATCTTCGTTTTCTTTAAATATTTGCTGACGGTTTATGCCCCTCATTATGATATGGTAGATGTCACTTTTACTTTTTTCACGGGCTTTCCTTGGCAATTACAACACCCCCGTGGATAGTATAGACTAACAACAAAAAGTTGTCAACAACCCCGTCCCCCTGACAATTTTGACAGGCTCAGGTAGAATTGATAATTGTCTAATGGTTCTGTGAGAAACCCTGCCGCACCGACTTGCCAGGCTAGTGAAGCATACGCCGGGTACCTGGAAATAAAAATAATCGCTGCTTTTTGTTTAGTGGCGGTTATTTTTTTAGCCACCTCGAGCCCGTTAAAGTTGGTTTCACCCAGACGTATGAAAACAGCTTTAACCTCCTTCTGCCGGTTAAATTCAGCTAACAGTGAACTGCTATTGCTGAATACTGCAAGACAATCCTTGCGGCCAATTTCAGCTAACAGCCCGGTTACTTTCTTGATGGCCTCCTGATCTTGATCAAGCAGGTAGATTACCATCGGCACTCCACCCTATCTCTATTGTTAATTTTTAATGCAAGCCAATTATATCTTTTCAATCTGAATTAATTCTGATTGCTGCCAGTTCAGATCTGATTCAGAACTTCACTTTATACTGAGTCCAGGGTTTATCAATTGGAGTCTGGCCCGCTTCTAGAGGGGCTAGTTGCAAGGCAGCAAGCTTATCCAGATTTGCACAAGGAGGTGTAAGGATCATCATTGATAAGGTAACCTGCCTTAACAATAAAAAAGTGAATTCCAGAGGAAAGGAGGTACGTATAAAAGTGCATACCCGTAAATCCATTTTGAGCGAAAAGTTAATGCTCCTGCTTGTACTGATGGTAGCCCTACTGATAGTTGTTGCTCTGCCACCTGCTGCTTTGGCTGAAGAAGTTGATGGCAGCGGACAGGAAACAGCTGCTGATTGTTCCAATTCCGAGGTTGGTGCCGGCAGTGACACCGGCAGTAGTGCCGGAAGTGGAAGTAGTGAAAGTGGAAGCAGCAGTAGTGGAGGCGTTGATCTTGGGGAATCAGGCAGTTCAGATACCGATGGCAGTATCCTCGGTAGCGAACAAACTGAACAGGATGATGAGGATTACTCAGCAGGCGATTGCAACTCCCCGGCAGATGAATCTTCTGCAGACGAGGGCTGTGATCCCGACGAAGTTAACAAATATTGTGGTGAAGACAGTGTAGACGCTTCCATTTACAATGTAGACAGCAATATTGATAGCGATATCGATGGTGATGACCAGCTTGCTGAAGGTGACGGTGACAGTATCAGTGACGGTAAGAACCACAACCCGGATGAAATAGAAGATGATCCGCAATCCGGCAACTCCGCAGATAATCCGGATGGCCTCGATACTGAAGATTCAGCTGTAAGTTCAGAACAGGAAATAGAACCTGCGGATACAGGGCAAAATAATTATTTTAAAGTTGCCGAAGAATCAATGAATCCTCTTGCTGCCCCTGGAACAATCATTGAACTTGTTTCCGCCGGTTACCAGGATGGCGACATGGTTATCGCCCAGAAAAACGATGGCACCTATATTGTTAAGATGCTGCAAGGCAACCAGCTGGTTTCGCTGGGTAGTGGTGCAAATTATACGACAGACGATGTAACCATCCTGGGGAGCGCAGCTCTAAGTTCGCAAACAGCGGAAAATCTTGAAGCAAACGGTTTAACCTGGAATGATGTTTTTGCAGAAACCAGCGAAACACCTGGCGGGAGCGGCACATCAGAAAGTCCCTACCAAATAGAAAACTGGCAAAACCTATACTGGCTCAGTCAAAATAACTCAGCATGGGATAAGTACTACCAGCAAATAGCGGACATTGCATTTCCCGGGGACCATGATGAAAAAACGGGCGGTATCTATGATTGGGATGGTGGAAAAGGTTGGACACCAATTGGAACTGGTTTTAGCAATGACAGATTTACCGGAACATATAATGGCAGTGGTTTTACAATCAGTAACCTGTTTATCAACCGTCCCGATGAACAATACGTCGGACTTTTCGGGTCTATTGGTGAAGCCGGGATAGTAACCAACCTTAATCTGGACCTGGTTAATGTTACAGGAGGTTCTGAAGTTGGTGCTTTAGCCGGGCGTTTATACGGAACAATCAGTGATATTGAAGTCAACGGTGTGGTTAAGCAATTGGAAGGAAGTACAGTTGCAGGAAACCCGCTCCAAAATATCGGTGGATTGGTCGGGGTCAGCTGGTCAGGAGCTGAAATCAGCGATGCTCATTTTGACGGAACTGTAACCAGCTATGGAACACACAGTGGAGGTTTGGTTGGAAATAACAGCGGAACGATTACTGCTTCCAGCACAAGCGGCACAGTTGAAATACTTACAAATCTCAATAATGCGGGTGGATTAGTCGGAAGTAATATGGTTAGCGGTGAAATAATATCCAGCAGCTCTACTGCTGCCATTAACTCTTCTGGCGAGTATATTGGTGGGCTGGTTGGCGCGAATAATGGAAATATAATTGAAAGCCGCGCAGAAGGTTGCGTTACAGCTTCAGGCAACAATAGAATCGGTGGGCTGGTCGGTTATAACAAGGGAAGCATAGAGGGAAGCAGCGCTTTTGGTAATGTTATCGCAACCAATGAATCTGCTGGTTCTATCGGTGGATTGGTCGGGCGTAACGAAAGCGGAGGCTCTATAACCAGCAGTCATTCTGCCGGCAATGTTACCGCAAACGGCCAGTGGATTTCATCTGTAGGAGGGCTCGTTGGTCTAAATTCAGGGAGTATTGCAGAAAGCTCAGCCACAGGAGGCGTTACCGCCACCGGTGAAGATGCACTTTATATTGGCGGGTTGATCGGCTGGAACTCCGGTACTGTTGAAAGCAGCTTCTTCACTGGCAATGTCGAGGGCAATACACAAACCGGCGGTTTGGTTGGGTACAACAGTAACAGAATTTCAAATTGCTACGTCACCGGCAATGTCAGGTCCAACGGTCTTTTTGTTGGCGGACTGGTCGGCACTAACACCGGCACTATTGAATATTGTTATGCTGCCGGTGATGTTGAAGGAGATGAATACGTCGGCGGGCTGGTCGGTAGTGAAGGTGGTTTTACCACATTAAAACACAGTTTTGCTTCAGGCAATGTTATTGGAAATGACAGTGTTGGAGCACTGGCTGGACAAATCGCTCCCGGAGGCTTGGTTCGTTACTGCGGGGCTTCAGGAGATGTAAATAATATCCCGGTATCTAACAATGCTGAGCTTCTAATTGGTAATATAGAAACTATTGGTCCACTTAGTGGTGAAGCTTATGATAATTATATTCTGAATACTGTCGCCCTCAAACAGCTTGCCACTTTCCTGGGCGAAGAATGGTCAATTGCCCTACTTGGCAATTTTAACCCTTCAAACCCAAGTGCTTATATCTGGTATATCGATCAAGGAACAGATTACCCAATACTCTGGTGGCAGCTTGAAAGTAGTGGTGGAAACGGCGGGATTGACAGGGGAACGGGCTTTAGACCTTCATCCTTCCACTTCACTCCGTTAAGTTGGGCAGGTTTACCTGTTGCCCGGAGTAACTCCGCCCTGACCAATATCTTCACCAGTGAAAACAGCATTATTACCCCTGCTTTTGTCAGCAGCGGTACAACAGGTGACCTTGTCAGGGCTCAGAGCGCTTACCAGGCTACCCTGCAACGTTTTGAGGCAGAAATGAACCAGCTTAACATGAAAGAAAAAGCGCTACTTGAAACCGAACTGGTTTTGGCCAAAACAGCTATTATAGCTCTTGAGACTGCCCTGCTGGTTCAAAGGGGAGAAACGGTAGATCTACCTGCCCTACTCAATGCCTACCAGGAAGCGCTTTCCACTTTGCAGGCAAACCGCAATTACTTCAGTACCAGCGAACTTGCTGCCGCTGAAGCTCTGCTAACAGCAATTGAAAGTACTATTGCATCTTTAACGATTTAAATAAAAGTAGAATGCTGGGAATATAAATTAAGCTATTGATAATAAAAGCCCGCTGGAAATTAAAGCGGGCTTTTACTTGAAAAAGTTGTCAACAATCCCGTCCCGATAATTAGATCATTTTGAGGTAGAGTTTTTTGAAACGTTCTTCGGGTTCGGTGCCGAATTCACGGGTGAGCATTCTACTGTAGCGTTCGTAGGCGCTCAGATATTTCGCTTGCACAATGGGATCAGGATGGGCAAGGTACAGTTGCAAGAGGTCCTGCCATCCCTCTTCATTTAAGCTATCGAAATTGAGCAGGCGCAGAAGAGTTTCTTCTGCCCGGTCTGCTTCTTCATTCACCGCATAATAGTGGGCCAGTTTAAGGTGCAGCATCTCGTATTGATTGCCAAGCCACTCCCGCTCATCTTCAGCCCAGCGATAGTCTTCTTCGGCCAGGTAAGCGCCCCTGTAGCTGCTCAGGATCTTTTCAGCCTCCCTGGCGTTTTGCCCGGTAATTGTACTGTGCTGCTTGACAAAATTAACAAAATCGATGTAATCGCAAATCCCGGGAGCAGCTTTGAGCAAGTAATCTTGATCAATCAGGATCTGGTCGCGGTTAATACCAAAACTTTCCAGGGTGTGGCGCAATTTATAGATGATCACATGTAGGTGATTAATAGTTTTCTTGTCTTTATGCCCACTAAAAAAACGTTCCAGCAGTTCATCACGCCCGACCGGTTTTTCAAAACGCTGCAGCAGATAGGCGAAAATCTCCTTCATTTTTTTACTGCGAATACTCAAGGCTTCCTCAACCCTTTTGCCCCTGGTAACTTCAAAACGCCCAAAACAGTAAATAGCTATTTCTTCCCTCATATTTTCCTGGTGCCGAAGTCGATCGCTAAATTTAACGAGTACCAGGTCCATGGTTTGCCGAAACCTGTTTTCATCAATCGGTTTTAAAATATAGTCTAGCGGGTATGCAGAAAATGCCTCCAAGGCATAGTTTGAATGGGCGGTTACAAATACTATTGTTGCCCCTTCGATTCTCTCCTGGATCTGCAGAGCCAGCTCAATTCCCTTGATGTGGGGCATGTCGATATCAAGAAATAGCAGATCCGGCTTAGCCTTTTCAAGATCGCCAAGCGCTTCCCTGGGGTCTTTATATTTTCCGATTATCTCGATGGACTGGTATGGTGAGAGAAGATATTCAATTTCATCAATGGCCGGTTGTTCGTCATCGACTATAAAGGTTCTAATCATGTTATTTCACTCCCTGCATAGGTATAAGCATAAATACTTCACTACCGGCACCTGCAGTGCTGGTAACCTGTAGGGTGGCCCCGTAAATATTGCGCAGGCGCTGGGCAATGTTTTGCAGGCCTATCCCTTCACTGTTACTAACTATGGTTTGCTGGTTTTTTATTTTATGCATAACTGCTTCCGGCATGCCTACCCCATCGTCTTTTACTCCGAGCAGGGCATGAGCCCCTTCCTTTTTGATGTAAACAGTAATCTCACCCGGCCCGCTTTTTGGACGCAGCCCGTGGATAACGGCGTTTTCAACCAGGGGTTGCAACAGCAGGGGCGGGATCCTAAATGATATATCGTCAAGCTCGAAATTAAAGGCGATTTTATCCCCAAAGCGGGCTCTTTCCAGGACAGCATAAGATCTGATCAAGTTAATCTCCTGTTCAATTGGAATTTTCTGATCGAGGTCTTTGAAATCAAAGCTGTTGCGCAAGTAGTGGCTGAATTCAACCAGCAATTTGCGGGAGCGGTCGGGATCTTTACGGGAGATGGAGATAATGGCATTCAAGGCGTTATGGACAAAATGAGGACGGATTTGCGATTGTAAAAAGCGCATTTCCGCTCGGGTTGCCTGTTCGGTAGTATCGATAAAGTGGAAACCCTGAGCAGCCGCAAGGCAAAAGGTAAAGGCAAACAGACCATAGAAAAGGATTTCTCCCAGGGGGCTTTTTATAACATGATTTATATGAAGAATATCGTGGGTAATTGTAATAAAACCGATTAAAAGGCCGGCCAGGTAAAAGGCGCTCCCTTTCATTCTTAGTTTATAAGCCAGTGCAGCAATAAGAATTGTATAGAGCAGTTCCAACAGGGGGATGATGTTGCCAAAATATAGATCGAGACCAACCTGACGAATGGGAAAAAATAAATAAAACAGCATAAATAACAAGGTAAACACGGTAAAAATTATGTTTGAAAACCGGGCATAAACAGTTGGAAATATTTCGTTGATAAAGAGCACCAAAAAATAGGGTGCCAGAACGGTTGACAAAAACCAGGCGCGAACAACAGTGTCAAAAGATATGTCAGGGAAAACGTCATAAATCATCGACAAGTTTAGAGAATCATAGAGGATGATCAAAAATATACAGGTCAGAGCCAGGTAGAGGCTGGAAATCGCTTCTTTTCGAAAGATATGTATCACCAGAGAAAAGATTACGATCATTAGCAGTGCGCCGAATAAAATAAGCTGCCTGCTGATTCTTTCATAGAGCAGGGAATTAATCGCCTCTTCCGAGCCAAAGTAGATATCTTCCCAGATTCCGCCACGGGGATATGAAAAATTAGCTGCCTGGATAATAAGATCAAAACTTTCACCAGGAGTGGGGAAGTAGGCAACCGCCCGGGCATGACGGGGTCGAACTGCAGAGGGTTCAGTTCCAACCAGGCCTTGCGAGCTTACCAGGTGATCGTTAATATACAACTTGAAAGAAGTAGCAATAGAGCTAACATAAATACCACTAAAAGGCGCGCTGCTTGAAAAATTCTCAACACGTAAGCGGTAAGTTCCGTAACCAAAGCCGGGCAGGTTCCGGCCATCTTCAGATTTTATGGAATTCCAGGTATCAGGCACAGTTGCCGATAGAGGTTTAACATGCTTACCGTGGTTGAAATCTTTTTGCTCAAGCAGTTGAAGCCAGTAAAATTCCCACTGACCATTCAGCTGAATCACTTCAGTCTGCTGCAGGTCGTATTCAGCAAAGTCGAGTTGGCCATCTTGCAGGTGCAGAGCAGCCTTTTGCGTTCCGGAATCGCGCAAAGCATAGAGGAATAAGAGCAGCACAAAGACTAACAGCATGAGGCTCAATACTGCAGCTACCCGGGGAGCCGTATTAGGCTTTAATGTTTTGATCGTGCGGTTTGAGATTTTTTCCACTGCTCTTCATCCAAATCTTTTTTGACCGGCTGCCTGGGGCGTTAACACCATTTAGAATTATAGCATTCACTCGGGCGATTAGACAAATATTAGTTTCTTAAAATTATTTTGTCCTGTGACAAAACAATGAGAGCCACAGATCAAAAAATATAAAGCTGTTTGATGCTATTGGCATAGAGGTCCTGACAATATGACTCACCCTGACGGCAGAAGAATTAGTGGCTCATGGGTTAACGGCATCTGCCAGGGAAGATAAAAAAAACAAAGTTCCTCAGTTTAAGTAATGTCAATTAGCAATAATACGCAAATAATTGTTAATTTTTGTGAACCAAACTTAACGAGCTGTCTACTATTCCCAGACAATTTTATTCCTCTTATTTAACCTGACTCTAAATATGACAAGATGCATTTTTTCAGATTTTTGAGCATTTTATTTTGATTGTTATTCAGGCAAACAAAATAAACGTTGGAATAAGAACACCAATCAGACACCCTGTAGAACTTAATCCCTTCATACTTAGCTGGCACATTAACAGTTGTTACTGCAATAGCCTGCTCTTGCGCAAGTTTCAACAACATATTGTCATGAGTCCCGAGATAAACTGTCTTTAGATTAAATCCATTCTGTTGTGCCAGCTGTTCGAAAGAGCTTATCATGTGTAAATTATTTTCATCTGCAGATTTTGGGAAAGGAAAAGCAAAACTATAATCCTTAAAAGTCGAAAATTTTGCTTCGTCTTTTATCTGAGGAAGGTGTTTATCAGAAACGCCAACATACATTTCCCGTTCAGTACTCAACTGCTTAAGATATAGATCTCCATTTTTGTTTAAATCTTGAAAGTACTTATCAAGATCCGTGTTATTATGTATGCAAATAAATATGGCGTCCAATTTTCCCACATGTAGTAATTTCAGTAAGTCGCTGGCACTCATTTTGATAATTTCCAGCTCGACGTTGGCATTCTTAAGTAAAAAAGAGGCCAGAACTTCTTGTTCATAAATATTTCCAAATCTAGCAGGGGACCCAACTCGTAGAATATTTTCAGTGGATCCTTTTAACTGTTTGCTCATTTCTATCATATTTTGATATTCATTATTGATCCTCCGAATATTATTTATTAAAACACTGCCCTCCGGAGTTAGTGTTAGATCATTTGATTTGTTCCCCCTGACAAATATCTTTATTCCAAGCTCATTTTCTATATTAGCGACATATTTTGATATAACCGATGGTGAATAAGCAAGGCTATAGGCAGCATCTAAGAAACTTTGATAATTAACAAGCTCACTTAGCACTTCAATTTCCTTCATGTTCATAAATGACACCCCGTTTAGCTGACTTGTTCACGCAACTATAAGCATTAACCGTCTTCCAATATCACTGCATATTCCAGCGCATCCAACCGGTAAATCCGTTCTGATGCTTCCACTTTCTGAATTGATTTAAGTCTATCAGAGATCAGGTTGTTTTATCAACTTTTACTATCATAATAATTAAGGCAGGTATGATTCCTTCCATACCTGCCTCCTTAGATAAGACGATATTATACTTATACGCTGATCACTCTATTTCTGGTTCTTGGTTATTATAAATTCTCTGTTAAGTCTGGCAGATCAGAGTTGCCCGTAGAGCAGTAACTATAGTATTCTTCGACCGCGTTCTGACAGTTAGATCTAAAAGAAGGGAGCAAGCAAAATCAGGAATTCAATAATCCTGAAAAAGGTTAAAATAAGCATATCAGGATTAAATGCTTAATGCCCCACATGATCTGACTGAAAGATTTTTAATTAAACACTTAATGATCTTTCAAGAAATGATTCTTTATTAAATCATGTCACTTAATCGCTCCCATTTATCCTGAAAAATATCTATAGCCATTGTTTTGAGATCTTTCGAAACCTTTGGACGAAATTCCATTTGATCCAATATATCTTTATTAAGATCTATACCGGGGGCAATTTCGGTAAGTGTCATTTCTCCATCCTCAAGAGTAAATACAGCCCGCTCTGTAATATAAATTACCTGTTGCTTGGTTTTTGCAGCGTATTTACCACTGAATGTAATCTGTTCTACATGGTCAACGAATTTTTTCCTTTTTCCCTCTGTAACTATATTTAGTTTTCCCTGATCAACTTCAACCACAGCCCCATTGGTAAAAGTACCGCAGAATACTACTTTTTTTGCATTTTGGGAAATATTGATAAATCCTCCGCATCCAATCACTTTTCCACTAAATTTACTAACATTTATATTCCCGTTTTTATCTGTTTGCGCCAGACCTAGGTATGCTATATCCAAACCTCCGCCATCATAATAATCAAAAACTGCCCCATGCTCGATTAAAGCCTCTGCATTATAAGAGCTGCCAAAATCTGGTGGAGTAGCCGGTATACCGCCAAAAGCTCCCGATTCTGTTGAAAGAGTAATATCATTAAATACATTCTCTTCTGCTGCAACAGAGGCTACAAAAGTTGGTATTCCATAACCTAGATTAACAATCATATTCTTTTTTAACTCCATTGAACAACGACGGCCAATAATTTTCCTTTCATTAAGCGACAATGGTTCTATCGCCATTAGTGGAACCTTAATGTCACCAGAAAAAGCCGGGTTGTAATATGTGCCTTCAGTTTGCCAGCAAGCTTCCTGCTTTGTTGCCACTACAACATAATCAACCATTACCCCTGGGACTTGAACTTTTTTGGGATGCAACGTTCCAGCTTTGGCCAGATATTCTACTTGTACTATTACTACTCCTCCGGTATTTTTTGCTGCCTCTGCAATCTGTAACGCTTCGTATTTCCATCCTTCATTTTCAATAGTTATATTACCGTTCTCGTCAGCCACAGTTCCGCGAAGCAAAGCAAAATCTACTGGAAACGCTTTGTAAAATAGCCACTCTTCGCCTTCAAATTCAACAGCTTTAACCAGATCTTCATTGGTAACAGAATTTAATTTGCCACCTTCCAATCGAGGATCTATAAAGGTACCCAGACCTACCTTTGTTATTAATCCGGCTCGGTGAGCAGCTATTTCTCTCCAAAGATTTACAACAACTCCCTGCGGCAAACAATGTGCAGATATTTTATTTTTTAGTACTAAACTTGACAATCCATGTGAAGAACCAATGTGTGCGCCGGCCCATTTTTTTACCAAGCCTTCATGACCCCACCTGGTTGTGCCGCGTTCTTTCCAGTCTCCGATAGCAGAACCCTGTTTTATACTTAAATACTTAGGTTCTCCTGTTTCCAAAAAACGTTTCTCAATAGACTGAGCTACTTCTTCAGGCCATCCCCCTAAACCCATGCCACCAATGGCAATAGTTGAATTATCTTTAATTAATGCTGCTGCCTGTTCTGAGGTAATTATTTTTGCCATAATATACTATCTCCTTACTAACTAAATTTCTCAAATTAAATTAACTAAAAACAGTGATAGCTGGGGGAAGAATGCTAAAAGCAATATATGAGCAAAATCAGCAATTGTAAACGGAATTATCCCCCGGTATAACTTACCTACAGATACATTTATCGCTTTTGATAAAACAAAAAGGTTCATACCAAATGGTGGAGTAACCATACCAACTTCTATAACTCTTACCATCAATACCCCCCACCAAATTGGGTGATATCCTAAAGCTAATACCGTTGGATAAATTATTGGTACCGTTAAAAGTACAATAATTAGAGCATCCATAAAGCAACCAAGAAGAATATATACTGAAAGTATCCCCACAATAATTAAAAATGGAGGAGCACTTATATTCACGATAAATTCACTTATTGTATTAGGGAGTCCGCTAACAGTTATAAAACGCATAAAAATAAAAGCGCCAATTAACATGAATATAATCATCGCTGCACTTCTGGTAGTTTCAATCAATGCCTCTCGGAATTGTGATTTCTTTAGTCTGCGTAAAAGCAAACATACAATAATTGAGCTAAAAGCTCCCATTGCTCCAGCTTCAGTCGGTGTAAAGATTCCACCGTAAATACCACCTAAAACCATAGAGACAATAAGTAGCATTGGCCAAACATATTTTAAACCCAGCACTTTCTCTTTAAAAACGACTCTTGGCCCTGCAGGGCCGTATTTAGGATTAATTTTACACATTATATAAATAGCTAAAATATAGAATAATATCTCCAATAAACCAGGGATTATACCTGCGATAAATAATTTTCCAATGGACTGTTCCGTAATTAAACCATAAAGTATAAATGGGATGCTTGGAGGAATGAGAATACCGAGCGTTCCGCCAGCAGCTATTGCGGCTCCGGACAACCTATCATCATATTTATATCTTTTCATTTCGGGATAAGCCACATTGCCCATCGCAACTACACCTGCAAGACTGGTACCACAAACAGCTGCAAAAATCCCGCTAGCTACACATGTAGCCATGGCTAAGCCCCCACGTATATGCCCCATCCATTTGCGAACCGCCTGATACAAATCAGCATTTATGCCAGAAACTGCAACAATTGCTCCCATAAATAAAAACAATGGAACAACTGTAAAAGTATAGTTCATCTGGGCAAATGGTTCCATACCAATCATGAGAAAAGCTTTATCCCAACCAGAAATAACTCCATAACCTATAAAACCAACAATTATAAAACAGGTGCCGAGCCTTATATTACAAAGCATTAGGATTAGAAGGACTACAATCCCTAAGATGCCAATGGCTTCTGCACTCATATTCTCACTCCTATCCCAATTTCTCTTTATAAACAAATTGTTTGATAATAACCGCCATAAACAATAAGAAATAACCATAAGCAGTAATAATTAAAAATGGATGCCTTGCAATGCCGGTAATTGGGAATACCAAGTTCATGTCTCTTATAATAAATGCCTGGGAGATGCTACGTATTACAACTAATGCCGCAACCACCATTGTCAAATAGTTGTCCAGATGGCTAAAAAATTTATTTACTTTTGAAGGCAATACCCCGACCAATAGGTCAACCGTGACATGATTACCGTGTAATGTACAGGAACCAAAACCTAAAAAGGCTACCCCTGTTAACAACATTATTGAATATTCATAGGCGCCCATAATTGCTATTTTAAAAAAATATCGAAAGATGATATCAGAAACACTCATAAGCATCATTATTACCATCATAAAACTTCCAAGCATTCCTGAGCCATTAATTACCACTTCAGCAGTTCTTATAACCTGTTTCACTCACTGCTCCTCCCTCCTGACTGATTACATAGCATCCTTACATTAGAATTCATAAAATTACAAATCCACTACATTTGTTCAACCCTTTTTATCAGGACAAGTAGAGTCATTCGTGTATTTTAAGGTTATGCTATCAAACCATGTTTACATATGGCCGATAGCATAACCTAAAAAACTGACTCAAATAAGTTTATTGTGTAAATTAGTCGCTATACTTAATTAGTAAACTCTTCAGCAACTCAAAGGTTTCTCTTGCCGGCAACCCTTGGGCTTCAGTTTTTTCTATCCATGCTTCATTAACCGGATTTACATACGCTTCCCATAATTCTAATTCTTCCGGAGTAAGCTCAACAAAAGTATTCCCAGATGCTTTAGCATTCTCAATGCCTTCTGCTATTTCCCGCTCTTGTTCTCCGATTATTTCTTCACAAGCCATCCTAAATGAATCTTGAATTATCTCTTGAATATCTGGGGGAAGGCTGTTCCATTTTTCTAGATTTACGATATAGGTCATAAAATCTAAATTAGCCCCTCCTCCAATTATTGTATTATGTGTAGTCACTTCTTCGAGGGCAAATGCTCTAAAAGCAGACCAATGACACGAAATACCATCGGTAACCCCCCTGTCCATAGCCATATACATATCTCCAGCAGATAACTGAACAGGGACAGCGCCCATGCTCTCATACCAACGGGCCATATCTCCCTGAACATTGATCCTCAAACCTTTTAAATCATCGGGAACCCTGATTCCTTTTTTCGAATGTATATGAGAACTAGGTAACGGCCATATGCTTATAGCTTTAATACCTTTTTGTCCTAATTCATCATTTATTTCAGGTACAGTATCCAATGTTTCTAAAAATGCTTTTCTACAAACTTCCAGACCAGGCACATTTACTAAAGGTCTTTGAAAAACTGATATCAAATTAAATTGTTCTTGAAATGTTGATGGAGTTACCAGCGCAATATCAGCTATTCCTGTTGACACTCCTGCCAATGTTTCATCCTGGCTAAGAAGAGAAGCTGAGAAAAAATTATTTATCTTAACTCTGCCATTTGATAATTCTTCAATTCTTTCTCCTGCCCTAATGGTTACAGCTCCCGGAGGAATGTTTTCTGAAGAGTGGTAAGCTAAATTCAGCTCTATCTCCTCATCTGATTCATCTATAACCGGGTCATCTGCAACCGATTCATTGTCTTCTAGTTCCACCACATCTTCAGTGTTAGCACAACCTGTTAGAACCAAGCAAATCACAAATAAAACGGTTAATAGTAATATACCAATCTTTTTCACTTTCTTATCCCCCTTTATAAGGATATTACGTAGGATTTCAAACCTTCAACCATATATTACCAGGATCCTTGTGTTCTAAATAGCAAACTGTCTTTACATCGATACTACATTTTAAACAAGATTAATTAGCTTCAATCCTAATCGGTTTTAAGATAATTACATTCCTCCTTGCTCTGTTCTCATTATAATATCATCCTGCACTTCGGGAGTAAGTTGTATAAAATAAGCACTAAAACCACCCACCCTAACTATTAAATCCTTATGTTTATCAGGATTTTTTTTGGCATCAAGCAATTCTTCGACATCTACGAGGTTGTATTGAACATGCTGGCCACCACTTCTCATAAAAGTATCTGTGAGTATTGCCAGTTTATTTCTGCTTTCTTCGCTCTGAACTAAGGTTGACGAAAACTTCTGATTTAGTACGGTAGCGTAGGATTCATCAAATTTAGCCTTGAGAACTGATCTAAAAACGGTAGTCGGACCATAGGTATCTACACCTCTCATAGGTGATGCCGAGCCATCATTCAATGGTTCTTTTGCTTTTCGGCCATTAGGAAGAGCACCCACTCCCAAGCCCCCATAATAATGCCAAGATTGTCCTCCTCTAGCAATAACGTGGCGTCTTTTCATATATTTGTTACTAGAATGAATTACACTCGCAGAAAAACTCCCTAAATCATAAGCCAGCCAGTCAATTTCATCAATGTCATTACCAAACTTAGGCGCTTCCAAGCACATTTGCCTAACTTCCTCACCTTTATCTCCTGTGAAATCTGAATCAAGCGCATCCAAAAGTTCGGCCATTGTAAGCTTTTTCTCATCAAAAACCAATTTTTTAACAGCCATCAGAGAATCCGCTGTATCGACAATAGCCCTATCAGAAATTGCACAACTATGATAATCGTCGTCGAAGATTAATACGTCCTTCCCTTTCTCCATACAACCTGGCGCACCAATACTTGATACAAAAGGCAGCCGCACAAATTTACCGTTTATTTCTCTGGCAATGGCACCTAACCACAGAATTCGACTAGTAACATATTCATGTTGTTTTTTAAAGGCCCCATAAAGCTCTTCAAATGTTTCAAAGTTCCTTGGATCACCAGTTTCAAGCCCAACTCTTTTGCCTGTAATAGCTGATAACCCATTATGAAGTGTCATATCTAAAATGAAAGCGACATTTATTGCTCCGATGCCTTCGCTGCCTTGATGTTCAACTTTATCAGGAGCTACAGGCGTTACACAGCCCAATGCGTTATAATCTCGAGCTTTCTCAAGAGATTCTCCATCTCTAACAAAACACTTTGTTAAGTGCATATCATTCTGGAATAACGGAATACCACCCTTTGTCTTGATGTTTGTGTCAATAGCTTTATTTAAAAACCAGCGAGGGGTAAGAGAGTGCCAGCGAAAATTAACAGTAGGTGATGGCAGCTTTAATAAACCTACCAGGTGAAGAATTAGGTATCCCAATTCATTAGCTGCATCCTGGCCGTACTCATCCACTCCACCTATCATAATATTATTAATTCCATAACTACTTTGATGCGTTTGTTTAAACTGAGAACTGGCTATAAAAATCTGAGTACCCCAATGGATAATTCCACTTGCCAGTATTTCAGCTAAATCCTCCAGTGTTGATTGTCCTTCGAAATAATCTTTTTCAAAATATGGCCATAAGTATTGATCCGCACGAGCAATAGAAGGTGAAAACGTTGATCCTGAGTGCTCCAATCTCTTGCCAACACCCATAAATTGCATAAATTGAATCGCTTCATGAAATGAGCGAGCTGGATTTTCCGGAACCCATTCACATACGTTAGCAATTAGAATTAATTCCTTTTGCCTCTTTAAGTCACTTTCTTTCTCAGCCATTTTACGAGCCAGATTTGCATATCTTCGAGAATAATTGATCATTGCTTTTGAAGTTATAATTACAGCTTGCCAAAAAAAGTACTTATCTACAGACGATTCTTTTGTTTCCTTAAAATGCTTTATATTCGCTTCAGCCTCTTCTATGATGCCGCCTAAACCTTTGGTCAAGATTTTTTTCCAGTTAACCGGCCCTGTTGTCCCCGGCAGAAAACCGGTATCCAGTACAGGATCTTTACCTTTTGTTTCTTCATAATCTTGAACCCAACTGCCTACGACTGACTGCCAGGCCTTATTAATATTTTCTACAGGCGTTATTCCCTTAAAACAACGAATACTCTCTTTTAAAACATCCTTCTCTGCATTTGATAAAGCCCCTTTAACTGTTAGGGTCAACTCTAAATCTTTATCCTCCCAAACACCAGGGATATAATCTCCACAGACATCAATAGAAGTTCCTGTTCCAAGCAGGTGTTCTGTTTCTCGCCCTACTATCAAATCAAATGGGTGTATTTCTATGGAGATGTTATCGAGGATATTTTTGAACATTTTTGCTCTACGTATTTCTATATCCTCACCTTCGGTTGTTTTCCAGGACTCCAAAACCAACTTTTGTCTCTCAATACTTATCTTCCATGGCTCATCACGTATTATATCGAGCCATTGAACAATACGCTCACTAAGGTTTAAGACATCAATTTTCTCCAATAAGGTTTCATCAATTTCTCTCTTATGCATTCTCTTCAGCCTCCAGTTATTTAAATTGTTGCTGTTAAACCCTACCTCATTTTCCCAATTTTCTTTAATTCCCTATCATACAAAAAGCAACTAAAAAAATACCTACTTCGATATCAAGCAGGTAATTCCGTAATCATTAAAAGTATTCTTTACTAATTCAACCTTATGTGTATCTGCAGGCGGCACTCCATTCAATAAATATTGCTTATTTAAAGCTTCGTATTTACTTACACCCAATCTGTGATAAGGCATTATTTCTATCCGATTAGAATTGCTTCCTAAGCTTTTTAAAAAGTCTGCTGTACCTTTAATATTTTGCAAATCATCATTTACACCAGGGATTAAAGGCATCCTAAACATATAATCTAAATCACTTTCTGCTAAGAGTCTGGCGTTTTCCAAAATCATACTATTAGTTCGTCCTGTATATTGGCGATGTTTGTCGGAATTTAAATGTTTAATATCCATAAACACATAATCAGAAAGGGGAAGCACTAACAATAAAGCAGATGAATCCACACATCCAGATGTTTCCAAACACGTATGAATACCAGCCTTACGACATTCTTTAAAAAGAGCACATACAAAGTTAGCCTGTAAAAGGGGTTCTCCTCCAGAAATTGTAACTCCACCACCAGAAGAATCGTAGAATATTTTATCGCGCTTTATAATCTTTAATACTTCTTGCAGATTCATTCTTTTTCCATAAGTTACAAGTGCTTTATACTTACATGCTGAAACACAATCACCACAACCTATACATATTTCACGGTTAATAATAGGATGTTTATCAAATTCATGAGAAAGAGCATTATGTTTACATACATCTTCGCATTTACCACATGAAGTACATAACTTTTTAATAAAACCTATTTCAGGTTTACTTGAAATACATTCAGGATTAGCACACCACTGACAGGACAATCCGCATCCTTTCATAAATATTACAGTTCTAATTCCTGGTCCATCATGAATTGAGTATTCCTGAATGTTGCTAATAATTGCTTCCATACTGTCACCTCACTGTCACCTCAAAAACATCTGATAAATTTCTTAACTGTTTAGTAATGTTAATTTTTTTAATAATTAGTGACTTTAATTAAAGGAATATTGCGTTTAATAACTACTTACAATTGTAAGGTAACTATCCGATATATAAAAATCTGATTTCCTTTTTACTTTTCCAAAACAGAAACTAATAATTGCCTTTATCTACTATTATGCTGCATAAAAAATAATTCATCTGCTATTAGGCATTTAACCCAGGCAGCTGCTGGTAATTTTAGCCTTAATCGGAGCATCATCCCTTAATGCCAACACCCTGATCAATGCCTACGTGCTGCGTTCAATGCCTCCTCAGTACCAGGGCGCCGGTTTTGGCTTTTTCTCAACCGCCTATACAGCCATATACAGTTTTGGTCCTTACATTACCGGGTTGATGTCAGGGATTTTCGGCCTGGAAAGGGCCGTTCAGCTCAGCCTGTTCGGGGCAGTCATTGCAATTGTTTTAATTGCAGCTGCCCGTTACTTCATCCCCCGGGGCAAAACAGTATGACCTTTTTACTTTTCCTCAATTATTCAACATTTAGGCCAATAGAAAACGGGGCTCCCGCACACTTCTACAGGAGCTTCCCTCTAATTTTAATCAGATAAGCGAGAACCAATTGTTAGCATAAAATCAGATTTGCTGCATTTTCATTAACAAATTTTCTAGCAGCCAAATGGGTCTTGCAGCTGCAGCTGCTGTTAAGCGGTGCGGGGCACTGATAAAAGAGACGGGTTAACATGGCGGCATCATCGGGCTGTAAAGGCAGATAAGTCTCGCTGCAGACACTGTTTTCCCCTGAACCGCTGAAGGTAGAGCTGTACAAAAGCCTCTTCCCGCAGGCAGGGCAGCGGCGTAAGCATAAATAATTATTGCCAGCATCCTCTGTATTGATGGTAAGATTGTATATCGTCTCCAGATTTTGCCGGCAAAACGGACATGGTTTATTCATTCCTGTTCCCCCCGGACATAGTATTGAAACATCCTTATCGTAATTATATATAGTTGAGGTGTCATATATATGTCTTCTCAAAAAAAAGCTGAATTCTTTTTGTGATTATGCATAATACCTACCAGCAGTTGTATTTAAAGTAAAAATTCATTATAATATAGTTCGGCACAAGCGGGCGTGGCGGAACTGGCAGACGCGCTGGACTTAGGATCCAGTGGGGCATACCCATGGAGGTTCAAATCCTCTCGCCCGCACCATTTACCCCCGATTACAAACCTATAACTTAATTACTTAAGCTTCTGAACGGCGCTTGCCAACTGGTCCATTAAAAATAAATAATACGGATGTTATGCAAATCAGCGAAAAAACTTTTTAATAATCTGCTTATCAACAGAGCACAGTTTTATTTTAGGCCGGAATCTAATATAATGAAGGATAATTATTGTTTAAGTGATGTGATTACTTGTCTTTCCTGAAGCGCTTAACTGAACCACG
>Ga0334882_1000660_pt1 | contig 50899 bp, 40 predicted proteins | sample GraSluR1_MG_5_FD_207226 | JGI IMG/M metagenome (GOLD analysis project Ga0334882, IMG submission 207226) | Sludge microbial communities from methane-producing bioreactor in Wageningen University, Netherlands - Granular Sludge_15_04-R1 | ecosystem: Engineered > Bioreactor > Anaerobic >... | reverse complement strand
TCTTTTATAATTCCCCCCCAATCTTTCTTTGAAACAAATTTGGCATTTTGGGTTTCATAGCCAGCGATTTTTCCGTTGAATCTTACTATGTTATAAGAGGAATTGGTCTGAATGATTTTATGAGCTGGATTTACACAATCGAAGGTGATTCCATCGAATTGGCTATAGGATCCAGTGTCCAGTTGCATCCAATATGTTTTTTCGGAATCTTCAAATTGAATCGGTAAAAACATTGCTGCTTTATCATAGAGTTTATTGCTAAATTCGTAAGGGAGCCACATAAATGGCTGCCAGTTGAACTCTTTGACGTCAACTTCATTCCATTTGGTTTGGGAACAAGCTGACATTATCAATAGAACACATACCCCGAGCAGCAATAATCGAAATCGTTTCATAACATCCTCTCCCTCTCTATTTATAAAAAACATAATTCGTTAAATAAAGCACAAATCCCTTTTGTTGACAAATATTGGGAATAGCAGTATTCTAAACCTACAAAGGAGGGGAGATTTTATGAAAAAAAGAAAATAAACACAACGATCCAGCAAATATTTACAGAGTGGAAAATTCCTGGTTTAGCCGTTGGAATTGTAGATGAAAACGGGTTGACCTATAAACAAACACTGGGTGTACAAAGCATAGATGAACCCGCCGAGGTAGACGAGAATACGATTTTTTGCATCGCTTCAATCAGTAAAAGCTTTGTCGCACTTGCCATTATGCAATTGGTGGAGCGTGGCTTTCTTGAGTTGGATGAATACGCGGTAACCTACTTGCCCTATTTCAAACTGGATGATGAGCGTTTTCGCAAGATCACCCTCCGCATGTTGTTAGGCCACATGTCCGGCATGCCCGATATTGATGAAGATGAATACAGCACACTCATGGAAAATCCCGAAACCGACGACGACGCATTAGAGCGATTCGTCCGCGCCATGGCAAAGTTACAACTGCGCAGCGAACCCGGGACCAAATTATACTACAGCAATCTGGGTTATAGTATCTTAGGGGACATCATCGCCAAACAAACCGGCATGGTTTTTGAAACCTACCTAAAAGAGTTTTTACTGCAACCCATTGGCATGAAAGACAGCACGTTTCTTTTAAGCGATGTGCCAAAGAACCGTCTTGCACTTCCACACTTGCGCACACCGGCCATGAAGGTCAACCAAAAATATCCGAATCACCGCGGCGACTCCCCGGCCAGCTCTCTGCACTCCACCTTGAACGACATGCTAACCTTTGGAGAATTCTTGATCAATCGAGGCACGATGCATGGCAAAAAGATCGTTTCCGCCGCTTCGTTGGACTTGCTCTGGACAGCCGTTGCCACGCGAAGGCCACCTCCCTTTTATGAAAAAATGGGTTTGGGTTGGATGTTGGGCCATTTCGAAGGAGAAAAGGTAGTCAGCCATGGCGGTATGGGCTTTGGTTGGACCGACTTCTTCATGTTCTTTCCTGATTTGAACAAAGCTGCAGTGATGATGTCGAACGATGAATCCTATAGCAGAAAGCAGATTAACCATGCGCTTGCCTCAGAAATCACTGGGCACGATTATTCGGCCGGAGGTGTTTCGTGGACGATTTTGTTATGCGATGCATATCTACAAGGGGGTTACGATGCGGTAACCAAAACCGCCAAAGAACTCTTTGCCAGCCCACCGGCGGGCATCAGTGTGGATCAAGACGAATTGATCAATCTAGTCTTCAATATGGTCTGTGCCAGAAGCCACGAAGAAGCCGTGTTTTTCTTGAAACTTTACCTTTCATTTTACCCCAATGACACCGAAGCTGAAGATCTGTTGCGTAGAGAAAGCGCTTATATGAATCTACCAAGGAGGTAACAATGATCCTACACGACCTTGAAACCGACCGACTCATCCTTAAATGCATCTCAGATGACGACGTCGAGTTCATCTTTCAACAGTTCTCCAATGACGATGTCAATCGTTATCTTTTCGACGCAGAACCCACCCAAACACTCCAAGACGCACTCGAGATCGTTCAAATGTATACGCAACAGAAGAAAATCACAGCGCACCGTTGGATCATCCGGTTAAAAGAGAGCAACGTTAAAATTGGCACCTTAGGCTTTCACATTTGGAAACCCGAAGCCGGAACCTGCGAAATCGGCTATGACCTTCAGCCGGCATACTGGGGGAAAGGCTATGGCAAAGAAGCAGTCAAAGCGATGTTAGATTACATCATTCCCACCCTCCAACTCAACACAGTCACCGCTTGCATCTATGAAGAAAACATCGGTTCTTCAGCCTTGGTGAAGTCCTTGGGCTTTACCGACAGCCAAGAACGCAGGACCGAACGATTTCGTGGTAAAGAATATTTGCATAGTATTTATAAGAAAGGAGTTCATTATGAAACGGATCAATAAGAAATTCTGTCTCTTGATCCTGTCTCTCTCACTTGTCCTGACCCTTGCGTCCATAGCATCTGCTGAAACCCTAGTTCATGACTACGATACAAGCTGGGCGAAAGATGCCATTGAACAAGCAATTGCTTCTGGAATTGCTCAAGGATACCCCGACGGCAGTTTTAAACCCGAAAACTCGATTAGTCGTGCCGAGTTTTTTGAATGGACCAACAACATCTACGCCTTCACCAAAGAGAGTGGCACAATTTATACCGATGTCCCCAGCAACGCCTGGTATGCCCCTGTAATCGCTAAAGCAACCGCTGCAGGCTATGTGTTTGGTTACCCAGACGGAACCATCGACCCGGAAGGGGAGATTACGCGCCAAGAAGCCGCTGTGATTATGAACCGTCTCAACTTACTTGGCCTGACCCAAAATCCACTGCCGTTTAGCGATGCAGAAACGATTGCTACTTGGAGCAAACGGGCAGTGCAAAATGTGGCAGATGCTCAAATCATGCTCGGGTATCCCGACGGTAGCTTTTTACCGGACGCCCCGATCACCAGAGCCGAAGCCTTGGTAACGATTAGCCGTGCTTTTGCCAAACAGACCATGAATGTAGCCGTCTATTACATAAAAGCCACCGCCAATGATATGATTCTGGTGCGGGAAGTGCATACTGTAGAGAAAAGCGTAGGCATTGCTCGAGCTGCTTTGAACGAGTTGATTTCCGGTACTCCGCTGACCGAGGGAGCATATCGGGTTCTGCCTGAAGGCACAGAAATCTTGGGATTGACCATAAAAGACGGTCTAGCTACGATTGATTTTTCCCAAGAGGTTCTCAATGCAAATGTGGGTTCCACCGCAGAAGCATTGGGTATTGCCAGCATTGTCAACACGCTCACCGAGTTCCCATCTATTGAGCGCGTGCAGTTCTTTGTGGAAGGTTCCGCTGAGAACGCCATGGGTTGGTGGGGTCATGTCGATCTCTCCATTCAACCCTTCCAACGCGACCTCACCCCTGTGTATGCACCTGCCATTTGGGTCACCTCCCCGGTGCCCGGTCAAGCGGTGACCAGCCCGCTTTATATTCAGGGAGTAGCTCAGGTATTTGAAGCGATGGTCAGCTATCGTTTAAAAGATGCCAACGGCAATGTCTTAGTGCAGAGTCAAACCATGTCCTCAGACGGAGCACCGGCACACGGAACCTTTGATGTGGTTCTTGAGTATCCTGCAACCGCTTCCGGATACGGTACCTTGGAGGTCTATGAGGTCAGCATGAAAGATGGCAGCGACTGTAATGTAGTGGTCATTCCCATTGAATTTGTGAGCAAACAGTGATTTGAAGTAAGTAAAAATAAGCAAACCGAGTCTTTGGCTACTGCTAAGGATTCGATTTTTGCTTATCGCGGATCGGTGTTTCTTTTTTTGTATTTTTTCAAGTTATTTTATTGTTTCGTGGAAGGTAAGCGTTGAAGAAAAATCGAACTTTTTATAACATATAATGATTGGAAGAATTAGATAACGGTTGTTGCTAAAGTTTGAGGAGGGTAAAAGATGAAACAGCGAATTTGGCGGAAACTCGGATTCTTAACCATGATGCTCTTTTTGATTGGCCATTCTTGCCTTAGTTCATGTAACCAATGAAAAGAGGAGATTAACCTATGATTAAAAATCAATGGTATGTGGTATTAGACGCAAAACAAGTTAAAAGAAATAAGCTGCTTGGCGTAACGAGATTATCCGATAAGCTTGTTTTTTGGAGAGATGATCAGAATCAGGTTCATTGTATCTTCGATAAATGTTGCCATCGCGGAGCATCGTTGAGTACGGGTAAAATTGTAGACAACCACGTTGAGTGTCCTTTCCATGGCTTTCAATATGATGCAAGCGGCAAAGTTCAATACATCCCTGCCAATGGCAAGAATGCAAAAGTTCCTGATCGCTATAAAGTAAACGCATATTTAGTCAAAGAAGCCTATGGATTTATTTGGTTATGGTATAGCGATCAGAGAACCAATGTTCCCGAGATCCCATTTTTTGAAGAGTTACGAGAAGGATTTTCGTATGGCGGTTTTTCTGAAACCTGGAAGGTTCATTATACTCGTGCCATTGAGAATCAATTGGATGTTGTGCATCTACCCTTTGTGCATGCAACAACCATTGGCAAAGGCAACTCAAGACTCGTCAATGGCCCAGTTGTTACATGGAACGATAATCGTATGACTTTCTATGTAAAAAACGAAAAAGACCAGGGTCAAATCCCTAAAAAACCAAATGAGATCGAAAACTATGAGGAGCTATTTCATTTGCAGTTCCAAATGCCGAACACATGGCAGAATATTATATCGGACCAAGTACGGATTGTGGCTGCATTCGTTCCCATTGATGAAGAAAATACGCACATTTATCTGCGATTTTACCAAAAGTTTCTACGTACACCGGTCTTAAAACAAATCGTAAACTCGTTAAGCTCCATTATGAACAAAACCATACTGCATCAAGATCGAAAAGTTGTGTTAACTCAACTGCCGATCAAGAGCGAATTAGTCATGGGAGAAAATCTTATACAAGGAGATCTGCCAATCATTGAGTATAGAAAAAGGAGAGAACTCTTAAAGCGGTAGGGGAATTTACATTTACAGTGGGAAGTGTGGCCTTTAGTTCTATAAATAACAGCTTTACAGTAAAAGCAACTGGTGGTGCCATTGAGGTTCCCTACAACAAAGTCTCGGAGATTGAATATCGGGAAACGAACATCAATGGCCGTCGCACCTTTGGTGTGGGTATCATGAAAATCAACAGCGGAACCTTTTCCAACGAAGAGTTCGGCAATTATGCCTTACATGTCTACAGCTCGGTGAAACCGGTCATTGTGGTGCATCACAGTGACAATATGGTGCTGGTCTTTAACTTGAAAACCGTGGAAGAAACCCGGAGTGCTTACGAAACCTTGCGCGATAATTGAGGGAAGTAGTGAACGAACCAAGTTTGTGTTGTACTTAGAAAAACGAAAAAAAGAGGATGGAGAAATCAAACAAGATGAACATTGATATATAATAAGAAAATGTTCCTGGAAACGGTATTCTAACATGTCAAAACAAGCAAAAGACTCATCGCGGTCGAGGGCACTTTTATATCCTCGACCGTGATGAGTCTTTGCACTTAAGCGATTAATCTTCCGTGTACGGCGACATATTTGGCTCAATCCAAGCCTTGCCGTCGCGCCAGTCCACATCAAAGTCAAACAACTTTGCGATGTCGCGCAGCTTGATATAGTTGTTACCACCGATGGTATAGGCGGTCAGCCCCGTCACCACCGTGCCGGTCTCACCCCACACGAAATCTGTGGTGCTGAGAGTGGCACTTTTACTTTCTTTGCCAATCACGGCAAGCTCACCGCTTATCTTGGTGTACGTTGCATGGTTATACAGCTTCGCCTTGCCGTCTTCCCAGCGCACATCAAAGCGCGTTTGAAGAAGTGCACCCACATCCCGCAGCTTCACATAGTTGTTGCCATCGATGCTGTAGGCGGGCAGTGCGACTTCCGCATTGTTTAACATAAACTTGGTGTTGGTAGGCGTTGCTGTAACCGTTTTGGTGGGTGTAGGAGTTGGAGTGGGAGACTGCATAAACGATTTCACAGAGGATGTTAGGTTCTCCGGCACTGCCATCAGGCGACCTGCCACGCGGTCTCCGATCTGGCTCTTTTCCCCAATTCGCACAATTTCGGCTTCTGCCCATTGGATGGTTTTAAGTTGAAGAGTTGCTGCCTGTTCCCAGGTGATTTTTGCGTTTTCGCTCGTGTCACCACTTATAGCAAAGCTCCTAATTGTGTCCTTGGTAAAAGCGGAAAATCTGCTACTGCTCTTGCTTTTGTTATAGTCCATGAGCTTCATTAAGTACGAGGTAAACTCGCCATAGGTTGGATTTGCGCTCCAATCCATATTGGGATTCGTAAAAACCCGCCAGCCATAACACTTGTTAATTGCGTCAAGAGCAGGGGTATTGATTCTCTCGTTGGTCCATTTCACCGGACTTTCTTCGGGATAGTAGTATTCTAACGCACTGAACGCGCTCGCGAAGAGTCCTGCCATTTCCGTATTGCTAATCGGTCTGCTCCAGTCTTCAAAAGTTATATTTCGAATACCGGGAATGAGTTCAGACAGGCCCACCTTTGCTCCGTCCGGATAATTTTTCTCGGTGGGCATGACCATCATTTTGGAGTTCTCGGCAGGGCGCATGACCGACGCAAACTGATCCAAACGTAGGTCTATTTGCCATAAATAAGGCTGATTCACCGCCGCCACTCGGGCACTACCCACATTCACTTTTGTCAGTCTGGCAGCCCACATATAATACGCCTTACCTTCATACTGTACCTTTGCCCAGTCGCCTTTGAGTTCGGTCACTTCCAAAATGGTGCTCGGTGGAAACTCCCCTAGGATGTCACCATTGGGCGTTGCACGGTAGACGGGGTTCGTACCGACCCGATACATCGCTCGGTCATCGATTTCACCTACAATACCCAAATAACGTCCATCTGCCATTTTTATGGTTATTTCATGCCAGTTCAGGTCTACAACCCGCTTTTTCTCCACATAAAAGGTTGTGTCTCTGTCGCCGGTGCGCAGTACCGCGTCGCCCGCAGCATCGATATGGATGAAAGTGTCGTTCCCCACGGCCACAGCCAAACCGCCGTAATCCGTGGCTATGGTTCCAAGACGAATGCTGTACCAACCGTTCTCTATGGCATCATACAATTTATAAGTCGTCTCAGTCGGAGCAGGTGCAGCTAGCTCTGCTGAAAACACCGTTGTCAGAAGTAAGGTCAGCGACATACACAGAGTGAGCAGTATGCCCATACATAGCTTTTTCATGGTTTTTCCTCCTTTATGATTGAACGAAAGAGCATAGAGTTCTTCATGCTTATTTTATCAGGAATATCTCTACAAAAAACGTTTGCTGCATGAGATGTCATTTTTTCGACATGAACAGGCTTGATGAAGGATTTTCCTTTCTGTTCAAACTGCCAGTTGGTGGTTTTTGGGCTTGGATAAGACATCGAAGCTGTATCCGCTGATGATCCACCTGCCGCTGATCGTGATATTCTCGCTATATTATAAACGACCTTGGCTCATCTCCACATTTAGTGTGCTTTCCGGTTATCTCGCTTTTATCAAACGCTTTGGAAAATGCAATCCATGCCTGTGAACAGATCTCTGACAGCAGCAAACGCATTATAAGGCTGCGTATGTTTTCCAAATATAATAAGATGTGCATTGATCTGCACAATAGCTACAAGGAAGGGCCGATATTTCAACAAGGGTTTCCAGTCTCAAAGAAACAGGGACATGGTTTTGGTACAAAAAGCATGGCTCATATTGTGGAAAAGCATGGTGGAGTATATCGGTTTTCGGTTCAGGATGGCTGGTTTATCTTTCAAGCCACTGCATAGGATGCTTTTCTGTGTGTGAAGATCTACGAGCAATGGACCTAAAACAACACCTTATATACTTTTTGTGGTCTACCCTTGGTCTGGGCTGATTTTTCATGAGTTACTATCGCCAAGTTGTTAGCTTCTAGATTACCAAGAATTCGATTGGCATTTCTTATAGTCACTCCCATGTGTGTGGTGATATCACTGGATGTGATTTCTTGTGAGCCCAACAAAGCCAGTATTGAGTTCAATTTCTGTATGGTTAAAGTAGATAAGTGTGCTCTTTTCGCCAAATCTTGGATGCTTGGCGACACCTCATTGGGAACCGTTAACGTGGTGTTGCTCCCCAAAGGGCCAATAAGACGATTGTTTTCGTCTACTAAGAAGCTTTTGCCGTGTGTGAGGGCTTCTTTCTTTGCATTCGTGGCATTTCTTTTCGCTTGCATGACCGTATTGCCAACACCATAACCAATGACCACCTTAAAATCTAAACACCCCGACAAATACTGCTCTAAATGATGCTGCTCAAATTTGACAATATCATCGGAGCTCTGAGTATTGGTAATAATCGAAAGACCGTCATTCTCTTGTTGTATTAAGTAATCTGCAATTTCATTGTACTTGAAATCGAGCAACTGCTTATGCAATGAAATCCTATTCCACTCATCTACCAAAGGATCATGTGCTTTTTGGGGACTCATAGAAATGACCAATGGCAAATTTGCACTGAGCTCGTTGATTTTAATCCGGTGCTGAACCGAGATGACAGCATTCAAGATGTTCTCGAAGCGGGGGTACGCCAGAAAGCAAGAAACTTCTTGCATTCTCAATCGTGGATATATACTGCTGAAGAAATTGATTACCAAATCCAATTTCTGTTCCAACCAAAGTTTTCTGATTTTTGTAATAATCTCATCTTCAACATGCAATAAATCATCCAAAGAAGCTTTACTTAACCACTGTTCAAACTTTTCTGACACTTCTGATATGGAATCAGATTCACTAAGCAGTTCAAGTACCGAGAATCGATCGTCGATCTTCAATAAATAATCAAAGGCAATGCGACTCATATCGAGATCTCTATTTTCAATTTTCAAGTTTAGTAGCATTCTGTAGATGTTCGCCAGATCAATTTGCACTGAAACCAGCGGTTTTTTCATAGAAGTATAGCTCAATTCAATAACTCGTTTTGCGACAGAACCACTGATTAAGAATCCTTCCGCTTTATCCTCCAAGTTTGCATACAACGAGGCTAAGTGCCTAAAATCCATATATTCATGGATTTCGAAAGTATAGGAGGATTGAATTCTCTCTAAGGCGCTGGCGAAATGGTTATGCAGATCCGGAGTTGTTATAATGATAATTTTTTTGGTCAAGTCAACCCCTCCTTCTTCGCGCTTATCGTATCACGAACTATTCCTTAAATCAACCATAATTCAAGCATAAAAGCAAAAATTAATGGTCAAATCAGAGAATAACAAGTTGGAGTGGGATTTCAGATTGTTTGATAAAAAATAGTTGACATTTGGGAGAACGTGTAGTATATTCCTAATAAAGACTATTCCGTATATATACCACAAATAAACTTGAAGTTCATGAAAGAATTAAAAAAAGGGGGTGTCACACGAAAAAAGCGAGATCAGCGAAATAATTCCACGTCTCTCATTTAGAAATGGATTAGGAGGACTCGAAGATGGAAAACGATTATTTAAGCATTGCCAATTCAAATTTGTTATTCTTTATTTGCCTAATACCCATTGTCATTGTCATTATTCAATCCATTATGTTTTTAAGACTGAGTAGGAAAGAAGCCAAAAACCTCAATATTCCCGATGAAACAATCAAAAAAGTCATAGCAAATAGTGCGATTTTCTCCATTGTCCCATCATTGCCCATCCTTATTACGCTCGCAATTCTTATGCCGGTTTTAGGAAAATTCATACCATGGTTGCGTTTGTCGGTTATCGGATCAGCAATGTATGAAAGCATGGCTGCCGATATGACGATTAAGTCCTTTGGGTTAGGTGGCTTAGGTGCTGCTGAACTCACTCCGACGGTATTTGTGGGTATCATTTGGGTCATGACGTTAGCAATCTTAGTTTCACCGGTGCTCAATGTCGTGTTGCTCAAATCGTATGATTCAAAACTCAAAAGTTTCCGGAAATCGGGTGGATTCATGGCTGCAGCCGTTGGATCATTATTCATTGGTATGTTAGCAATCATGGGTGTGCCGACCCTCTTCAATTTCAAGAATCCAGTGGGTATTGGGGTATCGGTCATATCCGGTATTGTTATTATCCTCTTTGACAGAATTGCCAAAGCTACCGGCAATAAAGTCTTAAGCGAGTTTTCATTTCCCTTAAGTATGGTCATTGGTATGGTTTCTGCCATATTCCTGGTCAAGTTGTTTTAGAAAGGAGAATTCAAATGAACGAATCCAAAAATACAACATCGTATGATAATACCGTTCATCGATTGGGTAGAGTATCTACAATCATCATGCTCCTTGCTTTATTGGCAGTTCCCACTGCTACCGCTATTCTTTTTAATGTGCAGGTTGATGTAAACAAGACGGTTACGGCTTTCTTCGGAGCCTTCAGCCTATTTGGTGTCATTGGTACCATTGAGTTCTTCTCCTATGCTCCCGTCTTAGGTGCCGGCGGCCAGTATCTGTCTTCTATTACCGGAAACATCAGTAATATGAAATTACCCGCGGCACTGAGTGGTATAAAATTGTCGAAGTTTGAACCCGGCACCAAAGAAGCAGAAGTAGTTTCAACCATTGCCATTGCGATTTCTTCTTTGGTAACAACAGCAATTGTCTTTTTAGGAATGCTGTTCATTAGTATGTTTTTACCAATCCTACAATCTCCGGTTCTTGCCCCGGCTTTTTCCAACATGATGCCGGCCCTCATGGGCGCCTTAGCGGTACCCTACTTTATGAAAGATTTCAAAACGGCATCCGTACCATGCCTCATTGCTGCCATATTAACACTGGTTTTAGGATACTCTACCGTGGCAGGATTACAATCGTACTTAATGCCGGTCTTTCTAATTTTGACGGTTTTGTGGACCCGAGTCCTCTTTGCCTTTAAGAAGAAAGAACCAAAAGTGGAATCAACACAAGAACAAAAGTAAAGGGATGAATTCAATGACATTACTTGAAGCTAGTAAAAATTTGAAAGAAACGATCATTAAGCACCGAAGATATTTGCACCAGCATGCCGAAGTGCATGACAATTTGCCAATCACCACAGCTTATGTCATGGCACAATTAAAAGCCATGGGATACGATCCGAAAGAGATCAGCAAATCCGGAATTGTAGCTTTAGCAGGAAATAAAAAGCCCGGTAAAGTTTTCTTACTCCGCGCCGATATGGATGCTCTACCGATGCTCGAAGAAGCCGAAGTTCCCTTCAAATCGCAGACCCCGAACATGCATGCCTGTGGACATGATTTTCACACCTCCATGCTTCTTGGGGCAGCCCAATTGCTCAAAGATCACGAAGATGAAATTGAAGGTACCGTAAAACTCATGTTTCAACCGGCAGAAGAAACGTTGTCGGGAGCGAAAGCCATGATTGAAGCGGGAGTATTGGAAAATCCAAAAGTCGATGCTGCTGCAATGATCCACGTGGCTTCAGGGGTCAAGATGCCTGCAGGTGCGCTTATTATACCGGGAGCAGGGGTCTCTATGGCCTCAGCCGATTGGTTTGAGATTAAAATTACCGGAAAAGGCTGTCACGGTGCAATGCCACATAACGGGGTAGACCCACTCAACGTACTTTCTCATGTGCACCTAGCCCTACAAGAAATCATTGCTCGAGAAGTTCCTCCCGGTGAAAAGCTGGCCTTGACAATTGGACAAATGCATGGTGGAAATACCTCCAATGTCATTCCGAGCGATGCGTATATGACCGGGACTTTACGGACTATTGATGACGATACTCGTGCTTTTGTCAAAACTCGCATGACAGAAATTTCAACTGCAGTGGCCACCGCTTTCCGAGCAAGTGCAGAAGTGGTCTTTACCCACGGGTGTCCTTGTATGGCCAACGATGCAACCTTGCGCAAACAAATTGTGGAATACAACACAGCCTTGTTGGGGAATCACGCGGTGATTGACATGGACAAACTCCCTAAACAAGAGGCGGGCATGGGTTCAGAAGATTTTTCTTACATCAGCGAAAAAGTTCCCAGCGTGATGATGGCCTTGGTTGCCAATGCAGCCAGTGGGGAGCTGTATCCAATCCATCATCCCAAGGTCGTCTTTAATGAAGATGCCTTAGCCATTGGTTCTGCAGTTTACGCGAACACGGCAATCCAATGGTTGAAAAATAACTCATAGAGAAGGGGGAGAGACATGGAACAAGGGAAAGTTGTATTGTCTTTGGATTACCAAAAATGGAAAGAAACCCAAACATAAAATTAGATGTAAAAGGCATGCTGATACTGGTCGTCTTTGTTGCAAGTTTAGTACTTACCCTAAACTATGCTCCCAAAATTGGATGGACAAACCCAACGATTTTACTGGGGGTTGCCAGCACGATTGTATCGTTTCTGATCTTAGTTAAAGTGGAGCAGCAAGTGGAAAACGCCAATGGACAGCCGATTATTGCCATGAGCTTGTTCAAAAACAAAGAGTATTCCATCTTGTTAATCATCGGCTTGTCTTGCTTCTATTATAGTACGATTATGCTAACCTATGGTTCCTTAGCCGCTTTCCAAATTATACGAAGTAATGCAACAACGGTTGGATTGTTGTCGATGCCTCGTACCATCATCACGATGATCTTACCTGCATTTACTGGAATTTGGGTAGGGAAGCATAGGGGAAACTCCTGGAAGTCTATGGCACTTGCTTCGGGATTAGTCGCCCTAGCCATGTTACCCTTTACCATGATCTCTTCTTCCTTCTCGATTATGATCTTCTTCGTCTTGTTCGGCGTGACGGGCATAGCTGAAAGTTTTAGAGCCGTTTCTATTACACCCGCAGCCCAAGCGACCTTAACGCCTGAAACCTTATCAACCGGCACAGCCTTGTTGAATTTCATAAACTCCTTAGCTGCCGTATTAGCAGGTTCCTTTGGGGGATTACTGTTCAACTCGGCTCAGGGAGACATTGCCAAAGGTGTGAGCCAGGCGTTTGTATCGGCCGTTGTCGTTTCCACTCTTGCTTTCTTATTGGTCGTCTTCTTTATTCGCAAGAAACACATGCAGGACTCAGAAGACGTTATGGCTGCATAAGCGTCAGCCTCTCTTATAGTGAATCAGTCGTGACGAAACAAAAAAAGGAACTCTCTTTGTAGTAGGGGCAGGCGCAGCTTAGCCCAGATGCAGGAAGGGTTCCTCTTTTTATCGAATTTTGCAGTACATAGAGTTCATAGAGGAGGAATGCGGTTTTATGAAGATTGAACACAGAGATGCATGGAGCTCCGTCATTTCAGAATCCATGCAAGAAAAAAAGGTGCTTGGCCTTGCGATGTCACTCATCTCCCATGGTGATGTGATTCATACCAGCACCCACGGTATCACCAACGACCTCAGCCAAGATCCGGTGCAACTCCAAACAAAGTTTGAAGCCGCCTCGCTAACAAAACCGCTTTTCGCGTATCTAATCTTGCTGCTTCGTGATCATGGGTTAATTGATTTAGATGTTCCGGTTGCAGAATACCTCCCGAATTATGAAATCAGCCAGGATTCGCGGTATAAGCAGATTACCCCTCGTATCGTGTTGTCCCATGGCTCGGGCTTTGCGAATTGGAGCAAGAAACCGGTCACCATCCATTTTGACCCGGGAAGCCGGTTTCAATACTCCGGAGAAGCCTATGCCTATTTGCAACAAGCAGTGGAACGGATCACCGGTGTAGGGTTAGAAGAACTTATTCAGGAGTATATTTTCGAACCCTTGCAGATGAACCACAGTGCCATGGTCAGAACCGAGCTTGTAAATGAGCAGCTTTCTTTTACCTTTGATAAAGACGGCCAAAGAGAGCCCAAGCGCAATCTCACCAATAGCAGTGGCAATACCGACCCCAATGCGGCCTATTCCTTGTATACCACCATTGAAGATTATACCCGGTTCCTCTTGAACCTCATGGATCAAAAAATCCTACCATTACACCCCGGTAGCTTTAAAGAGATGATTCAAGTGCAGAACACCTTCAACCAAGAAGTGTTTTGGGGACTTGGCTGGGGAATCTATAAGCTCAAGGAAAACCTTCTCTGGCATTGGGGAGATAATGGGGGCTTCAAAGCCTTTGTTTGTTTAAGCTTAGAGACAAAATCTGGAGTTTTAATATTTACAAATAGCTTCAACGGGCTGCAAGTATGTTTTGACACCGCAAGCAGTGTTACTGGTGTAGATTTCACTCCAATTAAGGAATTCATTGCAAGTAAACATTAGGTGAGGAGTTAGAAAGTAGAGAACCCGTGACAATTCGTCACGGGTTCAAAAAAGCATCGCCGACGCGATGCTTTTTAACGTACTTTTTGCTGCTTATAGGAGCACTAGGATCACAATGCTAAAATTTTAGAAACCAAACGGAAGAAACACTTTGAGCAGAATGGCAAAAACAAGGCCTAATCCTACTGCTTTTAGGGTTTCTTTTTTGTTTTGGTAAAGCAGCACAATCGTGCCCCCGAAGACGATTAACTCCAACAGATACCTTACATAGAAGTAAACAAAACCATAGGAAAAGGTTAAGTTGAACACAACTGCAAGGATCCCTGCCTTTAACACCAGTGCCGGCAAACCATCTCCTTTGGCAAACCAACAAATAAAGCCCAACAAGGGTGACACAAAGGCAAGCCCAAACCAAATCATGGCATATTCTTGTGGAAAGAAGCCGGCGATAAAGGTGGAGTAGAGGTAATAGCTGCTTACAAAACCGAAGAAAAACACAAAAACATTCAAAGCAGCCCTCTTTGCTGAACTTGCAGAGACGGAGATCCAAACCCCAATGAAAATCCAGATAGCCAAACGGCTGAAGAAATTTCGCAAATCCAACGCCTGCAAAAAAGAGGGTAGTAAATTAGAGGGTGTTTCATCTAGGAACTTTGAGAGTACGCCCAAAAGAACCCCGAAGAGGAGCAGTAACAGGGTATGAATAATCTGCTTCTTGAGGGGGATATTGGTATTTGGTAAGCGAACGGGATGTGAAAGAGAAAGCATAGTGTGCTCCTTATCAAACATTTCTGTATTTTTATCAATTTTTTTATGATTTTGTGGAAGGTAAGTGGAAAGATATGTTGAACTTTCTTCATGAGTATAATGATTGGAAGAACGAAATTAATAAGGAGTGTTTATGAATGATTGGTAAATTCGAGTTTGAAGTTTTGACAATCCTGAAAGATCAATTCATGAAAATTTGTGGAAACAAGCCTTTTGAAGTCAACGCCGTAGGGAGAATGGCGCCAAAGGAGCAGTTTTACTTGGAGAAGTTGGGAGACAACTTAATCGCCCCATTTTCGCCCAGCGTTCAAAATCAATATAATCAGGGTGGTGGCAATGAGCCACTGAAAAAAATGAGAGCTCTTCGTTCGTCATCTGCCATGACATTCAATATTTTTGGTAATGACGATGCGAAAATTTTGAATGAAAATGGGGTTTATCAGACCTACAAAGTTAAGTTTGAAAAGCAACATAAGACACTTAAGGCTTCTGCAAGCAAAGCAAAGGCAAATTTAGATGCATTATTATATAATCCCGAAACAAAACAAGCATATGCTTGCGAAATGAAGTTAGCTGAATGGCTGTTCTCGTCACCCAGCGATTTAAATGTGAAGTATGAAAATATAGATTGTTATGATCACCAAGAAGCGGCTGTTGTATTTACACCCATTGCACAAACTCTTAGAACACAAAAAGCATCTTTCCGAGTCTATGATGCAAACCAAGTGTTTAAACACACCTTAGCTTGTTATAACTATTGTAAAGAGATGCAAGGAACTAATCAAGAGATTACTAAACTTACTTTGCTTAACTGTGTGTGGGAACTCCCAAATCCTAAGTTAATTGACGCTCACCAAGTCAACTATTTAAAAAGGCTTAAAGAAGAACACAAAGGCTCTCTCGATTTTAATAATCTTATGCAGCCTGCTATTCCACTGTTTAAATCAATAGGGGTGGACTTTGATATTCAATACATTTCTTTAGGAGACTTTTTGAAAAAGTTGAACTTGGATCAAGCTCATAGAGATTATCTCAAACGGTATACATTTTAAGGGGTGAAGTAATGAGAAAGATTGATTGTAGCAGATGTGGGTCAAATGAGTTCGACGAAAAAAGCGGTTACAGAATCTGTTTATATTGTGGAACAAGATACCAATTGACTTCTGAGGATCTTACTCTTAGAAATTCGAGCATCGATCTTGATTCCGATATAGAGAGATTGTTACAAAAATGTAGAAATGAACCCCAGAACGCTAAGAGGTATGCAAATCTTATTTTGGATATTGAACCCAGCAATAAAGAAGCAAAGAAATATTTATAAAGGAGACTACAATGAGAACATCTGAAGTTGCCCGGGAACATGCAATTAATAGGGAAGATTTTGATAAATTCCTTGAAGAAAACAAGCTTCAGTACACAAAAGATAATTATGGGAGTGTTTCAATTTCAGATAGCAATGAAAGAAAATATGTCATTATGTTCAAAGAATGGATAGCTCCATACATGATTGAAAGAGCCAAAGAAGCTGCAGAGAGGGCAGCAATAGAAGCCAAAGAAGCTGCAATAGAAGCTAAAGAGGCTGCAGAGAGGGCAGCAATAGAAGCCAAAGAAGCTGCAGAGAGGGCAGCAATAGAAGCCAAAGAAGCTGCAGAGAGGGCAGCAATAGAAGCCAAAGAAGCTGCAGAGAGGGCAGCAATAGAAGCTAAAGGATCGGCAACCATACTCATTTCTTCTGGCTTCAATTTTGATGGTTATACCATTACAAAATACTCTGGCTATATATCAGGTGACGACGCAATTCAAATACCAAGAAGCGGGGTCTTTGGTGGAGATAACGGATCAAATTTAACAAATGCGTTAGTAAGTATAAGAAGGCAGGCACTTATTGAGCTCAAGAAAGCAGCATACAATTTAGGGTGTAATGCTGTCATTGGTGTTGATTTTGACTATCTCACACTGGAACCCGAATCGGTGAATCTCTTAGGTGGAACTTTGTATGAACCTTATATAATTTGTGTAACCGCAAATGGCAATGCGGTTTTTATAGAAAAGAACAAGTAAAGATCAAATTAAGTTTGGTGAAGTGGTTCATTTTGCACATTGTTTTAGCTTTTGCTTTACACGTTTGGAGGGTTATTAATGGGAAATACATATCAGTGGCTACCGTTTTACGAAGAATTCGCTAATAAATTGCTAACATATAGAAATAAACGCGATGAGTTATCGGATATAATGAGAAGGATAGCTCCATCTCAGCCATTAATGAAATATCTGCATTTTGAGAAATCAGAATGGTGGGATCCTAGGAATAACCAAATCGATCCCTTTACAATTATGGGTATCATGAATAGGAAAACGACAGATGCTAATCGCGCGGAGCTAGCGAGATTTTTTGCGAGAACATTTGATATCAAACAACCCCCGCCAAATACATTTGAGGGTATTCCGCTTATTAACAATATGAATTCTTTCTTCAATGGTCCGGATGAATGCTGGGATTTGTTCATTGTGGCAATAAACAGTGCTGACAGTAATAATTTCACGAATGAATTTGAACAAGCATTTGAGAAAGCGATTGCTGTCTATAACAACGGTCTTGTATATGTAACAATCGGGTTGTTTTGGATACGTCCAAATGTGTTCATGCCGTTAGATAGTAATTCGCGCTCATTTATTACATCAAAGTATGACCTTCCGGTTCCTGGTGGAAGCTGCTCCGGGAAAGAATATATTAATTTCTTGAACTTACTCAAAGAGAGAATTATTGAAATGACCCCTGGAACCACATTCAGAGAAATTTCATTAAGTGCTTGGTTAGGAAACAAAAACATTTCTATTGATGAAAATCCTAAAGTTGTAAATGAGCAAGAACAAAGGGATGCTTTTAAGGCATGGTACGTAAAGAATGTTGGTACTATGAGCACAGCAAATACACTATCTACAGCTATTGGAAAGACAAAACTAAAGAAGAATAATCTGCCATTGTTTGCCATTGGTAGTTATGAGGAAATAGAAGGGGAAATAAAATCCGCGGGGTTGGAGGGCTTTTTTGAAACAAAAGGCGGTTATGACCCCAAAATACAAAATGCTTTTATTATTGGCCCAACTGTGCAAAGGGATGATATAAAGATTGGGGTAAAGCATTATATGAATTTTCTGAAATCCAATTCATATAATGAAAAAGAATCAACATATAACGCACCAAAAAACATAATTCTCTATGGTGCTCCCGGTACAGGCAAAACGTATAGTTCAATTCAATATGCAGTGGCAATTATCGAAGAAAAAGCAATCGGCGATGTTAAGTCGGAAGATTACTCCAATGTGTTTAATCGTTACTTGAAATATAAAGAAGATGGATTGATAGCATTCACAACATTTCATCAATCCTATGGGTATGAGGAGTTTATAGAAGGAATCAGGCCTGTTGTTTCTACAGAAACGAATGCTGAATCAAGCCACGATATTGAATATGAGATACGTGATGGTTTGTTTAAGACTTTCTGTGACAAAGCAGGTACTCCTATTGACAATGGTAAGAATATTGATTTAGGACTCAATAAAAGTCCATCAATATGGAAGGTTTCCTTGGAAGGAACTGGAGAAAATCCAACACGAAGTGAATGCTTTTCCAACAATCATATAAGAATTGGTTATGATAACTATGGAGAAGTTCTTCCGGATTCTTACGGCAAAGGTGATAATGGAAGGAATATACTGAATGCATTTTACTATAAAATGCAAGTTGGAGATCTTGTTTTCTCGTGTTACTCAAATAAGACAATAGATGCTATTGGTATAATTACTGGTGAGCCAGAATGGCATGATAAATATCCTCAATACAAGAGGCTTCGAAAGGTGAAGTGGCTTGTAACGGGTATCAAGGAAGATATTTACGAACTCAACTCTGATAAATTGATGATGCAGCCATCGGTATATAAGCTGTCGATTACGGTAAGTGACGCATTAAATTTACTGAACAAAGTCAAACCTTCTTTGTTTACTCGAAACATCAAGGTGGCAAACCGTGTTTTCATTATTGACGAGATAAACCGAGGAAACATATCAAAAATCTTTGGTGACTTGATTACTCTTATTGAACCCTCGAAAAGGCTGGGTGGAAGGGAGCAGTTGAGGTCAACATTGCCTTACTCTGGACAAAATTTTGGTGTCCCAGAAAATGTGTATATTGTTGGCACAATGAATACGGCTGATCGTTCCATTGCGAGAATTGATACAGCTCTCCGTCGGCGGTTCAGCTTTATTGAAATGCTACCAGATATGTCGACCCTTAAGGATGTACTAGTGGATGGTATAGAAGTATCTCAAATTCTCGACACTATGAATAAAAGAATTACTGTTTTACTTGACCGGGAACATATTATTGGGCATTCATATTTTTTACCTCTAATAAACGATTCGAGTATTGAACGGCTAGCTACTATATTTGAAAATGAGATTATACCTCTATTGCAAGAATATTTTTATGATGATTACGAGAAAATTCAACTAGTACTTGGTGATAATCAAAAGTTGGATTATAGTACCCGCTTCATTATCAAAAAATCTGGTGCTGCAAGTTTGTTTGGAAGTGCTAGTTATGACTTCCCAGAATATTACGAAGTAAATCGGGCGGCATTAAGAGAGGTAGATGCCTATGCTTTCTTTTAATAAGAAGTTTTATAGTATTACTGAGTACGAGGGCTTTACACGCGGATCTTCGCAACCTGGCTATCAAAGCTTGCCCGAGAAAACGTTTGATGCATTAGAGGCATTCATTTTAGCAAATTCATCCGAAAGTGAAACTGGTACCACAGAGCTGCTTTCACTAACAGTAAAACGTGGTCGGGGTAAAGTGATTACCGCTCGGAATTATGTTGGGTTAATCACTATGAAAGATAACACGGTAATTGAGATTCTTCCAAAAATTGCTGGGAACGATATATCTAGAGAAGAAACAAAGCAGATTTTCCTTGAAATGCTTAAGTCTTTGGGAGATACGTCTTTTAAGGATTTCAATGTATCCAAGCTCAACATTAATCGCATGAGCATTTACGAGATATTCATCAAGATGTTTTTAGAAGAAGTATCAACTTTAGTAAAGCAGGGTCTAAAATCGGCATATGATTCTGTCGAAGCAAATGAACAATTCTTCAAAGGGAAGCTTATAACTTCGCAGAACATCAAGCATAATTTGAGCCATCATGAACGCTTCTTTGTGAATTATGATGACTTTACCATAAACAGGCCAGAAAATCGTTTGATTAAGTCAACTCTCCGTTTCTTAATTAATCAAACAGCCGATGCTCAAAACAATAAAGTGGCGTCTCAACTATTCGGCTTTTTCGAAGGTTTGGAATATTCAGGGAACTATGATGCCGATTTCATGAGATGCAATATAGATCGTGGTATGTCTCATTACGAGAAAACGATATCATGGTGTAGAGTCTTCTTGAAAGGGAATAGCTTTACAGCGTACTCGGGAAGTGAAGTGGCTGTAGCATTATTGTTTCCTATGGAGAAGGTTTTTGAGAGTTATGTCGCCAAGCAACTACGTAAATATATAGGTAGCAACTATAAAATTAGTATACACGACAAACGGTATCATTTGTTTGATTATCCGTCTCGTTCATTTGCTTTGTTCCCAGATATTTTATTGGAAAAAGAAGGCTGTATCATTGTGCTCGATACCAAATGGAAACTGCTTTCTGAAAATCAACGATATAGTGGTATCTCTCAAGCTGATATGTACCAAATGTATGCATACGGTAAAAAATATAATGCTACGCAAGTGGTTATGCTTTATCCGCACACTGAAGACGTTGGTAGGGAGATCAGTTATGCTTCTGATGACAATGTTAGAGTGGGAGTTTCGTTCATTAATTTAAGAGAAACATCGGGTAGCATCATTAGTTTATTACAGAAAATCAGCAGTTGAATCTTTAGTTTTTATACTTTTCGAAAGGAGCCACTTATGCAAAGAGGAAATGTTTTAGTCATTGGTAATTCCGGCGTAGGCAAATCCACCTTAATCAATGCTCTACTAGGTGAAGAACGAGCCAAAACTGGGTGGGGAACCGAAGGAACTACCGAAGAGCTGGCTATTTATGAAAGCGATAAGCTCAACTTCCGGCTTATCGATACGGTTGGCTTTGAGCCGTCTTGGTTTAAGGGCATGCGGGCTATTAATTCTGTGATCAAGTGGTCCAAAAATAGTGTCAAAGAGGGCCATACCGATACTCAAATCAATGTGATCTGGTTTTGTGTTGAGGGAACCGCCGGAAAGCTCTTTGCCAAAAGCATTCATGATTTATCTCGAGCAACTTCTATGTGGCCATCGGTTCCGGTGATTGTGGTGATTACGAAATCCTATTCGGTTCCGGATCGCAGCAGGAATATTGAAATGGTCTACAATGCATTTGCCAAACAGAAGAAGTATACCAAGAATCTTCGCAAAGTGATTCCGGTTGTGGCTCAGGTATTTGTGTTGAATGATAACGCATTTGCACCTCCTGAAGGGCTCACCGAACTGATTGAAGCTACCAATGAACTGATGCCAGAAGGAATGAAATCCAGCGAACACGATATTGCTGCTTATAAATTGAATCGCAAGAGATTCATGTCGCAGGCAATTGTCAGTGTTTCCACCACCGCTGCAGTGGTGGTGGGAGCGGTTCCTATCCCATTTCCAGATGCCACCATACTGATGCCTTTGGAAGTGGCTTTGGTGAATTCCTTGGCGCAAGTATATGAGATAAAGAAAGATGAGGCGTCAAAGAATCTCTTCAATACGATTGTTGAAGTTGGCACCGTCAGCATAGTGGCAAGGCAAGCTATAAACGCTGCGAAAGCGATACCCGGTCTGAATATTGGTGCAGCGGCATTGAACGCCATTGTTGCGGGGAGTATTGTTGCTGTACTTGGCGAAGGCACCATTTATGTGTTTGAACAAATCTACTTGGGCAATAAAGCGGTGACCGACATTGAGTGGGTTCAAAAGATGTTCGACACCAAATTCACTTCGAGTTTACAAGAGATTATAAAGACATTGACCGATAAATCATCGCCAGCCACCGATACCAAAACTGTTGTGAAACTCATGGGCGATGTGCTGAAGGCGATGTTTGGGAAGTAATAAGTACCAAGAAACGGAGCCATTATGGATTTCGCTCCGTTTCTTGGGTTTTGTTGGGGTAGGGATTGCCAAAGTGTCGCCAGGCAAGCGACCACTGCCAAGCAAATTTCTGCTATTCTCATGCCATTGAAATGAAAGTGGTGAGGACCCATGTTAGGTGCAATAATCGGTGATATTGTCGGCTCGGTATACGAGTGGAACAACATAAAGACGAAGGAGTTTCCTTTGTTTCGCGAAGATTGTTTCTTTACCGATGATACTGTCATGACCCTTGCAGTGGCGGATGCAATTATGCAAATGGATCGAGACAAATTGTTGGGACCAGATGCTGAGAAAACTTTCGCTGCTTCTATGAAGAAGTGGGGCAGGTTGTACCCCAACGCCGGTTATGGTGGCCGATTCAGCCAGTGGCTTGCATCCAATGACAATCAACCTTACAACAGTTGGGGCAATGGTTCAGCCATGCGAGTCTCTCCCTGTGCCTGGGCTATTCGGCAATCCTTTTATGCGCCCGAAAGTATAGATCAATTAGAAAGATTGGCAAAAACCAGTGCAACTGTGACACATAATCACGAGGAAGGCATTAAAGGTGCCGTGGAGACGGCGCGGGCTATCTGGTATATGCTTCGAGCAAGAGGTTACACAAACGAATCAAACAGCATTCAACATTGGAAGCAGATGATCATCAGTCACTCCAAGTATGATTTGTCCATAACTTTAGATGAAATTCGCCCAACCTACATGTTCAACGAGAGTTGCCAAGAAACAGTGCCACAAGCAATTATTGCATTTTTAGAAAGCACCGATTTTGAAGATGCCATACGCAATGCTATTTCACTGGGAGGTGACAGCGATACACTGGCGGCGATCACCGGCTCGATAGCCGAAGCGGCTTATGGTATTCCCCAGTGGATGGAAGAGCGTGCTTTGTCTTATCTGGATGAACCTACACGGGATGTGTGTAGAAGGTGGAGAGAGTATTTGAAGGAGGGAAAGATTTGAAAATTGGAAAACTAGAAGAAGTAGATATTAGAAATCTGTGGAAACATGAGCAATACGATTTTTCTGAATGGTTATCAAAGCCAGAAAACCTAGAACTTTTAAATGAAACAATTGGCTTAACCCTAACAGATGTTAACAAAGAGGTCTTTGTTGGCTCTTATCGTTGTGATTTGGTTGCGAAAGATGAGACTACAGGAATTAAGGTTATCGTGGAAAATCAACTAGAGGCTACAAATCATGATCATTTAGGCAAGATAATCACCTATGCTTCTGGCTTAGACGCAGAAGTTGTTGTTTGGATAGTAAAGGAAGCCAAAGAAGAACATAAGAGCGCTATTGAGTGGCTTAACAACAAAACTACCAAAGATATTTCTTTTTTCTTATTAGAAATTCATGCATACAGAATTGGCGAGTCACTTCCCGCTTTAAAATTTGAAATTATAGAAAAGCCAAATGACTTTTCGAAGAATATGAACATGGTAGATGATGTTGGGCTAAATCGTTCACAAGCTGAACGATTAACCTTCTGGAACGAGTTTAATCAGGCAATAGTGAATAATGGAAAGCCCTTCAATGTTAGAAAAGCGTCAACTGGTCATGGTTATGACATAGCATTAGGTACCAGTGAAGTGTATATTTCAATAACACTAGTTAATAAAGAGAATAGGATTGGCTTAGAGATTCATATTTCGAATAATAAGAATTTGTTCGATCGGTTATTCATTAGTTCGGTAGAGATAGAAGAGAAATTAGGCTTTAAAATGGAGTGGCAGCGACTAGATGACAAAAAGTCTTCCAGAATCATCCATTATATTGATGGGCTGGATTTTTCCAACCATAGTAATTACCCACAGTTGATGGATGAAGTTATACAGAAAGCCACCAAGCTAAGAGATACTTTCAAAAAGTATATTTAAAGTTTTTTCTGTTTACTTTGGCTAAAAGGAAGAGTTAGTTAGCTTGGAATGAACTGAATCTAGGAATTTTCTTAACACAAAGAGATTAATCTTCACCCTTTGATTTTTTTGATTTCAGCTACAACAACATTTGTACTCCTAGACTTTCTTACTCCTTCGTTTCATGCAGAGGAGGTTGAGGCGTTTATTTTTGCCTGCGCCTTGAAAATCTGGGGAAGCTTTCCTTACTATTCTCCCGATTACTCACAGGCGTTATTTGCCATAATTGGCAACGTCAACACACCGGAGCAAGTCATTACCGTCATGCTCTGCTGCGCGGAGGAGGAGCTAATCCTCGTCATACCCTCTTTTTTCCAAGACCTACTCTTTGCAGATATGCGCCAAACCACCACGTACATTGGCGGCTTCCTTCCATTATTAAACTCCATCTTGGTCTCATTGGCATCCATTAACGGTGATTTTGTAGTAGAAGAAGCGAATACACAACTCCTATGGATATTACTGCCGATTATACCCTAGCCGCCCAGGTTTATAGAGCTTTTACGCAAACCACTACCGATGTAATGCTTCTTCAAACCACACAGCGAATCACTGAGCAGAAAAACCAAGTAAGCAATGAGAACTCCTTCTAGTTCGCGAACCCCAGAACACCTATGACAAATGGGCCATTGCAGTTTATACAAAAAGAAAGCAGCAACTGGTCTTTATACCTCGGTACAAAAACGGAACCATAGCCCAGCTATGGACTATGGTAAACGTTTTGTTGCTTAGGTAGATGAACCACGAAAAAACATATCTGAGGAAGAATTGGAGAAGGAGTCACGAACCGGTACAGAAGATGAGGATCTGCTCATTGTGGTGTATATGGTGGAGTAGGGGGATGTTTTTACGAATTATTCTTTAGAAATTCTGAAAAGCTAACATACCCTAGCCGTCGTTTTCTGTTCAACATATTACCCCATATTACATTACCTTGACATTCGGTTATCAAACCCATAAGCATCGCTTCTTTCATAATATCTCCAGTTGTCATGTGTTTCAAATGGAATTCTTGAACATATTGTGAGATATCACTAAGATTATTACTGGCAAGAATCCCGTGAAACTTGCAAGCTAAAGCAATAGCAGCAGCTTCTCCGTTTCCAATTCTTAATCGTCCTGAAACAGGGTTTTGTGTCAATTGGAAGTATAGGTGATATTCTGCCGACCCGTAGTCAATCGATTCCAATATCGCTTGCTTATTAGAAACAAGATTGTCGACCTGAGCTTTTAATCCTTTAATATGGTTAAGACCCGGATACGATAATTCGTGATAGACTTGACTTGGAATGACAATTCTCCCTGGATATAGCTTGACAAGAATGCTTTCGTTGTCAACCCAAAGGAATGCCGAAAGGCAATCTGTATCGAAGAGCAGAGGTTTAGTCAATAATAGCACCGTCCCCCTCTTCGCCATATACCAAATCAGAGCGAAACGCAGTTAAAAGAAGTTCTTCATATTTACCGATAGAAATAAGATTTTCTTTAAGCAATTGATCGGCTTGATGAATATAGTAACCATAGGTTTTATATTGCTTCTCTTTTGAAAGCGGTTTGTACAAGTCAGAGTCAAAGCCCAACATCTCTGCTCTGTAGCGAACTCCTGTCGCAAGGTATTCTTCCGTTTTATCAGAGTCCATATAGGGGTTCTCTTTCAATCGGATGACCATAGCTTTGTGGCTTACACCGAAGTACTGTCCAAGCCGAATGACATCGTCCAGCGAAAGCTTTCCACTGATATTATTTTTTGATAATTGAGCGGCTCTATTATCTAATTCTGCTGCAGGTATGAGCAAATAGGAAGCGAATACATCTGCTTCTTTTTCAATGATTTTTCCATCGCCGATTTTCTTACTGCAAATGGCTAACATGTTCTTATCATAATACAAATGATAAAGCTCGTGTGCTAATGAAAACCTCTGCCTCCCCAGAGACATGGCAGAGTTAATTGCTATAACACAAGTACCTCGTTGACCTTTTATGCTCATGCCACTTAAGTTTTCTCCCATGGGGAAGAAAACTAAAGAAAGTTTCTCAATATTCTGTACCAAAGAGAAAATATCAATGGGTGAATTGCTGTCTTCGCCGAATTCCTTCCTAAGTTGAAGTGCCCTTGTTAATAGAGTAGCTTTATCTGTCACGCCGTATCCCCTCCAATAAGCCACTCATAAATTCTGAGTTCAACGCAATTTTATTAATAATACAGATGACTTCCATGTCGTCGGGGGATAAATCGCTACATCGAAAAGCACAAGACAATGTTTTTGATTCAACAACTTCGTTCACTAAAACTACAGTATCCATGCCAAACAAAGAAGCCAACTTGTCGAGCATATCTGCAGTAATGCTTCTTTCTCCCTTTTCAATTTTGCTAATCAGACTTTGATCCACACCTAAAAATCTCGCTATGCTTTGCTGATTGTACTCAGCGCTTTCTCTTAGGATTCGTAGGTTCTCTCCTATGCCTTTGTTGTCCAACATTCAACTCACCCTCCTTGTATGTTAATTATAAACCCGCTATGTCATATTGTCAATGAATATATTAGAAAATATATGACAAGGCAACTTGGCACAACGACCTTGGGTTGAGTTTACTAGTTAACAAAGGATGTTTGGATATGCATTTTGTAAAAAGTAGTGATCCGATTTTGAATATAATGGTCTAGGAAAAGTGAACAGAAAAAGTGCTTGAAGATAATGAACCTGATATCCTAAGTGATAATATCAAGCTGAAAATTATTCCTAACCCATGGTTTTAGATGGCTCATTCACCAATAGTGACTTGACTAAATTATTTGTAATGAATACGATTATTGACAATGAGGTCGTGGACCGGTAGTTCATTCCGTTGGCTCACGATCCGCATTATTCTAGTTGGTGTTCACTTGTTGAAACCGAAAAAACTAACCTGATTTGTTTCAAAAGAATTCAGTTAAGGAGTCCATTATGTCCTTACACTTATCAAAATCAAGATACTGTTCAGCAGTGCAGTGCCCGAAAATGCTGTGGCTGAAAAAGCATTACCCCGAGCAATTCGATGATTCGGTCATGAATCAAGCGGTTCTCGATACCGGCTTAGAAGTCGGTGATTTGGCAATGGGTCTTTTTGGCGATTTTAGTGAAGTCCCGTACGGAGATTTAAACGAGATGATCAAAGAAACCCAGCGTTTACTGCAAGCAGGAACAAAGAATATTGCCGAGGCCTCTTTTTCATACAACGGACTTTTCTGTAGTGTGGATCTTCTTAAGAATAACGGAAATAACCGAGTAGAAATCTATGAGGTGAAGAGCTCGACCCAGATTCAAGACATTTACTATCACGATGCGGCTTACCAGAACTACGTGCTGACCAAACTTGGGTTTATTGTCGAAGTGGTCGGTATTGTCCGTATCGATAACACCTACGTACGCATCGGTGATCTGGAGCTTGATTCGCTTTTCAAAATCAATGTTGTGACTGAAGAAGCTAGAAGTTATTTTTCCGATGTTGAAAAACGGATCAAAGAACTAGAAGAATATATGAAGCAAACGGAAGAACCCGAGCAGAGGATTGGCCCGCACTGTTTCGCGCCCTACAGTTGTGGCTTTTTCGCGTTTTGCACCCGAGATTTACCAACACCCAACTTGTTTCATGTAGCCGGCATGCAGAAACGAACCATGTTCTCTCATTATGAGCGCGGATGCATCTCTTTTCTTGAATTAGAGCAACAGCCAAAACTCAACCCCAGTAATCTTCTACAAATTCGGCATGAGCTTCATGATTTACCGGACTATGTGGAAAAGGATAGCATCGCCGCTTTCCTGGAACAAGTCACGTATCCACTCTATTTCCTCGATTTTGAATCGTTTCAGCCTGCAATCCCTCTTTATGATGATTCCAAACCCTACGAACAAATTGTTTTTCAATATTCGTTACATTACATAGAAACCAAAGATGGGCAACTCATGCATAAAGCGTACTTAGCTTATCCGGGAGCGGACCCCAGAAGAGAATTAGCCAAGCAGTTGTGTAAGGATATACCAATCAATGTTTGCACGGTGGCTTATAACATGAGCTTTGAGAAAACACGCATTAAGAGATTGGCAGAGTTATTTCCCGACTTGGCAGACCACTTGATGAATATTCATGATCACATCATTGATCTCATGATTCCGTTTCGTCAAAAAAGCTATTATACCAAAGCAATGCAAGGATCTTATTCTATTAAGTATGTATTACCGGCGTTGTATCCCAATGACCCTGAACTGGATTACAGTCAACTCGAGGAAATTCAAAATGGAGCAGACGCTTCGGCAATTTTTCCTAAAATGGCGAGCATGTCCATGGAAGAGTTAGAAAAATACAGAGGTCACTTGTTGAAGTACTGCGAACTCGATACCTATGCCATGGTCAAGATTTGGAAAAAGCTTTGTGAGGTTGTGTAAAAGGATATGAAGCCAAAATTGTCACATCCCTTTTGTATAATTATCTCAGAAAGGTTAGGGAGGGATGAAAATGAAAGATTGACGAACAAAAACAAAACGTCCGCACCCCCTCGTGCACAACCAATGCGGTCTACAGGCTCATTTAGTGACGGTGTACTCACTTGGATTCCATCTTTCTATAGAGGCATGAAAAAAGCACCTCCGAAGAGATGCTGATATGTTTGTGCAGCGGATCTAAATAATTCTGCAGTATTCGAAATAGGCTTTTACAGCAGCTTTTAAAGAGCTCATACCATTATATAGATCTGCACCCTTCGAAAATACCAAACCTTTTGGAATAACTTTCCCATTCTCCTGATCAGCTCTCGAGTATTCGAGTTCTGACAATAATCTTTTTCCGGAATCTTTTGAAAATTCTTCATCAAGATCAATATTCAAACCTTTTTCAACTCTTTGACACCGAGACAGATAATCGCTCACAGGTCGTTTACTCATCCTATTTCCTAGCCAAGATCCGAATTCATCTCTTCTCATAACTTAAACCTCCTTTTCATAGTTGCATTATGCATAATTGACTGTTGGAACTATTCAATGGGTCTACTCTTGGCTTTGAGTATTCAATACAATATTCACCCCCTTCCTTTCTGATTTTGCGGGTCTTAATCACGTTTCAATCAACCGGATATGCCGTAATCACATTGCGATTGTTGATTCTGGTAATAACCACAATACGATTCAAAATATGGCCATCTCCAAAAAAGCCACCCTCATAGCCTGCAGAAGGGTAATGAATCTGATAAGTGAACGATTCTCCAATTCTCTGGTACTGATATGAGTCTAGATTTCTAAAAATCTCTAATAATGAATCCATTTGTATCAGAAAGACTCCATGGATGGCTTTGTTTAAATTATTCTCAAAATGTTCTCCCATGTGTAGTTGAGAGATTTGATCCACCTCATCAGGTCTAGTGGCATTTCTTGCTGCTTCGATCTGATTTAGAACCCAACTTGCCCGCTCATTTTCCGATGACCCTATTGCTAAACATCTCAGCGCATAGTATTCGGCCATATTCACATCATTATCACGATAATAGAAGTAGGCGGCATATGAAAGAGTGGACTGACTGTATGGCTTTTCTCGAATACTTTTATGAAGAAATTCTTTAGCTTCATCGTAATTCCTTAATTTGGTATATGCTTTCGCTAGTTTCAAGTATAAGTGCACATTCTCTCCATAACGCAAAAAATATGAAGTAATTATCTCCACAACTTTCTCATAGTGCGTTAATCGGTATAGCGCCTCACAGTAGCTTTGAAGAAGTTGAGTGTCAGATGAATTTAAGAAAAATCCTTGCTCCAAAATACGAAGTGCTTCCTCGTTTCGACTTGCTTCGAGCAATCGATTTCCAACTTCTTTGCACCTCTTCCAACTAAACTCTTTCTTACCGTGAAAAGAATTCATAGTTTGAAGGACTTGATCGAGATCACCCTTCTTTAGAAAAATATCGTATAGGGAGTTGGCCTTATAATTTGACCTCTTAAGCTTGACAATATCCATTCCCCAAAACAATGAGATTTCTAAGAATCTACCCTGGTTGATCAAAGTAGGGTAGACTGAGGAGAGAAGTGTTTTATCGGTAAGGATTTCGAACTCTTTTGTGTCAAGCCCTAGTTTAGTATAACCATAAAGCGCCAGATAAATATCAGCAATCGGAAGAAAGACTTTTTTCTTAGAATCCGGTTTGTGGGTAAGAAAAATACGTACATTTTCTTTGGCTTTCTCGTAATCTCCCAATCCAGCAAATGCTTTTGCACGTACTAAGTAAAAATCGGCATTTTTCCCATTCTGCAAAAAATAATAGTTAATCCTCTCCACTATTTTATCATACCGCTTTAAGCGAAAGAGAGCCTCACAGTATTTTCGAAGGAGTGAGTAATTCATCCGGTTCATTAAATAATCTTGTTCTAAAACAGTTACAGCCTCTTGATTTCGATTTTCATAGAGTAAACGGGTTCCGATTTCTTTGTACTTCTCCCATTTGGTATCTGAAGAACCATAAAGAGCAAGATTTATATCTTTAATCAAAAGGTGGGCTTTTTTGGAGTCGGGTTCGTAGTTTTGAAAAGTTAGCGCGCTTTCAAGTGCTTTCTCGTAAAATTTTGCACGATAATAGGTACATGCGAGATTGTAAGTGATTTGTGCGTTTGGAAACCATTCGTCTCTATATTTAAGTAGTAATTCGATTGCCTTCGTAGGTTGACCAAGTTTCTCTTCTGCTTCAGCTATCAATACAATTAACTGAGAACTCCTCGGGTGGAGGATTTGAGAATTCTGAAGTAACTGAATAGCACTTTGAAACAATCCCTCTTCAAGTAGCAGTCTTGTTAGAAGATAAATTACCTTTAAATTGCTTGAATCTAGTTTTAGGTATTCTCGGTAGTATTTTTCCGCCAATTCTAATTGACCTAAGTGATGTAGTGTTCGAGCATACATACTATAAAGCGATGGAAGTTTATCAGTACAAACAGTATCTGATAAAGCGGACTCTAACTTTTCTTTCGCTGCTTGAAATTTCCCTAGAGTGAAAAGATCTTTTGCTGCCTCAAAATTTCCATTGAAATCACCCACGGAGACACTTCCTCTCATCAACCTTTCTAGCTCTTATCATTGCATATTTTCGACCGCAATGCAACTCCAGAATATATAAATGGAAGCGTGCAATCTCCGCAAAATAATCAATTCCATTTTTTGAATTGGGATTGTACAATCTCTCAAAACAAATCCCATTGAGAGGGTTGGATTGATTGATTTGCTAGACTAGCACTCGTAAAGCACACTCATTACGAGGCAACAAGGTCATGTTCATCATAAACAGAACCTTCCTATGCAGCTCACAGTATCACCCTACAAGTGCTATGATTGTTGCAACATCTCCGTTGTTACACGCTGCGTTTTTTCTTTATGAGCTCCGTTTTTGTGTCCCAAAATTGTCGCATCCCTTTTGTTATAATGATCTCAGAAAGGTTAGGGAGGGATGAAAATGAAAGACTTCGAGAAAATCATCGGCTATGCTTCGATTAAAAAAGATCTTGAACGCATTGCGGATATTCTGAAAGACAGCACCTCTTACACCAAACTTGGTGTGAAATTACCGAAAGGGTTGCTTTTACATGGTGAACCGGGAGTGGGTAAGACCCTCATGGCCAATTGCTTGGCAGATGCCAGCGGTAGAGCAGTGTTCATTTGCCGTAAAAATCAACCCGACGGTGAATTTGTCAATACGATCAAGTCTGTGTTTGCCCAGGCAGTAAACGGAGCGCCGTCAATCGTTTTTCTTGACGATTTGGACAAGTTCGCCAATGAAGATGAAGAACATCGAGATGCGGAAGAATATGTGATGGTGCAGTCGTGTATCGACGAATTGAGCGGAGCCAATGTTTTTGTGCTGGCCACCGCAAATGATGTTGGGCGATTGCCATCGTCTTTACTTCGGGCGGGCCGATTCGACAGAATCATTGAAGTGCCGGTACCTCTTGACCGCGATGCGATTTTAGTGACCGAACATTTTCTGCAAAACAAATGCTTTGCTCCCGATGTAGAAGCCACTTACATTGCTAGACTCATGCATCAACGCTCTTGTGCCGAACTTGAAACGGTCTTGAATGAAGCCGGACTCTATGCCGGATACGAACATGCGGAGAGCATCACTATGCAGCACTTCATGGAGGCCTATTTACGAACTATTTGTGATATCCCCGTTACTGTTAGTGTGGGGGGAGAGAATTCTGTTGATTTAACAGACTACAATTGCACCAAAACACAAGTGGTGTATCACGAAGCAGGCCACGCAGTGGTTGCGGAAATACTATCTCCAGGAAGTGTGACGCTGGTTTCAACGAACGGTAACCGGGGTGAAATTGGAGGGTATACCGCTTATTATCACGACAAAGAGAAGAACCTCTTGAAGAGCAAGCAAGCACGCATTGTGGCGGCTTTGGGTGGAATGGCGGCGATTGAATTGAAATTTGGCCTTTCAGACGCCGGCGTAACTCGCGATTTAGATCATGCTTTCGAAATGACACGCGATCTTGTTACGAACCTTTGTGTCAGTGGATTTTCGCTTCATCGTAGCCGCTTTGAAGACTCGGATGCACAAAAACACAAACAGGAACAGGCAGTTGCTGTGGAAGTAGAACGTTATTATCGTCAGGCGAAAGAGATTCTTACAACCCATAAGGCCTTCTTAGAAGAGGTCGCGCAGCAGCTGGCCAGAACCGGATATTTAACTGCACTAAATTTGAATAAAATAAAGGATACCTCTACCTCTGTGTTGTATAATCAACCCATGGAGGGATGATGATGTATACAAAACCGCCGAAAAAGATGATTGCTGTGAATATTTTAAACATCCTTAAGCAGTATACCGATGAGGAGCATCAGCTCAGCCAAAAAGAGATTGTCGAAATTCTGGAGAGAGATCATCAGTTGGTGGTCGATCGGAAAACGGTGAAGCGCAACTTAATGAACCTGATCGACTCAGGTTACAACATTGAGTTTAGAGAGAGCACCCGCCTCAGAAAAGATGGAGAAGAGGAAACGATTTATTCCGACTGGTATTTTGAACGTGAATTTTCCGATGCCGAATTACGTCTACTGATCGACAGTCTTTTGTTCTCGAAGCACATTCCTTACAGCCAATGCAAATTGCTCATAAAGAAAATTGAAGGATTATCAAATCGGTATTTTAGCTCCAAGGTCAAGCATATCCGCAACTTGCCGGAAGAGATGCCTGAGAACAAGCAGCTGTTTCTTAATATTGAAGTGATAGATGAAGCAATTGAAAAAGGATGGCAGGTGGCGTTCCTTTACAATGACTTTGGCACGGACAAAAAACTTCATCCACGTCTCGATAACAACGAAACACCACGAAGGTACATCATCAACCCGTATCAAATGGTGGCAACCAATGGCCGATATTACTTGATCTGTAATTACGATAAATACGATAATGTAGCCAACTACAGGGTCGACCGCATTTCGAATATTGAGCTGCTCAAAGTACCGGCAAAACCTCAAAGCCAAGTGCAAGGGTTGGAAAAAGGGCTGGATTTACCAAAGCATATGGCAGAGCATATCTATATGTTTGAAGGGCCAAGCGAACGAGTAACCTTTAGGGCAAATAAGGATGTTGTGGGTGAGATCATTGATTGGTTTGGAAAAGAAGTGCGTTTTCCGATGAATCGGCGAATGAGATTACGGCAACGGTAACTGTCAATCTGAACGCGATGCTGCATTGGTCGATGCAGTATGCGCAGCACATTAAGGTTTTGAGTCCGCAAAGTTTGGTTGAGCAGCTCAAAGGTATTATCCGCAAAGTTGCGGAGAAGTATAAGGATTGAGGAGCCAGAGAGCGGTTTGTAATAAATAATACCTGTTAAAATGGACTTAACTGTTAATGAACATAGACATATAATGGAGAGCGGTATACCTGTGATGCGTAAATAAAAAGGAGTTTGATTTACTATATGACTGATAATAGGATAGAAAACCTGATTCTAGAAGCCAAACATGTCATTGCTAATAAATTTGAGAAAAGAAGAAAATCTGGTGGCGACTATAATATATTTAGTGTGTTGGGAATGGAGCGCTATGAGGTTGATACCCATTCTAATATGATATATTCGTTTCTTAATCCCGATAGCGGTCATTTTATGGGCAAAAAATACCTAAATCTGTTCGTTGAACACGTCCTGGGATTTGATAATCCTAATAAATTCTCCAAGGAATGGCATGTGGAAAGAGAATGGCCATTTTCAGATGGTAGAATCGATTTCGTAGTGTTTAATGACGACCATTACATTGCTATAGAAATGAAAATTGATGCAAATGATCAGGAAGCCCAGTTAAGCAGATACGAGAAATACGCAAAATCAGAAAACTCTAAAAATTTCGATGTTTTTTATCTTACGATCGATGGAAAGGATGCATCTGACCGAAGTGCGGCAGGACTCGAAAAAGATTACCGTAGAATCTCTTTTAAGGGACATATAATCAAATGGTTGAATTGCTGCATTAATGTCACTCCGATGAGCTATAAAGCATACAACGCATTGGCGCAATACAAGGAATTGATTGGGAAGTTGGTTTCTGACCAAAATCAAAAAGGAGTTGAGGATATGTCTATGGTTCTTCTAAATTCAGAAAATTATAGAGCTTATTTGGATCTTGTTAGGTCGGAAAAAGCAATGAAACAAACGTTTATGCAGAAATTTCTATATGCTCTTGAAGAGAGATTGAAGCAGGTTAATCTTGGATTTAAAAATAACATGAATGAACCAAGCACGGTACAAGCGAAGATTTTTATAAATGATTCTAAGTCCAGGTTAGGTTTCAAATTGAACTTGGGGAAACGATTATTCTTGAGTAATGGAAAAGAGTACAGCTTGTTATTTTGTATAGACATTGGTGAGACGGAGGGGAACATGGCTTTGGGGTTTACTCTTGCCGAGATACGGGAGGAGCAGAATGCAGAAAACATTACCAGGATTAGGGATGTGATAATTACGGAAGGGGACTATAAAACGATTGATAGTGCTCTGACAATCGAAAAGAGCAATCCAAATCGGGTATATGAAAGTGGATGGATCTACTGGGATTACTTTTACTCAGAAAGTAAAAGTTTGTATACCCTAAGGAATTTTAACAATCCGGTTATCGATATGTTAGATGAGCTAAACTTCGAACATGAGATGGATAGAATCATTGGTACCGTAAACAATCATTTAGGCAGAGTTAAATGAATGTATTGAGGTAGGAAAGGAATACCTGTCAACCTGTAAGGAACTTGTTTGTCCTTTAAGTCCTTGCTGTACCATAAGCTACGGAAAATTAGCTTCAAAACGGCGAACATGGAGCCAGGGGCATTCACTGTAAGACAGGCAGGCGCATTGTATCAAACACTTGGTTATATGTCATAGAGAACACTGAATTGTTACAATATTTCTATTTGAGGTACCGTTTATATAATATCCTTGCAGACTTATGCTCTTGAACTTATCATGAAAAGTATATGCTTTGTTGCTACAAATGAGGGCGACTCATACAAGTTTTATCCCAATAGATTTGTTGGTTACAAAAACAACCATATTTATTGTATAAAATAAAGATTATTGTTGAGAGAGGGGATCGTGCACTATGAATATTGACGAAAGATTGAAAGATATCGCCTTTTATCAATACCATCCAGAATATTTACCCTTCATAGGAGAGAAATTCGACGAGTATAGAATACTGCACATTGGCGAAAGTCACTTTCTTGATCAATCAAAGTCGGATGCGACAATCTCCTTAAAAGACTTAGAGGGCTGGTGGACAGGTCAAGAAAACCCTAAGATAGCAGAGCAAAGCAAGGAATCAAACTATACGACAAGAAATATCGTCAATCGGTATATGAATGTTAAAAGAACAAAAGCACACGGTATTTTCACAAACGTGGCGCGAAGCTTTTCTGAAAACATTCTTGGTGAAAGTGGTCTTAGCCCGGAGGCCGCATCTAAGAACTACAAATACTTTGCATTTATGAACTTTTTTCAACAACCATCATTATATAAAGGTGCTTCTTATTGGGAAGCACTCCGTTATGCGACAAATGAGGATAGAAAAAAACACCCAGTAGCAAGTGAATTATGGGCAGAATGTGCATGCCATTCTGCTCGAGTTCTCGATGCAGTTATTGACATTCTTGAACCTAAACTCGTCATTTTTACCTCAAAATCCGCAACAGAAGCATACAGGGATGATTGTAAAAATGGAAAACATGCGAAAGAAAAAGATTTAGTAATATACACTTATCACCCAGGTTCACCTTATTGGAATCGCCCTGGGCAATTAACAGAGAACAAGACCGGGAGAGAAGCTTTTGAAGACGCTTTGAAAACATTAAAACCTAAGGGCTAAGGGGTATTCATCGCATTTGGTTTTCTAGCAGAAAGACACGAAACCCCATTGATGAGATGCAGAAAATCACAGTTGAAGGCAATGAACCACCCGCCGTATATGAGCAGATTGCCATCTATGTGAGGATGGAAAGGAGGTAGCAATTCATGGGCAAATACGATGATTTATTAAAAACGTATAAGAATCAGGCTGAAGAAGAAAGCCAGTTGCTTTCTGTTGCTGTGCAAGGTATGCAGGAAATGCTGCTAGATGAGCGTAGAGTTGTTGATCTTTATACAAATGCTGATAAAACTTTACTCGAAATAGATGAAAAATTCAGAAACGCTACTAACCTTGATAAAACCGATATGCCTTTTCTCATGCTTGCTACAGCGTTACAGATTGGCAGATGGATTGTAATAGCAAAGATGAATTCCGAATTATCCGGAAAAATTAAAAATTCTAAGGTAGATCATAATGAAAAAAGCATTACTGATATGGAAAAAGGAAAGCGGAAAGAGTACCAAAAGAAGCACGAAGACAATCACGTAAAAGGGAAACACCGAGACTGGACAAACATTGTGTTTGATGGTGTTCCGTATGATATTACTAAAGGAAGCTCTTCATTTAAAAGAGAGATGGAAGGTGCTTATCATAGGCAACATACGCTTGGCCATGATCCAATATTGGGTTGGATATTTGGAACCATGAATATCTTGTCCGATACAATCACATTGGAGGATTTCACAACGTTCAATGTGTGTATGGATAAGGGTATGAAGAGATGGACAGGCCGTACAACGTGCGTTAAAGGCTTTTGCGAAGCAGTAGAGAGTATTAAAGAAGATCAGAATCGTCTGCCAGCTGCGGTATTTGCTCAGGCGCTTCATCTCAAGTCGGACGTTTTTACAAAGCTAGGACTACCCATTCCTATTTTGGAAACATTCGCTCCGGGTCTTGCAAATTCAATTTACAAAGAAGGTTATGATTCTCTTTGCCTTGTCAAGGATGTAGCGGTTATCGGTGTGCAGGCAGTTGCATCAATCATAATTAATATGCTCATTTCATGCATCCACGGCTTGTTCTACGATCCCGAGAAGCATAAAAGTCGTGAACTGTATGAGGTGAAGACAAGGAAGATACTTTCAATTTCAAATGTAATAGCATCAACGAGCAATATTATTTGGGTTGGCGTTGAGAAAGCTTGGAATGATCTGGATATTGGCGGAATACTGGTAACTATTTATCGTCTGGTGACAGACGTTAAATTTATCAGCGAAGTTGAACAGGAGTATCTTGAAAACGAATGGTATAAACAGGTTGTTGGTAAAGAGTATCAATTTATTACGGAGGCGGATATTGTGGGAAAGAAAAGCATAGAAAAAGGCATTGTAATTCAAGCAAAAGCTGATGCTGCAAAAGATGAAAAGGTTGTAGACGGTTTGATGAAACACTCTGCTATGTTAAAGAATATTGAGTCTGGGCAAAAGACTATCCATAATACTGTCGAAACTGTTCTTAAGGATATGAAGGATACAGAAGCTCGGACTCTATATGGTATAGAGCCCGATAAAACACCTCTTGATTTGGGAGACAATGAAAAAAAAGCACTTTGTGCAACCCTTTACTCCCTATTAGAAGAAAACAATCAAATAACAGAAAACCAACGACAGTTCTATCTCAATTTTGAACAATATCTTGGAATGTCCCAACGCATAACAGGATTTGATTATTCAAAGTTGCAGAGCATAGACAGCCACTCAGATAGAATGATCGTGGTTGATGTTCTTTGTTCGTTTTTCTTCCTCAACAAGCAGGATTTCTCGTTTACAACTGATGCTGATCTGGAGTGGCTGAGAAGCTTCGCAGTTGTTAAGGACATAGATTACGTATGTAATGTGATAAGCAAGGAATACTCCGTTGTTGGAGTAGACGGTATTATAAGCCGATTTAAGAAAGCAGAAATTACTAAAACCGAGGAAGAATTAGTAGATGATGTTAAAATTGAAGCCGTAACCGAAGTCAGAGCAACAGTAACGGATGAAAACCGTTTCTTAGCGCTTCGTGAAAAGATTAAGTCTTATACCAGTGACGAAGCCGCCTTTGGCAAATGTGTGAACTCTTCACTGCATTCTGCTTTGAAGGAAATTCAAAAAGCATTCCCGCAAATTGACAATAGTACTGTTATAACGGTATCCAAGGTTGAAAACGGTTATATGCTGTTTACAACACATGCCCTCTACCTTAAGCCGGCTGCATCATCTAAAAAAGAATATATGCGAATACCTTATTCCGGTATTTGTGTTGATGAACTTGCTATGGGCCTCGGTAAAATCAAGGGGTCAAGGAAGTTAAGAATTCCATTCATAGATGATTCCGGCGAGAAGCAAATTATTACCATAGACGATTCAAAAATTGAAGAAGAAAAACTCAGGGACCTAATAAGGGATATTAGAGATTCAAGATGCTTTGTAGCAGATAGTGATTCTTCACTTAATATGCCGGAACTTAAAAAGCCGTTCCTAGAACTGTATTTTAAGGCACTCGGCAATATTATGTTGAGATCAAAGTATGGATTGGCAGAATTGTACCTTACCGTCAAAGATTACGGGTTGGATGATAGATGGAATGACTTAGCTGCGGAATTTTCAAAGAATGATGAACTTCAAAACACAATAATCAAGTTCTTTGATGAGGTTCCTTATCCTTCCGGTGACAAAATCTCACAACAAGCAGTAATTCTCGCATTACAAACAATCTGTAGAGCTAATCAGTATGAAGGTCGTGAAGCTTCGACTCTTACAGATGAAACTGAACGTTATGTTAGGTTGTTCAATCGCCAGGAAATGGATCAGAAGACTTTCAACGAAGCATTGATGGTTTCTGCAAACAGCAAGAGAACTCTTGATGCAAACGTAGTATTTTTTTTGCGTGAGAGATTGGATTCAAGTATTTTGTATGCGGATAGTATTAAATCCGGTGCGGAATCAATGGACAAAGAAATCGCACAGATAATGAAGAATAGAAAGAACGCGTTCGGCGATAACATTAAGGATGCAGCTAAATTCATACCAACGGCTGAAAACATTAAAGACGGAGCAAATAAAGTTTTTAAGAACATAAAGAACCCGTTCGGCGATACCCTTAAAGGTGTTGTGAAATTCATACCGACGGCTGATGACATTAAGGATGGGGCAAATAAAGCTTTTAAGAACATAAAGAAGCCATCCAAGAATGAAGAATTAAAAATCCCGGCAGATTATCATCCACTGAAACAAAAACTTCCAGAAGGCGTTGGGATTCCAAAGGGTGCCAAAGGTTATAGCATGAGAACGGGAAATACGAGTGTAATCCTTATCAACTATCCGGTTTCCGAAACACAGACTATGCCGTTTGATGATTCGCAGTCTGTAATTGATGAACTCCATAGAAATTTGGGCGAAAACGAGGGAATTATTGAGGTCAGTAACGGTACAACTGCTGGTGGCAGACCCTATATCTATGAAATTATTAAACACGGGATGAAGGGCGCTAACAATATCTTTTTAGGTGTTGAGTATACACTTAATATCAACGTGCAGATGGACAATTCAATTCAATTCTTCAATGGTTCCTTTGCAGAAGAAGGCACAACAGGGATGCGCGAATCGATCGGTTTAGAACTATTCAAAAGAGCAAACAACATAGAAGACTATTCAGATATGGTTGGGTGGTTGAAAGACCCTTACGAACCAGAATACAAGAAAGGTTTATTAATGAACGCCTCTGAAAAAGCGGAACTTGATGAGCAATTTCCTTGGCATGCTCTTTCGGAAGCCAGAAACTTTGTGAAATATATTATTAAAAATAACTAAATACATGATGAAAGATATTTTCATAGAGGAGTTTCCTTAGAGTATTGGTCTACCAGGTAATGAACTTATTCTGGACCTTGCGCTATAGTAGCGTGAAAGGAGAGCAGTACTTCATACTACAAGAATGGTTCCACAGCATAAAAGAGAACATTAGGTCTAGCGAAAATCAAAAAAGGAGAGGACTAGAATGAGTGACATTATTGTAACCACAGGCGATTTAAAAAGGGATTATGAAGTAATTGGCCCGGTATATTTTCAAGTATCGAACAAGGGGATTTTTAGTAGTGCTCTCAGTGTATTGGTTACTCAATATGCCAAAGAATTACAGCAATTAAAGAATAATGGAGCATTGTCGGAGGAGAGATCGGACTGGGGATTCTTATATGGCGAATACTCTGTGGGACAAAGTGATTTTGAAAAAGCATTCTATATTGCAATTCAAGAGCTCAAGAAACGCGCCGCAATTCTTCATGCCGATGCCATAATCAGCATGCGTCAAGATATTGACCTAGATACAAACGGATTTACATTCTTCTATATGCAAATGTATGGCACCGCGGTTCGATTTGTCTGATTTGTCCATAAAAACCAATCACTCACTTAGTTCAGTATAATAAGGAGTTTTCTATGAGAAAATTTGATTGGAGTAAGGTAAGTAAGGAGCATGTGTTAAGAGCAATCAATGAGTTTCAACTAGGTAATCCAGAGTATCCTGCAGCAAGATCAACATTTCTTCTGTACGATGGGCAAAAGCTGCCTGCTAAACACATTCGAGGCATGGCGTACAAATTAGCTCATGGGGTAGCTATAAAGAAAGATGATTATTCTGGGGGTGTGGAGACCAAGCGATTTTTTGAGAATTTAGGATTCGAGATTTTCTACTTGGGTGACTCTGTTCAAGCCGAGGAAAAGGTAAGAGAACCAAAACAAGCAAAGGTATCCAATACTCATTTCAAAGTGATTGAACACAGCATGTTAAACAAGAAAAGCCCTGATTTGAAAATCAGAATCCCAACTAAAGGAGTTACCGAGCAAAAGAATTCACTTCAGCTATTGCTAAATGAAGTTTTCAATGGAGATATTGTTTGTGAGAAAACCTTCACATGGATGAAAGCACCCAAAGAGTTAGATTCTGATTATACTGATATTATTGAAGCGTTGATGAATTATAGAGGAGATACAGCATTTGCAAAAAAGAATACTGCATTACGTTGTGATTTTGTAAGTGAAAGTCAAAAACTGATTATTGAATATGACGAGAGACAACATTTTACTTTGGCTAGAAAATTATCTCTCTTAGCATATCCAGAGATAAATTTGGGTTACAACAAAGAACTTTGGTTAAAAGCTTGCGAAGATGTTAAATCCAAAGATAATAATCCTGTCAATAGGGACGAAATAAGAGCTTTTTACGATAGTGTTCGAGACATACAGGCATTTAGGCATGGTTATAGACTAGTAAGAATCATGCATGGTCAAGTCGATTTTCAGGACTCGTTCGGCAAGGCAAAGTTAAAAGAGTTACTTTTCGCAGCAACCTTTTATTCGTGATTATTAATCGTCGAAGGTGGTGTAAATATGAGTGAATCTACTTTAAAGAAAAACATAAATCTTAAAGTAGGATTATATCTCCAAACATTTTCCGTGCACACTCCCGAAGCATTTGATGAGGCAATGAAAATAGCAAAGGATGCAGACTTTGATATTATGGTATTCCCGGAAGTATGCTATTCACCTTTTGAGGAGGAAGTAAGAAACAGAAATATAATTGAAGAAGGCGACTGCCTTTTTGTTGTCAATAAGTGCTTAGAGCTAAGTCGAGAAATTGGTAAAGCACTTGTTTACTCTGGTATAGACGTTAATGGTATAATCTATATTCTTTACGCAAATAAACAAGCTAAGAGACCAGAGGCCTTATGGGCTGTATTCTACAAGCATACAATGACAACTTTTTCCCCGTTAGAATTCGAGAACTATCCAGATATTGTGAACCAAATGTTTGATCCGGTGGTTTATAAAGGAGTCAAACTAGGATTTACAATCTGTTATGACAGTAATCATGCACTGTTTAGCCGAATGTTTGGTCTAAACGACGTTGATGTATTAATAAACTGCACTGGTGGAAATGTAGTCTACGATAAATGGTATAAGTATCAACAAGTCAGAGCCATCGAGAATCAGTGTTATAACTTTGTTACAATGGGCCAGGATGATGAAACCCGAAGTAATTCTTATGTGTTCGGTTTTAATCCGCGCGGCAAAGAACTCAAACCGATTAATCTAATGAAAGAAACTGAGGAGCTAAATTACCCAGGATCCATTTACGTTTATGATACAAATAAAGATGATAAAGGTTTTGGAAAAGACCCGAGTATAAATCAAAATCCAACTATAAATAAATACAGTCACCTTCAAATCCCTGTAGGCGAGATCTATTTGCTAATGAAGAGTTGTATAAAGATTGCAGATAATATTCAGTTGCTCAATTTGAAAAATGAGAATATAGTCTTTTGTATGGTTCCAGGTCTTGACATATTGAAACCCGAAAGGGTCTTGCCTTTATTGTATCATCCGGTCTTATCACAGATTCAAGATAAGCGTTATATTATTGTTAATCAACATGCGAAACTAGATCGCTCCTTCTATGAAAGCATATTATCTGCGGTATTGAAGGTTAGAGCCATGGAGAACTTTGTGGCGGTAGTCTTGGAGTCTGATATCATTAATCAATGTATACAGGCTGGTAAAAACAGAACTGCACAGTTGGTTCTACCAGTGAACGGATATTACGGAGTGGATTTGGTTAGGACGAAGGGACCAGATGTCATATGGCAAGATAAATTAGGTATGAGAAAGTCTTGGAGGGAAAATATTGAATTTTTGGTCGCTCAAATAAGTAAACAAAAGCGGTAATAGATATACTTTATTAGAACGTGCTTATTGCAGTTCTTCTTGGATAATGCATAGCTCAACGAAGGAGTAAATAACATGACCAAGCAACATAGTCCCAAATTGCCAAATGGAAAAGTTTTAGAGTTAATAACTTGGCTCGTAGTAGGTTTGGTTTCTTTTTTCATAGTATCGAAATATGTTTCAACGCCTGATTACAATGCGGCAGTCATTGAATCATTAACCACTAAGGAAAGAACGGTTATGGCACTTGTGTCTTCGTCTGCTGCGACCTCAACAATGATATCGATGCTTCCTGGTGATATTGGTTCGCCAATAGCGAATCAAATCGCTGCTCTGACTCCGCAGTTTATTGTAATTCTGGGTGCGATTGTTCTGCAAAAGGTTTTGTTAGGTGTGGTTGGTTATCTTTCGTTTAGCATCATCATACCTTTTTCATGTTTTTTGGGATTCGTATCGGTTTTCGTGAAGGAGAAAATTCTCAAAGATACAGCCATCAAACTCCTTGTTCTTGGGATTGTCGTTTTTGTTATCATACCAGCAGGAGTCAAAGTGAGTGATATGCTTTATGCTACGAGCCAAGAATCTATAAATGAAGCGCGCGCGACTCTGGAACAAAATGAAAAATACATAGAAGAGCAAAAACAAGAAATGGACGAAGCAGATAAAAACTGGTTTGATAAAATCGGAACGTATTTAGCCAATACTACTTCTAAAATCGGAAACTCAATTTCACAAATACTTAAGAAAGCAGAATTTACATTGATGGCACTAATTGAAATAGTTGCTGTTTTAATTATCTCAACCTGTATAATTCCAATTGTAGTGATTCTGGTGTTTTGTTGGATCGTCAACCTCTTGTTTCATATCGATATTGGAAAAAAAGTAATGAATTCCTCATTGGTTAAAAACTTTAACAGGTTGAACCAGTATGACGAAGATATTGAATAAAGTTGTGAAAAAGTTATAAACAAAAGGACTTAATGCCAGATAGTATCCCAGTCATCGGATATTCAGACGACACGGCAGTAGTCCCGTCGTGCTCGAGATTAGTCGGATCAATTGTTGAAGAATGCAATAAGTAGCTAGAGGAAGAATTGGAGAAGGAATCACGAACCGATACAGCAGATGATGATTTGCTTATTGTGGTGTATATGGTGGAGTAGTGGGTAGACTTATCGTTAACAAAGGATGTTTTGTGCAGGATTTTGATAAAGTATTAGGGAATTGTAGTAAAAAATGCACTCAAAGAATATAAAATAAGTGAGCAAAAACATTACAAGTGAGGTTGTCTATGGAGATTTTCAATAACACAACAAAAGTTGTTAGAGACGATTTAGAGAAAGTAGTTGAGAAGGGAAGCAAGGTATCCATTGCGGCAGCTTGTTTCTCCATTTATGCTTTCGAAGAACTGAAACAACAATTGAACGAAGTGGAATCCCTTCGTTTCATTTTTACATCTCCAACTTTTGTGAAAGAGAGAACTTCCAAAGAAACACGCGAGTTTTATATTCCCCGTCGCAATCGAGAGAAGAGCTTATACGGCACCGAATTTGAAATAAAGCTCCGTAATGAGCTAACTCAGAAAGCTATCGCGAAAGAATGCGCAGATTGGATAAAAAGCAAAGTAACATTTAAATCCAATACCACCCAGGAGGGAATGGGTGGATTTTTGAATGTACAAAACCAACAAGGGCAATGGACATACATGCCTATTAATGGATTCACTACCGTGGATATTGGTTGTGAACGTGGAAACCAAGTCTACAATATGGTGAATAAGTTCGAAGCCCCGTTTAGCAATGAATACATTAAAGTCTTTGAATCCATTTGGAATGATCAAAAGAAAATGCAAGATGTCACCGAAGAAGTATTGGAGAGCATCACCGCGGCTTACAAAGAAAACTCACCGGAGCTTCTATACTTCATCACCTTGTACAACATTTTCAATGAATTTCTAGAAGACATCTCAGAGGATACTCTACCTAACGAAGCAAACGGCTTTAAAAGCAGCAAAATTTGGGGAATGCTTTACAACTTCCAGCGAGATGCAGCATTGGCTATTATCAATAAGTTGGAAAAATATAACGGCTGTATCCTAGCCGATAGTGTGGGCTTAGGAAAAACCTTTACTGCGTTAGCAGTCATTAAATATTATGAAAATCGCAATAAGTCTGTCTTAGTCTTATGCCCGAAAAAGCTTTCAAACAACTGGAACACCTTTAAAGACAATTACATCAACAACCCCATCGCAACCGACCGCCTAAGATATGATGTTTTGTTCCATACAGATTTAAGTCGTGACAAGGGAAGCTCAAACGGGTTAGACCTAGATCGGTTAAACTGGGGTAATTATGATTTGGTGGTCATTGACGAGTCACATTATTTCCGTAACGGCGGAAAAGTGTGGTCGGTAGAAGGCGAAAAAGAGAACCGATATCAGCGCCTTCTCAACAAGGTGATTCGCAAAGGGGTCAAAACCAAGGTTTTAATGTTATCTGCAACACCGGTCAATAATCGGTTTAACGATCTTAAGAATCAACTTCAGCTAGCCTATGAGGGGAACTCAGCGCTCATTGATGAAGTGCTGAACACAACGAAATCCATAGAAGACATCTTCTCCAATGCGCAAGGTGTCTTCAACAGGTGGAGTCAGTTCGACGTCCAAGATCGCACCACAGAAAACTTACTTCGCATGCTCGAATACGATTTCTTCGAGTTGCTCGATAGCGTAACTATAGCACGATCTCGCAAACACATCGAGAAATACTATGACACGGCGGAGATTGGTCAATTCCCGAAACGATTACCACCCATATCGTTAAGCCCTCCACTAACGGAGCTTCGCGAAGCCATTAATTATGACGAAATTTTCTCACAACTTATGCAATTGTATTTATCTATCTACACTCCAACGCACTTCATCTTGCCTAGCCGAAAAGAACATTATGCTTCGCTATATGAAGATAACACCATCAACATTGGCTTCACCCAAGAAAATCGAGAAACAGGAATTCGCCGGCTCATGGCCATTAACCTCATGAAACGGTTAGAAAGCTCGGTCTACTCCTTCAAACTAACCCTAGATCGAATGAAGGCTCAAATCAACCAGACCATAGAAGTCATTAATGAGTTCAACAAACAGACCCACCGTTTAGTTCAATTAACCGACATAACCCAAAGTGAAGATTTCGATTTAGACGATCAAAACGAAGATGCTTTATTCACCATTGGGCGAACTGTGAAAATTGATCTTGCCGATATGGATTACAAGTCGTGGAAGAGAACCTTAGAAAACGATTCAGAAACTCTAGAACTCTTAGCTAACATGATTTCCGATATCTCCCCCCAACACGATAGTAAATTGCAAAAGTTACTCTCGGTCTTAAAGGAGAAAATCGAAAACCCCATAAACCCCAATAACAAAAAAGTACTCATCTTTACCGCCTTTGCCGATACAGCAGATTACTTGTATTTACACGTCAGCTACTTCATGAAGAATCACTTTGGTATCGACACCGCCATGATTACCGGTTCAGTCGATGGCATCACAACCATACCCAAGCTGAAGTCCGACTTGAACACAGTACTCACCTGCTTCTCACCAAAGTCCAAAGATAAAGAGCTGCTCATGCCTAAAAGCACAGCAAATATCGATGTGCTAATCGCAACCGATTGTATTTCTGAAGGCCAAAACCTACAAGATTGCGACTACCTCATCAATTACGATATACACTGGAACCCGGTGCGCATTATTCAACGCTTCGGAAGAATTGACCGTATTGGTAGCCAAAACACCTGTATACAACTAGTTAATTTCTGGCCAAACATTTCCTTAGATGAATACATCAACCTCAAAGTACGGGTTGAGACTCGCATGAAGATTGTAGATATGACTGCAACCGGTGGCGATAACATCATTGACGAAGAAGAAAAAAACGAGATGGAATACCGCAAAGCGCAACTGAAACGACTGCAGCAAGAAGTGGTAGACATAGAAGAAATGTCCAGTGGCATATCTATTATGGATTTAGGCCTCAATGAGTTCCGCCTAGACCTGTTGGAATATGTGAAAAATCATCCCGATATTGAGCATACCCCTTTTGGTATGCATGCCATTGTCCCGGCAAACGAAAAAGCAAAATCGGGAGTCATTTTTGTCCTAAAAAACAATAACAAATCTGTGAACATTGATCACCAAAACCGCCTGCACCCGTTTTACATGGTGTATCTCTGTAAAGAAGGAGTTCGTTGTGACCATCTCTCGCCTAAGCAGATTCTAGATACTATGCGCTACCTTTGCAAAGGGAAAACCGAACCTTATAAGGAGTTATGTAAGCGGTTTAACAAGACAACCAAAGACGGCAGAGACATGAGAGACTACTCGGAGTTGTTAGAAGATGCAATATCGTCTATTGTTCAAGTGAAAGAAGAGAGCGACATCGACACCTTTATTCGGGGTGGAAGGTTGAGCTTAGCCAAATCGGGTATTAAAGGGCTAGACGACTTTGAACTCATTTGTTTTCTTGTGATTGAAGCGGAAGGAAGATAACCATGCTTGGATTACCCAAATCTACAGAGGTAAAACACCAACTTCCTAAAAGTAGAATCTTTACGACGTTGCAATTTAGCAATGCAGAGCAAGAACTCTTCAACGCCGATATTAGCCGAATGGATATCATTCATGAAATATCTTCAGTTACTATGGCAATAGAAGAAACCGAAACGGTGCACTCCATATTTGTAGTACAAGTTTTACTGAAGAAGTTAGACTATAATCCAAGCAACATTGTAAGATTATCGAAACTCATTGATCAGAACATGGTATTTTTGCTAAGGCTCGAAGAGAAAGCCTGTCTTGCGGTATATTTGACAAAGCTGTTTACCAGCCCGGTTCAACCAATTGGTGAGTTACAATTATACCTAAATGGATTAAACCTGGAGCAGATCTGGCAGAATATCGTGCTCCAAATTGGTAATATTCAACTAGTTAAGAACAGGACCATTGAAGAGCAGATACACATCAATGATGAAATGAGAAGATTGGAACGCCAAATTGAAACCTTAACTGCCAAAGTATGGAACGAAAAGCAACCACATAAAAAATACCAAATGAATATAGAACTGCAGAAACTAAAAGCAGAATTGCATAGTTTATTAGAAGCATAGATTTAAAGAGGAGGACCCTATGGAAAAGTTAAAGATGCACACCCCCAATTTAGCAGATGAGAACTTCAAAAAATTGGCAGAGTTGTTTCCAAATGCAGTTACCGAAACGATTAATGCCGATGGAGAAGTGGTTCGAGCCATAGATAAAGATGTTCTTATGCAAGAAATCTCCACCAAAGTGGTTGAAGGAAGAGAAGAACGTTACCAATTCACTTGGCCCGATAAGAAGAAATCCATGTTACTGGCTAATTCTCCCATAGCGGCAACCTTAAGGCCTTGCAGAGAAGAAAGTGTCAACTTCGATACAACGGAAAACCTGTACATTGAGGGAGATAATCTTGATGTGTTAAAACTTCTTAGGGAAACTTATTTGGGTAAGGTGAAGATGATATATATAGATCCTCCTTATAACACGGGTAAGGATTTTGTTTATGAGGATGACTTTTCTGAAGAGGCAGGTTCGTTTTTGAAAAGAGATGAGCAGTATGATGAACAGGGGTATCGATTAACTACGAATCTAGATAGCAATGGTAGATTCCATACGGATTGGTTAAATATGATGTATTTAAGATTGAAGTTGGGAAAAGACCTGTTATCTAATGATGGAGTAATTTATATAAGTATTGATGATAATGAGTTAGATAATCTACTAAAGATTCTAGAAGAGATTTTCGGTAAGCAAAATCATGTGACAACATTTTGCTGGGTTAAGAAGAAGAAAGGTAGTCATTTATCAAAAACAATTAGAAGTATGACAGAATATGTGGTGGCTTTTTCACGTGAGAAAAATGAAATAGAGTTGTATGGTGAGGATGCATATACTGATAAATGGCAACCATTAGCCAAAAGAACAAATTCACATAAAACTTTAAGTTTCGGTAAATGTACTGTTGAAACAACCTTAGCTGACGGAGTACATCACAAAGGATCTTATGGAGAGGGAAGCTCAAAGTTGGAGTTTCTTGAAGATTTTTATGTACATGATAGAAAGGTTAGTAGTCAATTACTAATACGAGGGCCATTTGTCTGGACCCAACCTAAACTCGATGATGAGACAAAGCAAGGCACCAGGGTTGCATTATCTAGTAGGTATGGTATAAATGTCTTACGTTCAGATCAGTCGGAAAAAATTAAAAGACCAACAACTATACTTGATAGCAAGCTGGAAATCGGTACTAATGAGGATGCTTATAATGAGATTATCGATTTATTTAAAAAAGAGGGAATAATGGATTATCCAAAGCCAACTACATTGATTAAATACTTAATTAATACATTAGGTTATTTTGACAAAGAAATGCTGGTACTAGATTTCTTCTCTGGATCCGCCACTACCGCCCATGCAGTCATGCAACTTAACGCAGAAGATGGTGGCAAGCGAAAATTCATCATGGTTCAATTACCCGAAATTACAGATGAGAAGAGTGAAGCCTATAAAGCGGGTTATAAGAACATTTGTGAAATCGGGAAAGAGCGCATTCGTCGTGCCGGGGCAAAAATCAAAGCAGAGAACCCATTGACAACAGCGGATTTAGATATTGGTTTCCGAGTCTTAAAACTCGACAGTTCCAATATGAAAGATGTGTATTATAATCCAAGCGAGTATACTCCTGATTTATTTGATGCTCTGACCAATAACATAAAGGAAGATCGTGCACCAGAAGACTTGTTATTCCAAGTCATGCTTGAACTGGGTATAGAGTTATCGAGTAAAATTGTTGAAACGAATATAGCGGGTAAAAAAGTCTTCAATGTAGCTGAAGGTTTCTTGCTGGCATGCTTTGATGAATCTATTACAGACCAGGTGATTACCGAAATTGCAAAACAAAAACCGTATTATTTTGTCATGAGAGATAGCAGTTTGGCGGACGATTCTGTTGCAGCCAATTTCGACCAAATTTTCGATACCTATAGCAGCAAAACCATAAGGAAGGTGTTGTAGAGATGAAGTTTCAATTCACCCTGCAACAATATCAAACCGATGCGGTGGAAGCAGTTACTAGTGTATTCAGAGGACAAGGGTTTTATGACAAAGTCAATTATGTCATAGATATGGGAAAGAAAGATACACAGCTGAAAGCTTTGACCCCGGCTGAGGAGTATGGAGAATTCGAGCAGGAAAGTACTGGTTTTAAGAATGAAAGCATTGAATTTACAGATGATCAGATTCTGGAGAATATTCGTTTAGTACAGTTGCAAAATAATATCAAGCAATCTTCCGAATTGATTCGTGATTTAGGTCGATGCAGTTTAGATATTGAAATGGAGACGGGAACAGGTAAAACCTATGTCTACATAAAAACCATGTTTGAACTGAACAAACGCTATGGTTGGAGTAAGTTTATTGTAGTGGTTCCATCCATTGCGATTCGTGAAGGTGTGAAGAAGTCGTTTGAGTTGACTCAAGATCACTTTATGGAGCACTATGGCAAGAAAGCCCGTTTCTTTATTTACAATAGTACAGATTTGCAACCGGTCGATGACTTCTCCAGTGGAAGTGGCATCAATGTAATGATTATAAATACTCAA